>JACCDW010774012.1_pt1 | contig 20784 bp, 20 predicted proteins | sample 7449781 | NCBI WGS metagenome assembly JACCDW01 (sample SAMN15323449, study PRJNA562643) | freshwater metagenome | isolation source: river surface water | place: USA:Blue River Watershed | collected 2017-08-18
AATTGAGTTCGAACAGGCTAAGATGAAAAATCTTAATCACAAAAGTAAAGACCCAGAAACAATGAAACTTGAAAAAATCTATGAAGATTATTTTATTCAAGTTCCAGTAAAAAACACAATAGTGTCTGGTAAATATGAAGGTATTTTTACCAACCAACACTGTTTCTCAGTTAGAGGATTCAAGGACTTTGTAAGAGTTGATAGCAGACCAAATGAGACCAAATATCTTAAAAACACTAGCATTGGAGATGTAGTTGATGTATTGGTTACAGATGTTAACAATGATATCTTTATGATTAATGGTTCTATTGCTAGCATCTATGAAAATGCAGCACACGAATCACTTAAAGCCTTAGATGAAGATACTGTTATAATGGCTAATATCAAATCAATGAATCCAGCCGGATATGACATCGAAATAATCCACGATGGAATAACATTACCTGGATTTATGCCAAATACCTTAGCCGGTATAAATAAACTCTATGACCCAGAATCAATTGTTGGTAAAACTTTTGAAGTTATGGTAGAGTCTTTCTCTAAAGAAGAAGGAACTTACATTGTGAGTAGAAGAAAGTACCTAAGAACACTTATCTCTTCAGAGATTGAAAAGCTTGATTACGAACAAGTTTATAGTGGTCATGTTACGGGCACTACACAATTTGGAGTATTTGTAGAATTCAATGAGTGTTTAACTGGTATGATTCATAAAGCAAATGTTCTTCCTGATTGGCAAGATCGTTTAAATCAAATTAAACCAGGATTCCAAATTGAATTCTATGTAAAGGAGATTATCAAAGATAAGATCATCCTTACTCAAATCCTTAGAGAAACTCTTTGGGACAATATCAAAAATGGTCAAGTCATTGATGGTAGAGTTAAGGAAACCAAACAGTTTGGAGTATTGGTTTCTTTAGATGAAGAAACTATGGGATTAATACACACTTCTGAAATGGAGAAAATCAACAAGAAGTTTGTAGATGGTCAAGATTTGAAAGTTAAAGTTTTGGCGGTAGATCGTCAAAATAGAAAAATCTTCTTGACAGTTGCCTAATTCAATTAGGTAAGTTAAAAAACCCAGTCATTGACTGGGTTTTTTAATGCATAAAAGAAGTAAATGATTTATGAGAGTGTATTTTTTCATTTCTTAACTTTATAGTTGAATATTTTCACAATATTATAGATAACAAACGGCAATACAATAAAAGATAAAAATTTTATCTTTATAAAGGCTAAAATTTGAATACCGATTGGTATAAGTATTAGTAGCCACTTTAATAAAAGTCTCTGCCAATACTTTTCCATTAAAACTCTACTCTATGCTTAGGTTTACGAGTATAAGCAGTTTTATCTCTAAAAGACTGATTTTTGAAAATATTATACTGTCCAGTAGCAATCAATTCAGCTCTGTGACGAGCTTTCTCTGCCTTTAAGATTTGTTCTTTTGTTATTGTGATTTTAGAAGCTTTCATTGTATTTCGTTGTTTGTTTTACAAATATAAGGATATTTTCTAAAAATTAAAAATAATATATAATAAAAAATTTGATACAAATGAACCATTTAAAGACATTTGAGAGTTTTTCAATTAAAGAAGAAAATAAATTTAAAGAGTTTTTCTTTGGTAACTCAGAAGATAATGATTCAGCTAAAGAGATTATCACAAGACTTGAAAAGGTAACACCTTTGAATAATCCGTATAAAATAGAATCTTTAGATAATGATAGAAATTATAAAGATAATTTTTCAGGGTATATTATTTATTTTGATGATGTGAATGTAGAAACTACATATTATCAATGGTCTGGTCCAGGTGGTGGATTTCATAACGAATATACAGTTGATATAAGACCAAAGGATGAAGATGATTATAAAGATCTTAATGTTAGATTGGCATTGAGAAAGAGAATATTTAAGTTAGTTGATAGGATATATAAGGAGCAAAATAAAAAGCCTTCTGTTAAATATGGACTAAATAGGGCAGCTGACCTTTTATAAAACAAAAAACCCAGTCATATGACTGGGTTTTTCGTTAGAAGTCTATAAGATTATTTCTTAGACTTTGGCTCTTCTACCATCTTCACATCTTGAGTAGGAGCTACACTCTTACCCATTTTGTCTAAGATTTGAAGTCCAAGTAATCCATCGATTGATGAACCACCACCATTGTTACCACCTTGGATAAGAAGTTCTGGCATCAATTTGATACCACTCTTACCAATTTCTTCTGTCATTTTATAAGAAGTAAAGTTTTCTTTACCCATTGCTTCGACAGCCAAACGGTATGACTCTGCGTTTGCTTGACCTTTAGCAAGGATTGCCTCAGATTCAGCTTTACCGGTCAAGGTAATACGAGTAGATTCAGCTTTTGCTCTCAAAGATGTAGCTTCTGCGTCAGCTTCAGCCGCGATTTTAACAGCTTGTGAATCACCTTTTTGCTTCTTAACAACTGCGTCTGCTGTACGTTCAGCGATCATTACACCTTGTTCAGCCTTTACAACATCACCTTGCATATCTGCGATTGCAGTTTCACGCTCAAGTGTTTGACGTTGAACTTGTGCCTTCTTTTGAGTTTCAAAAGTAACTTGTTGTTCTTCCGCGATCTTACGGTCAGTAAGAGTCTTCATCAAAGATTCAGGAGGTGTGATATCACCAATCAAGGTATCAACAGCGTGTACGTTGTACTCTTCAAGAACTCGTGAAATGTGCATCTTAGCTTCTGTTTGACGTTGTTCACGTGAAGTCAAGAATCCAATTGCATCTGAGTTTTGAGCTGAGTTACGGAAATAGTTACCGATTGTTGGCTCAAGTACTTGAGATACAAGGTTATTCATATTTCCAAATCGAGCGATAACTTTTGGAGCCTCGGTCATTGGGATGTGAATAATTTGAGATACGTCAAGGTTGAAAGTAAATCCGTCTTTTGATCGTACTGTAATAGTTGACAAGTTTTTATCAAGATTGTGAGATTCGGTTCTTGCAGATGCCCAGTTCAATACAAGGTTAGTTGTTGGTACAATTTCAACCTTAGTAGTATAACGGTTAATTGGATATTTACCAGGATTAAGTGGTTCAGCCAATACACCTTTTTGTCCTTTAGACACCAAGTTACCGTGTTTAAAGTTGGAACCGGTTACATCGATACCTTCTTCACCATAGAATGACATAACAACACCTACGTGACCAATTGGTACTTCAATCATCGGTACTTCTTCAACTTGAACAGCCCAAGGGTTTAAGTTATAAGAACCTGCTTGAATGATTTGTTGTTGAAGACCACGATTACCACCATTTTCCAAGAACATATCAAAGTTTTGGAAGTTTCTATGAATAGAATTGTCAATGATTTGACCAGCGATTGAACCTTCTGGTAGTGGTTCACCATCTAAAGTAGTTACAATACCAACCATATTATCTTGAATGTGAGCCTGTTTAACAACAGATACTTCAAACAAGTGTGTGTTGATTTTGTAAACCCCGTTAGGAATAAATGCTGATTGACGACCTTTTTGACCGCCATTTGTCAAGAATCCTTTAGCATCTTGGTAGTTTTCACACTCGACTCTACGAGCTAAGATACGACCAGTTTGAATAATTTTACCATCTTTTGCATTTACAAGACCGATATGACCTTCTGGTACAACTACGAAACCTTGCATATCAATTTGATATTGCCAAGGCCAGAACCAGAAGTGAATACCTGGTGAGAGATAGTCGGCCTGTAAACCAGCCTCACCATTTGTTGCGATGATACGATCACCACTAAGTTCTTTGTTTTGTCCAAACAAAACGAACTTTTTTGTAACAAGACCAATCTTATCCTCTGGTACTATTACGATACCAAAAAGACGGAAAATTGCTTTGTAGAAAACTGCCGAGAGGACAAGTGCCATAACCCACCAGTAATTTGTAATGAAATCTAAAATTGTGTTAAACATATTGGTTTGAATTTAAAATTGTTTCTTTTTTGTTTTATTTTTGAATTAATCGTGTTCGTAATCTTCGGTATCAATACCATTCTCTGTAACAGTAATCATAACATGATCTCCGAATTGCGTTTGATAGAAATTATCATCAAATAGTGATAAAAACTGCTTTACTTTATCAACTGCTTCAGATAATTCTTTATCATAGTCTGGATTATCTTGCTCGATCCTACCTTCATACACACGTTTTTCACGATTATAAGTTCCCCAACTAATCACTTTTTTCTCTTGTGACCAAGATGCATCATCTTCATGGTCGCCATTAATAATTAGATAGTCAGTATTTGCTGAGAAATGACAAGTATCACCATCATTAAAATAGGGTGTATATTGTGTCCAGGCAAAACTTTTTAGTTTTGGTGTCTCTTCAAACAGTTTTTTAAAAGAAGATAAGAAAATCTTAGCTGATTTTTCTTGAAGTTCTTTTTGCAGACGTTTGATTTCTGCTTGTTTTTCTTTGATTTCTGCAATCATTTCTTCCATATTTGTCTATTTTAAAAGTTATTTTATAATTTATTTACAAGGAGTTTTCATATGCTTTTAGTAACTCTGAAAGAGGCATATTCATAATTTCTGCAAAGTCCTCATTCTTCAATCCTTGATATTTTGTTTTCTCAATAGTCCAACCAAGAATATCATAGTGATGTCGGTAAGGATCAAGAATAGACTTGGCAATTGCCTGTACTAAAACTTTAGTTTTATTTGCTTCTTTATCAAATTTTCTAACAAATTCAACTGAGAAATTTTCCGGTTGATTGAAAATTTGAGATAGTGCAAGATCACGACTTTCTTGTAGAGATAGTTTTCTAAAAGCCCAGTTAGAAAATGTAATCCAACGGGTATATCCTTCTAATTTCATCTGAGCTCTCCAAGTGTTAGCATTTCTAACCTCAGAAATTCTATACTTTCCACCTTTAATAAGGTATTTGTAATTATCTGACTTACAAACAACAATATCATTTTTTTGCAAAGTTGATGCGTCAATTCTTTCATCTGATGGAGATGAATTATGTCTTGTTGATGTTGGATTTACATAGCTAATTTGTGGTAGACCTTTACCATTTGTATCTGTGAAATTCTTACAAAGATACCAACCAAATCCTTTTATATAAATTGAATTGCGATGCCACCTTTTACCAGGTGTAGCGGGTGTGTTATCAAATGATTCAGCCTCGTAGGTTACACCTTTGAGTAATTTTTTGTTTGATTTAAGACTTATTACATTCATATTAGTCAGCGTTTACTTTAATATTTCCTTTTTGTGAAATCTTTTCGAAAGAAGATGGATGTCCTTTGATTCCATTTTGCATCCAATCTTTAAATTCCATATTTTCAAGATAATCTTGAGCAGTAGGGATAAACTTCATTCCAAAGTCTTCAAGAATATGTTGTTCACAGAGATCCTTAACACATACTTCTCTACCTTGTGAGTTTTTTATAGTATATCCAAAAAGTGGAATCATCACCTCATGTATCCAAAAGTTAGTGTGTGTTAGTGCTCGATGTCGGTTATCAGCCACGTAGGCTTTTGAACAATCCATTTTAATATGGATTGAAAGATAATCTTCTGGTTGTCCACCGTATCTACGTGCGGACGATTTTGCGTGAATGTGTGCGTTAGCCATTAATCAATATAATCTTTATATGTTTCTTTTGCTCTTTCAAAAATTGAAATCAACTCTTCTCTTTTTAGATTAGAGAGTACAAATTTAAGAAAATCTTTTTGATCTTCAAAATTATTTTCAAAATATTCTACTATAAAATCTACATAGTCTTCATTATCACCAATTCCAAGATCTAACATTTTAAATTCTCTCAGAAACTCTGTACCACCACTTACAATAAATTTACCACCACAATTTTTTATTTCCTCTCGAAACTTTTTTGCATAATTTACAATACCATCTTGCCTTGTTTCAAAAGTTTGAGTCATTCCAGCATGTAGATTGTCACAAATGTCTTTAGACTCTCTCAAACCAAGACCGCTACAATCTTTTATTAATTTAACAAGTTGCAGCTTACTCTCAGCCTTTTCTATAAGTTTTAACTTTATTACTTGTTTCATTGTAAAAATCTCATATTTTGACTAACTAATGAATCAAAAACATTATCTTCTTTTTCAAACAAGGTTACATTTTTTGAAATTTTTGTCTTCTTTACTTCTGTTTTTTTATAACCCTCGATATACATATCAATAAATTTTGTATCGATACGATTGATTTGGTCTAAAACATCGGGTCCATTTCCATAGTTGTGAATAATATAGTGACTATTTGAATTTTTCTCTAACTCTGGAATTTCTTTATCCATAGTTGACCACAAATATTCAACTCTCATTCCTGAATCAATTTTTGCACGATATACTCTTTCTTCTTTTGGTGCGAAAATACAGATCACTTTATCAAATTTAGTATTCCACTTTCTTTCAAATAGAATAGAACTTTCAAATATTACATAAGGTTTATCTTTATGTTTAAGTTTAAAAGACTCCCATGCCTGGAATAATTCAAATTCAACGACATCAATAGTTCTATCAAAAATAGAATCTGTTACAAATGCAGATGGATCTAAAAATCCACCAGTATATACGAAGCTACCAACATTTGATTTAATAGGCTCTTCTACATAAGTTCTAAAATTTAGAATAAATTTTAATATAGTATCTGAATCAAATACAGGTACTCCAATTTTTCTAAAAAGTTTTGATACAGATGTTTTACCAGAGTATCGACATCCTGTTAAGGCTATTTCCAACATTCTTTTGATTTATAAATACAAATATAAGTAAGATTATTCAAAAAACAAATTTTATATTGAAATATACTGTTGAACAATTAGGATTTATACTCTACAACAACCGTTCTGTCGATGGTGTTGTAAAGAATTTTCTTGATAAATCAATAGATACTAATAGGTTGATTGATATAGAAAAGAAATTCGATTGGTGTAAGTCACTTTATTCTAATCTTGAAAAAATGGTTGAGGTTGACCTAAGTCTTTTAGACCCAAATGGTGATGATGAGATAGTAACTCCTGAACAAATATCTGAACTATCGGATTTAGTATTATCTAATATTGGTAAATTCTCTGATAATGAAAATAATTTTTTAACAAATAGAAATATAGATAGTGAAATAATAAAGAAGTATCAATTATTAGGTTTATCTAATTTTACTAATGTTGAACATTTGAGGATAATAGGCGCAACTTGTCACCCGATACTTAAAACATTTTTAAAAGATGGTATTGAAGAAGGTGGTATTGTTTTTCCTCTTTTTGAGGATGATAAATTAATAAATTGTTCAATTAGAAGAATAACTGATGTTGGTAAACTAAAATACACACTTGCGGTACCAGATGTGCCGGTTTGGAACATTGAAAATATTGATATTGGTGGTGAAGTGTATATATGTGAAGGAATATTTGACATGATTGCACTAATTGAAAATGGGTTTAATGCGGTTTCACCATCTTCCGCGATGTGGTCAGGTATACAATTATATAAGTTATTGGATAAAAAACCAAGTAAAGTAACTATATTTTGTGATAATGATAGAGTTGGGTTAAAAACCGGTCTTGTATTATCTAAGTTTTTTAATCTTGTTGGTATAGAATCAAAAACTATACATTCTAAATTTTGTAAAGATGCTGCTGAGCACTTTTTTGAAAAAGGATACAAAATTGATGATTTAGAAAATATTAAAATAGATAGAAAGATGATTGAAGATAAAGATGATAATTCATTTGACTTTCTTCGTTATTTACAGAAACGAAAATTTTAAGATAATATATACTTTATGTTAAAGAGATATAACGATTTTATACTGGAGAGTTTTTCCTCAAGAAACTTTGAATCTGACTATAATCAGTTTATGGATATCTACAAAAATAAGATAGTTCCTGCAATTGGTGAGGTACAAGTTTTTACAAACTTTATGCTAAATGATGTTTTAGATAAATCTGAAGAAGCCAATTTTCATAAAATTAGACAAAGATTAAAGGATGCGAGAAGTGAGTTTGGAGACTCAATTAAGTCACTATCAGAAAGATTTTTCAGAAGTAGTTTTAGTGGTTTAGCACAAAATATCAATTCTAATCCAGAACAAGATGTGGAAGAGATGCAAAGAATACTCAATAGAGCAGGATTCACAATTGAAATATTAAAAAAACTATTTAATCCAGTAATTTCTGTTTTTACATCTGAAAGTTTTGCAAGATTCATAGAAACAAATAGCTTAGATGATGAAAATGGTTATGTTGATATCTATCTCTATAAACTAAATGAGCAATTAGATTTAAACACAACAGTTTTTTTAGGTGGCGCAGGATGGGGAGACGCTCTTAATGATAATCCTGAAGAGGAATATGTGGTGAAATATTCATATGGATATCATAAAACACCATATGGTAAATTATTTTTAGAACAAATAGGTATCACAAAAGATGAGTTTATAACAACTGCTTATCAATATCTAAAAGACCATTTTAAAGAATCTGTATATCCTGGAATATTAAGTGACTTGAAAAAAATGGTACATACTGGATATGCATCATCACTTGGAGATTTAAAAATGGATTTTGACAAATATGTAACTCTGGATGATGATAGATTTATTGTAAACTATGTTGAAATGTGTAATGAATTCAACGATTTAACTGATAATAAATATGAAAATTCCGCTGACCCGGAATGGTTTAAAGAAACTATACTTTCAAATATGAGAACTTTCACTGGATTAAACATACAAGATACCGGTGATGATTTAATATTTAATGACTAAGTTAAAATACATATTAAAAGTCTTAACCTTCATCAATTTTAAAATAACTTTGATGTCACTAATTATGCTTTTTAGTGTGATATTTGGTGTCATATACACAAATAGTTCTATAGAGTATACAAAAAGAATCAGTAGTAGTATATCTGAAAACTCGGGAGTAACAGTTAAACTTTCAGAAAGTATGAACAAGTTTAATCTACTTGGTAATTTAGTCAATTCAAAATCTTTAAAAATGGAGAAATTTGATGATCAATATGATAAGTATGTTTCATATAAAGATAGTTTTGAATTAACAAAACCTGAATTAAAAAAAATAGATTCATTATTAATAGCTAAAAAACAAGCTTTAAATAGAATATATTTTGAGAGAGTAAAAGATAGAATATCTAACCAAAATGATTCAGTGTTAATGAACACAATTTATTATGTGAATAGTTTGGATTACCAAATTAATCATTTGTTAAACTTCAAAATATCCATTTTAAATAAGAGAAGTATTAAATATCAGAATACACTATCAAAACAATTACAAGATAGATTTTTATCTTATGTAATTATAATGTCTATAAATTTCATATTATTTGGACTGATAAGTTGGTTATTAATAAGTGATATAAGAAAAAGAGATAAATCTGACGAAAGACGTAGAGATTTCATATCTTTTATATTAAATAGAAAGTAAGTCTTTGTGGAGTAAATATCGTATAATATATAATGTAATAAATTATAAACTGTATGATAATAAACTTAAAATCTCAAACTAATCTCTCAGGTTTATACGTAGTCTATGAGGGATCTACTAACTTAGAAAAGAAAGGCAATTTTGGAATATCACATTTAATGGAACACTTAATGTGTAAGACATTTTTTCATATGATACAAGATTTTGATAGAGACGGTATTCAATGGAATGCATATACTTCTTCAAATGAAATTGTATTTTATATGACTGGTCTTGATGAGAAAATTGATAAACATAAGAATAAATATTTAGATGCTCTTCAAAGCTTTGAAATTACAAAAGAACAATTTGAAAATGAAAGACAAATAGTTCTTCAAGAATATGAAGACACTTTTAACGATCAGTCTCAGGCACACTCTCTTAACTTAACTAGAAAGTTATTTAATGATTATGATCCAATTGGATTAAAAGAAGATTTAGAGAAATTGAAATTCATGGATTGTTTGAATTTCTATGAGCTACAATATGCTAAGCCTACAAAAATAATAAATGTCTCTAAAAATAAAAAAATAAAAAATTTAGACATTGAATTTTCAGATAGAAAAATAGATAAAAAGTATGAATTTGGTAAACATGATGTTTCACTTGAGTTAAATAATGAATTCAAAGACAAAACATCTATTATTTGTCTAAGTCCATTTATTGAAAAAGATAATGCTGCAGTTCATTTCTTAAACGCTATGTTATCTTTAGGTCTTAAATCTCCTCTATATGACGAGATAAGAGAAAAAAGAGGATTAGTTTACTACATACACTGCTATCAGGCAAGATATAATAAACAAGGCATAATATCAATTGATACACAAACTTCTAATAGAAATTTTGATGGAGTTATTGATGGTATTCAAACTGTTTTAAAGGATACAAAAAGATTTTTAAATAAAGATAGATTTGACTTAGTTAAAGATTACTATATGGTTAGAAGAGAAAAGGATGAAATTCTCAGATACACCAATGTTAATCAATGGATTCAACCTGAAGGTTGGAGTGTTTATGACATTTTAGATGATATAAAATTATCAGATATTAAAAAGGTCTATGAAAAATACTACGATTTTGATAAATTTTATATCTCAAATGATAAAAAGGAATTCAAAAAGTAATGAATAATCTCGAAAAAATAGTTCAGGAAATTGGAAGAGAGTATGTAGAGGCTCGAAAAGAAATTGAAGAATCTTGGCAGTTTGAATTTGACACTCAACAAAATAGAATGGCTAAACAATATCAAATAGATGAAGTTAATAGAGTCTATAAGGAAAAGATTCGAGAAAAAAAAATAGAACACATATTAAATGATACCATATTTAGGAAATAAATCAAGTATATCAGATTTTTTAAAACAATATGTTCCAAAGAATCCAAATAAATGGGTTGAACCATTTGGAGGTGGATTTGGTTTATATTTTAACATAGATTTAAAAGACTATCCAGATACTAAATTTATATACAATGATATTAATCCTCTAAATTGCATACTATTTGAACACTTAAAAACTGATAAATTTATTAATAAGGTTAAGAATACAAATATTACAAAAGAGGTTTTTGAAAATTCTTATAACGATATAATAGATTCGGAACCAAAAAGAAAGTCTAAAAAAGTAATTAAATCCGGAAGTTCTGAAGATAAAGCATTATCTTGGTTAATTATTCTCTGTTGTGGAGATAGTAAGGACTTAATGAATAAAGAGTATAAGGGCAACTCATCATTTGAGATATTAAAATATAAATTATCTAGATATTCTGAGTATTTTAAGAGAATTGAAATATCAAATTTAGATTATAAAGAAATTTTAAAACAACACGATTCAGAAGATACATTTTTTTATTTAGATCCACCTTATTTTGGATTTGAAGAATATTATGTAAATAATACATTCAAAGGTGAATCTCACAGTGAATTACCAAAAGAACTTAAACAGCTTAAAGCAAAATGGTTGTTGAGTTACTACAAATTTGATAAATTAGAGGATTGGTATTCAAATTATAAAATAGTTTCTAAAAGAAATAATAATAGTGAAGAATTCCTAATTTTAGGAGTTTAAAATAAAAAAACCACTCAATGAGTGGTTTTTTTATTAATATGTTTTGACGTAATCTATTAGCTTTAATAGATTTTCTGTATTGTGAGGATATTTATCCAAAAGGCTTTCTAAAAACTGAAGACGACCTAATTTATACTTATCACCGTATGCTTTATATTCTTCTCTGATTCCATTTTCCCACTCAAGCAATTGATCGAAATCTCTCTCAACAATGTTCATATCTAACTGATTAAACTTTTCTGAAAGTGGTGTAGTGGCCTCGTGTGTCTTTGTATCAAGAATCATTTGTTTTATATCTAAAATATCTTTGTTCTTTTCTTGACAAGAATTCATAAAAAACTCAGCGCTCTTTTCTTCATTATCATTACGCATAGGATCATATACACAATCATGAAATAATGCACAAAGTATCATTTTTTCATAATCTTTTTGAGAATCAAATTTAGATTTATTTTCATTAATTTGTTCTATTAAATCAAGTAAATGATTTTGATTGTGATAAGCTCTGTGTGATTCATTCCACATTGAAAGTAAAATGTTGTAATTAAGCTTGATATTCCATTTATCTAATAACTCTTGCATAAAAATATGAATTTTATTTATATATTAAAAAGGTAAATTATCATTATTTTTAAATATATCATCAGGTGATTTAACAAGTCCTAAAATCTTATCAAAATCATAATTGTTATTTACAATTTCTATTCTAACTGAAAGTTCTAAAATTAGTTTAGTTTGATCATCTAAAATAATATCTGGATCTAATTTTTTATTTTCCAATAATGCCAATGCTACTGTTAGATCGTCTTCAAATGATTTAAATAGTTTTTTTACTAATAGTATTTGTTGCGATATACTAAGACCTTGTAGATTCTTAATAACATTAGGTACATTATTTATCAGTCTCTCCAGTAAGTTTATATCGTCATCACTTGGGTCACAATCTAAATATGAATCATATGTGAATAGTGGTTGTAATTTAGACCATATTTTATACTGGTTTATATCATTTTGAATGTTCCTGAAGTAGAATAGAAAGTCATTACAATGCCATATTTTATTTCTTGACTCTTCGTTCAACTCTTCATTTGTAAAAATTAAATTTGGTTGAACATTAGTAACTAGTGTATAGATTCCAATATCAACTCCTTTGGACTCTTTTATTAAATCAGATATTTCTTTCTCTTTTCTTATTTCAAAATATTTCGATAATTCTTCATGGTACTTTTTATATACTTCAAAATACTTGTCTGAAAAATATCTTCTAGTTACACCTTGTAATGGCCTTGCAACAGCATAAGCAGCTATTTTAACCTCAATAGGATCTAAAATAGCTTTTAGTTCATCTCTTTTTTTAAGAATTCTAATAACTGAGTGATGTGGGCTTCCAAGATTAGTTAATTTTAATTTACCATCTTTTAAGAACTCTTCAAATTCTTTAGTCCAAAAGAATTTATCATTTTCTATATCATATCCTATCTGTGTGCAATTAATGTCAAAAGAGTCAATTACTAATTCTGGTTTTTCAGATGTTGCTGAGTAGTAAACATAGTTGAATAATCCAGAATTCTCTGTTCTATCAATTAGATAAAAATCTTTAGTCTTTGATCCTTCACACAGTCCAGTATAGTCTTTCCAATATATTTTTTCCTGACTTCTATAGAAAATCTTTCTGCTATCTGTTGTGTTCGTATTTTCACCGTATAAGTTATTTATATCTACTTTTTTATCAAAAATAAATATATCTATATCGTTAACAACAGCCAGATTGCCAGAAACTTGTTCCCATATTAGATTACCTAAAGATCCTCCAGCGATCGTTCCAAATTTTGGAAAATTAGTCTCTTTAGTCTTCAAAAAACTAAGAGCATTTCTAGCCATTTTTTCTATATTCATATGTTTGATTTAATATTGTAAATATTTTCTAATTCTTCTTTGACCTTTTGAATCCCAGTTGATGCTGACTCTCTTATATGATAAAAGAAAACAAGTCTCATTTTTGGTAAGTAAAAGTCTACTTCCCCTGGGTCTACATAATAAATTAGGCAATTATCTGGAGTTGAAAATGGGATTAAATTGGCAGGAGCGACTTGCATGGAAGTTCCAATTATTATACAAACATCGGCCTCTTTTGCTGCCTTTTCTGCCTGTCTAATTTTAGACCAATCTAAATCTTCTCCGAACCAGGTTATGTGAGGTCTTAGTTGAGACCCTCTTTCACATTTATCACCAATTTTTATGTCTTCGTCACAGTCATATACTATTGAAGAGTCTAAACTAGATTGAGACTTTGTTAATTCACCATGTAAATGTATAACAACTGAGGATCCAGCTCTTTCGTGTAGGTTATCAACATTTTGTGTGACAACTGTGACTTGAAATTCCTTTTCTAATTCAGCTACTATTTTATGTGCAATATTTGGTTCAACATTTTTTAATTGTTTTCTCCTTTCATTATAAAAGTTAAGAACTTTTTCTCTATCTTTTTTCCAACCTTCATATGTTGCAACATCTTCTACTTTATGATTATACCAAAGACCATCTGGACCAGTTCTGAAAGTTGGAACACCACTTTCAGCTGAAATACCAGCACCTGTAAATATTAATATTTTATTTTTCATTAATTATCTTATTTAGTTTTAGTTCTCTCTCTTTATCTATTCTTCTAACAGAGTCTGGTATATCAGGACACTTCTGATATTGCCACCATTCTGATCCATCATATTCATCACGCTCTGACCAAGTTCCATCTACATACCAAATAGTACCAAATAATTCTTGACCACCATATCCACTATCATACATAAAATCTAGTTTAGACAAGAAATCATTCCAATTTTCTTTTGTGTATCCAGTTGTTAGTATAACAGTTCTTTCAATAATTTCATCATCATCGCCATAATCATCACCTTTTTGTATAGTAGCACAAAAAACCTTTACATTGTTTTGATTAATGTGATTTAGAAATTCTTGTTTTGCGTTAGTGTTTTTTGCCATAAAAATAAAAGAGGTCTCTTTTATATAAAGAGACCTTTAATTGTTTAATTAATTTCCTCACCTGTTTCTTTGTAAGCAGGGTTTATGATTTTCAAACGAAGTTTAGTACCATCAACTGCTGTTCTATCAATGTATGGTCTAAGAACAACACCTTCACGGATATGAACCTCACGACCAGATACAAGCTCATTACCTTTACAAAGATCAACAATATTCTTTGGAAGAATGTAATCAATACGTGTCTTGTGAATTCCACGCTCTGAATCAGAGTAAATTACAACTTCTTTTTTATCTAAATTCAATATACCATCATATACAACAGGTACCCATTGTGTTTTAAATACTTCTGGAACCATATCATAAGGAATAGATTCGCCATTTACACGAATATCAAACAAACTCGCAGTAGGTTTTATTTGACCATATGAATATCCACCTTGAACTGGAATAACTTCTCCAAATATCTGAACAACACCAGTAGTCCAATTAGATCGAATTTTATTTACAATATCATCATTCTTAGCAGCCAACCAGTAAGAGTTTTCATTACTTTCCTCAATAGTCAAACCATTTTTCAAAAGTCCTTTAGAGGATACAATTGTTTCATTTGTATCTACATTATGTGCCAAAATGAATTGACTTCCATGAACTTTCTCAGTAATAACAACACGTTCACCATCTACAAGATCATTAACATAGACATTAGCGTGCTCACAATCATGATTACCAATAAAAGGCATATCAAATGTTTTAACTTTACCCGCTAATTGTGTTGGAATTGGTGGCTCATATTTAGTAATTCCGAGTAATTCAGATACATCAGTACCGATTTCGAGTTCAGTCATATTAGGAACAAGAAATGGTGGCACAATAATACCACTTGAAATTTCACCACGAAGACGTACTGCCTTAACACGATCTTTATTAGGACCGACAAGATATTTCTCAAATTCTGATTTAATCTGACCAGTAAGAACAGATTTCTCAGGTGCGAATACTACTTCATCACCATCATTATATAGACCTTTCTGAACAACAACTTGGTATGATCCAACACGACCAAGCATAAGTGCGTCGGCATTGGGATGTGTGAACAGAGAGATTTTTTCTTTTGAAACTTTAAAATTACTCATTATCTTTATTTATTTGCTAAGAAACAAATATAAAAAATAATTTTCATATGACCAAATAGGTAGGATAAAAAACCCTTAATAATATATACAGAAACAATATTGTGCTGTATAAATGAAAATACCCGGTAAACTTCCTTTAAAAACTATATTAAATAAGTTACCACAATTAAATAGTGCTCAATCAAAAGAGCTTAATCAAATTGTTGGTATAACAGCATCTAATAAAATAGTTGGTCTAAATACTAAAGAAATAATTTACAGAAAGAGTAAAAAAAGTTTCTCTGTAAAACTTATGAATTATGTTGAACCTTACTTGATAAAAGGTCAACGATATACACTATTCTATACAGAAGTAGATCACAATTTAAAATTAGGTGATAGAGTTTTCATAGAGAGTGGAAATTACGATTCTGATTTTCTGATAAGAGCTAATAAGTTTAATAAGTTATCTGATGGTTACATTGTACAATATGTTGATAAAACAAGAGTTGTTTTAGATATTGAATATACTGGTGAATATCCTTGGATTGCTGATGCTGATGACGATTTTATAAAAGTATATGTTGCCTCTACTCAGGAAGAATTTGAGTACTTAATTCAGCAAAATTCACTAAGAGATTCAATTGATGATTGGGGTACTATTTTCCCATATACTTTTAATAAATACCAGTTTTTAACTAATAAATTTAGTAAGAAAAACTCACACGGCACAAATACATTACTTTATCTAAATGGTACATTCTCATTAACTGGTAATGATTATGGAATTTTAGGTTTTACATCATCTGGAACTGATTATCTTACTTTTAGTAATTCATTTCTAATATATGATGGTATTATTGATGGTGATAAAACTCCAGGATATTTAAAAGATATTACTACTGATATATTATCCGGTAGTTACTCTGGATATTTATCAAGAAATTTACATCCAAGAATAGATTCACCTGATTTTGTAAGTAGAAACTATATAAAAGCAGACCAAAGAGATATATCTTTTGCAATTGTGTATACCAAAGTTGGAGTCGCTACAATGACTTTATTTGTTGATAAGCCACATAATGTTACACCCGGTGCTACTGTTAGTATTAATTTGTCGAATTTACAAGGATCAGGTAATCTTTCTTACTGGGAGGGAACTAGAACATTTGCACCTGTAAGTGGATCAGCACAATCGGCTTATTTTTTAATATCTCAGCCAGAAATTATACCTCCTGGCTCATACGGTGCAAATATCACTGGTGGTCTAGCAACTAAATTGGAACTATCTGAAAATGATGAAAACATTTATAATAATGGTTCTTTAAAAATATTTAATTCTGATTTTGAAAAGTCTGGTATTAAATTTAAAAAAGACTATACTTACTCATATGAAAATGGAACTTGGGTTGTTGATAGAAGATATCTAAGACCTTATATAACAGAGCAAAACTTTAGAAATGGTGTTTTCAAAAAAGGTGAGTTTAATCAAGGATTATTAGGAACACATTTAGAACAAATTTTATACAATGGTCCTGATGTGACATTTAATTTAGGTAGTGTTATAAACGTAAAGTGGATTGATGGTGACATTAAAAAAGGAGTTGGTAATGATTTGTCATATTTTACTAGTTTTGATGAATTTGGACTTCCTGGTATTAAAATAAATGACAAGAATAATGGTGGTTTAGGATATAATTACGTTGATGACTCATTAATTCAAAAGTCTGTAATTGATAATGGAACATTTAATAATAATATAATTGGTTCATACTCATCTGATAATGTGGTAGAAAAATACTTAATAAATTCACCTGTTAACTATTTTGTTAGAACTAACCGAGGTAATTATTACAACAATTTATTTGTTAATTCAAATATTAATAATTCTTCAATATTTAGCGGTATTGTTTCAAATTCCTTAATATTCAATTCTAAATCAAATAATTCGGAATTTGAAAAAAGTGTTTTTTACAGATCTAAATTCACTTCAGATAAGATTATAAAAATAAGAGGATATGAAGAAAAGTTTTTAAATTGGTGGGATGGTCCTGAATGGAAACAATTTAAATTATATAAATTCTATATAAATCAAGAAGATTTAAGCAGATTCGTTAATTTTCAAAGCTTTTATTTTGATGGATTATCTATAAATAAATATAATTCGGATGTTTTAAATTTCTTTGATGATAAATTCTCATTATCATCTTATTATTCCTCATATGATACTAATAGAGCAAAAAGAGAAAGAAGAGTAATAGTTCAATTAAGTAGTAAAGAGGACAATACAAGAACAATAACTGGTGAAACTAATTACATTGTAGATAATACTAAATATTATGGATATGCATCAATAGATGTTATGATATCAGCAACACCAAGTTCTAATATTGAAGATTTTAATACTAAGAAAATAACTGAATTTTATGGTGATTATAAGTTTAATTTAGCAGGACTTACTACTTCTATTCCTTCTTGGGATACAAATGTTTCAGACTTTGAGATTGAAACATCTGGTGGTGTTTTCACATTTTCTACTGTTCCAAATCTTGAAAATATAACAAATGAAATAATAAACCTGTCAATTGGAACTTGGACTTATAGTGGATATACACTAAGAGGAAATGGCGCATATAGTTATAATAGAATTACTGTAGTTGACTACACAAATGATACATCAGATACAGTTTATTCATATAGAGACCAAAGAGATATAATATCAGAGTCATTTGCTGGTTTAGATGTTAGTAAGGCATATATTATTGACTCGGACTTTAAGAGTGGTTTATTTACCGATTCAACTTGGATAAGTGGAAACTATATTAATTATAATAAAGACCATTCAATTGACATTAACACAGAATCTGAATATTTTAATGGATTAGTTGATAATAATAAGGTTAATATTAATATTGGCAGTAGAATAAGAAATAAAATTTTTGATAATAATGATATATTATTCTTGAATGGAGTTTATTATGATACTTCGTCATTAGGTATTAATAGTTTTATAAAACTACCAGATACTTATAAAATATCTAATATTTTAGAATCAACATTGAGAGAACTCCAACTTGATGATCTAATAAATGGAACATCATCTGTTCTCTATTATTTACCTTCATCATTGTTGGCTGGGTCATCAACATTATTAACAAGACACGCGGAAATAGCTTACAATTATATACACACTGTTAAATTTCAAAATTCCACAATTAAATCTGGATTATTTAGAAGAACTTATTTTCAAAACTGTATTTTTGATAATCAATTATTTAATTTAAATGATAAAGATCCTGTCAATTTCAATAACTGGAGAAGTTTAATACTATCAGATATACTTTTTATTGATAATAGTAATACAATAAAAAATGGATTAGTAACAAATTCATCATTTGTATCTGGTTCAGATAGATGGATAAATGGTATTTTATATAAGTCTATTTGGAATGTACAACCGTTTACATATTCATATGCAATTGGAATGACACCATCTGAAATTGTAACAACAAAATTACCTAAATTTGAGAATGGTATAGTTAAAAACTCTAGATGGGTAAATGGTATTTTTGGAAATGGATATTTTTATAAAAATAAGTCTAATGTTCCATTTAATTTAAGTGTTTACGAAAATTCTGTTCCTGATTATTATAGAAATAGAAATATATTAGGAAGTGGATTTACAAAATATGCTTGGTTAGATGGTTTATTTGAAAATGGACTTTTTGAGCTAAGTAATTTTGAAAAAGGTACTTTTTTAAATGGTGATTTTTATAATTCTACTTTCCTAACAGGAGAAGCTAAAGGTGGTAATTTTGGAAAAAGAAACCTAAAGTTTCCTTTAACAAGAATAGCATCTGGAACATTTAGTAATGTAAATGTTATATCTGCAGAATTTAGATCTGAAAATCCAACAGGTGAAGTTGCTGGAAATTTTGAGATTAACTTTTATAGTGGAGTATTTAATAGTGGTCAATTTGGTGTTAAAGTAGACTTAGGATCTTATTCAGAAAATAAATTCAATTATGGATTTAAATCTACTTGGTTTAATGGGACATTTAATAATGGTACCTTCATGGATGTAGCTTCTTGGCAAGACGGTGAGTTTAATAACGGTAAATTCACCTCTTATTATGGATATCCATTTGTTACCGCAGCTTCTTATTCATCAGCTGGAAGTAGTAGTTTTGCTTGGCAAGATGGAACTTTTAATGGCGGTGAATTTGGAAACGCTAATATATTCACCAACTCAACTTGGTATAGTGGATCCTTTAATGGTGGAATATTTACTGGTAGATACTGGAATGATGGTGTTTTAACTAAAGGTTATTTCTTAGGTTCTGGTGGTACAGCAACATCACTATCTAAAGTTCCTAAATTTATTTCAGACTATTCTGATAATTTCTATGGTCTATGGAACAGTGGAATCGTAAATGAAAGTAAAGAAAAATTTATTACAAAAAAGAGAATATTTACAAAACTAGAAAGAGAGTTTGGAAAGAAGGCAAAGAAACTAGAAGTCGATATGAGAAACATCCTTTGGAGAGGAGGAACATTCTCACATAATAACGCTAGAATGTTACAATCAGTTTGGTTGGATGGATCATTTGAAAGAGGAAGATTTATCGAATCCAGCTTTAATCCTTATGCCAACTATTTAGTAAATGGGTATTTTCAGGATACTAATGACTCATCTGAAGTTCCATTTTATGAAATTTTAAAATCTGATTATGTTAGCGGAGCACCATCTTTTAATAACTTGAATATTCAAGATATGAATAGATTCAATTTAGATTCTGCTAAAAAACTAATATTTAGTGGAACTAGTAGTATTGTTAATTTATATCAAACAACTGGACTAATAATTGGCGATTTATACACAGTTAAAATGTTGGTTTTAGAAAATTATAATACAGAGATAAGATTTGGTAGTAGTAATAAAATTTTAAGAAATAGAAATTTCACAGAAGGTAGTGATTATTGGACACTTGGATCAACTTCATCATCAGGTTTAAATCTACCAACACTTATAATAGCAACAGGTACACCTGGATATGTTGAATATACAGATGGTGCATCTGGTGATACAATAAGCTTCTTAATATACCAGAATGCTTTAGAAG
>JACCDW010893098.1_pt1 | contig 20782 bp, 12 predicted proteins | sample 7449781 | NCBI WGS metagenome assembly JACCDW01 (sample SAMN15323449, study PRJNA562643) | freshwater metagenome | isolation source: river surface water | place: USA:Blue River Watershed | collected 2017-08-18
GCGGTGGGAGTTACGCTAAACGGCACGCACTTTATGACGAGCCAGGATGGTCAGGTGGTGCTGTCCAAGGAATATCTGCGTCAGGGAAGCAACACCTTGCTCTTCAGTGCGATGGGCAATGAGCCGGTGTCAATCAGCGGCATTGAGGTAGCCGTTAGCTCTGGCGCGGCCACGCCCGAGCGGGTGCTGGAGCGCGCGTCCAGTGCGGATTTCGCGGTCCTCGAGGTGGCAAGTGGCTATTCGTATGCGCTGGAGCGCAGCCAAACGGCCGCGATCCCTGTGAGCCTTAGCAACGTGACCCGGGGCGCAACGGCCTATCGGAATGCGAATGCCGCGAACGCTGTGCGTGTGCGCATTGGCGTGAACCGTACCCTTGGCGTGAGCAAGCTGCGCGAAGCCAAAGTGATGTACTTTGACTACGGTCAAAAGTCATGGCTCGAGGCGCCGGTGCGCAACGTCGACCATGCTGCATTCATGATCGAAGCGGAGGTGCCCGGCGGCACAGACTACTTCGCGGCCTTGATCAAGACTCCAGAGATGCCTGAAGCATCGGCCTTCATGCCCACGGCCATTTCAGACCTCGAGCCAAAAAGCCCTGCCGAAGGGATCACATTGATTCAGCCGCCCACCGCCAACCAGCAGGGGGATGCGAACATTTCATATCCCTTGACTATTCCCCAAGGTCGTCAGGGAATGACGCCGCAATTGGCACTCAGCTACAATTCATCGGGTGGTGACAGCTGGTGTGGCTTTGGTTGGAACATCTCAATGCCGAGTGTATCGGTCGATACACGTTGGGGTGTGCCAAGGTATAGCAATACTATAGAGACTGAGGTCTATACACTAAATGGTGAGTCCTTGCATGAGGAGGGTGGTCTCAAAGCGAATCGCCCTCAGTTGGTAGGTGGGTCACCTGAATATCCGTCAAGAAATCAATCTGGAACAAAGCAGTTCTTCCCGAGAATCCAAGGGTCGTATCAAAAGATCGAGCGAAAAGGAAATACCACAGACGGTTACTTCTGGGTGATCACCGACGCGAACCAGACCAAACAGTACTTTGGCACAAGGAATGGAACCAGTCTGGATACCAATAGCGTTTTAAGAGATCCTGCGTCGGGAAACATCGCTCAGTGGTTCATTACAAGGACCGTAGATAAGTGGGGAAATTTTATTGACTACACTTACTCACATCAGTACCCGGGACCAAGTAAAGGATTGCGACAGGATGGTGTTTCAATGTATCCTAAATCGATTACCTATACAGGGAACGGTTCGACCCAAGGAAATTACAAAGTGAAATTCGTTCATGCTGATTTAGTCAATTCAGTTCAGCGGGGTAAAATCTCCATGAATAATGGATTTAAAGTAGTTGATGACAGACTCTTACAAAGTGTAGAAGTATATTATCAATCTACTTTAATTAGAGAGTTCAAGCCTGAATATGGGTATGGCGATTTTCACAAAGCTCTTTTACTCTCAGTTAGTGAATATCGTAACGGATCCAAGTTTTACAGTCACAGCTTCAACTATAATAAGTATGGCCCCGATGAGTTCATGATGTTTGGTCCCGCACAAACGGTTGCTAACAATCCGAATGATAATACCATATTAGATCAGATTCAATGGTCGTATTTAAGAAACAAGCTTCACAAGCTACTGACCCCATCACTTATCAAAACCACCAGCACCTCCGGTTGGTCAACGGGTGGAGCCCTTGGACTCGGACTATCGCCTGAGTTCATTCCTCTTCCTGATAAAACCTTCACGCTTAGTGGAAAGTTGAGCTATTCAGAATCATATTCTCGTGATAAATATTCGCTTCAGGATATGAATGCCGATGGGATTCCTGACTTGGTTTTCGACAAACGATACTCAAATCAAAAAGCATACTACCCGCTATCTTACCAAACTGGTCAGTTAACCATTGGCGGAGAGCATCGAATCAATGCGTCACGCCTTTTCTCGAACAAATCAAGTTCTGTTAGCACAGGGTATGATTTTGTTCTGCCTCTGAGCATTTACTCATATGGAAAGAATTGGAACTTCTCAACGTCATATTCAAAGCGATACCTGACAGATTATAATGGTGATGGTGTCATGGACCAGGTAGTTCCGACGAGTAACGGAGGGGCAGAAGTCCATTTTGGAAACCTTTCGGATGAAGGCACCTTGAGTTTTGATTCAAATTCTTCAAACTCCATTAGCCCGGTGGTAAAAGGTGAACCTGCAGTCAGTTACACTGATGGCGACTTGAAGGAGTTTGAGGTGGTACGCGCATGGACAGCACCTGCGGATGGTGATGTCACCATCGATTCGGATCCGCAGATGTACACGGGCGTGAGTGGACAAGTGCAAGTTTCAATCCAGCACAATGACGTGTTCATTCAGACGCCAGTGGCTATCCCAGGAAGTGGGATGTTCAATCAAACGCGAACGGTAGCCAAAGGTGATATTCTGATGTTTCGCGCCACAGCCAATGGTAGTGGAATTGGTGACTGGATGCAGTGGAACCCTTCCGTAACTTACGCAACTACGTTACCGACGGATGGTAATGGTACGAATTACTCCTCGTCGAGTTCGAGTGATGGGTTTATCCTGTCGGGTGCCCAAGGCGTAATATTTAAAGGATCGGACCTCATCAAGGTTAATCTTAATCACGCTGGGACGGGTTTTTCAGATGATGTGTTTTATAAGGTTACAGTTACCTCCAGAAATGCCTCCACGAGTGCAGTTACTCGTCAGGTTTTTACAAGCAAAAAATTACAAGGTTCTGGTGCCCTTCAGGTTAATACACAAAATTTCTTTACCGGTTTCGCTGCAGTGCCAAATGTATCTGCTACCGATGAGTGTCAGTTGACCATCGAGGCTTTTGCGAATTCAAACGTGCACTGGCACAACGTCAGCTTTCGACCTTCTGTGGAGATTCAAACCAATTGCAGTTCTAATCCTCTAGTTAGCTATCCTGTGGTAGGCTTGGGATCCTACAATTTCATTCATGACCTAAACGGGTCCACAGGTCTAAGTTTACCTAGTGGGTCCTACAATGCAATCCCGGATATACATCATGACCCCGGAGCGTTGGACTTTGTGTTCGATGGCGCGCAAGGGGGAGTCGAACAGCCTATATATGTGGTTGTGAAAAGTGGAAATCAAACTATTGGAAAACGAGCTGTTGTACTTTCAAACTCAATGAGCTCGTTAGGCAATGCAATCACTCATTTCTCCATCAAATCAAATGATGGTCAAGTAGGCTCTCAGATAGGCTCGAGCTACTCATCTGATCCTGAGGCAGTTTTTAGCAATGGGGAAATCATTAACAATGAGGTACACATTGAGTTTTATGCTGACCAGAGTGCCTATGCAGAAAAGGCTATCGCCTATGTTCGTGCACATTTGATTGAAGTTCAGATCCAAAATTTGGGTGCTCAAACCGTAGCCTTAAAGTCAAACAGCAATTGCAATTTCTTCTATCGCAAGATGGATGTATTGGGCTCGCATTACAAGGGATGGGGGCAGTTTGTTTGGAATGAAGACCACAACACTGAAATACTTACCTCTCAATTGGAGTTGCCTGGCATGCATGAAGCACAAAACCAACAGTCCCCTCTAGAATCCAGCGATGACTTCTCTGGATATTCAAACCTAAGCCCATGGGAAGCGCCATTTTCCATGATGGTACCTGTGCGCGGGGAGAATGCGCCAGTTGCGAGAGAATATGTTGAGACTACCTGCGGTACAAGCCCCGAAAAAGACCACTGGTCCATTTTTGGATCATTCATGGGAGTGTATAGATACTCAGGAAACACGGCTACTGGCCAGTTTGGTGAGGACACCCCGGAAGCTGATGCGGTCGCGGCATCTTCAAGTCCATATTCAGTTCCCGCCTGTTTCAATGTCACCAAGTCTAAGTCATTAACAGTAAGTATTGGTGGCGGTAATCCCATCGTGGGCACTTCTAACGCCACCTCTGTGCTGGATGACACTAAGTACTACAGCCACACGTGGACATCATTCCAGGATTTAAATGGAGACGGCTTTTCAGACATGATTTACAATAATGGAAGCGACATCATGGTTCAGTATACCAACCCGGGAGGCGACCATGGATCCGTGGTGCCGCTTTTGGTGGGAACAGTGCTGAATAAATCCATTTCTGATGACTTTGGCATTTCCTCAAACGGTAGCTATCCCAATGACGACCTCAGGTTTATGAAGCAAAAGGTGTCTTTGAGTGGTAGCACCTCGCAGAACTTTGGAACAAGCACCGAAAAGATTGAATTGTTCGATTTCAATGGCGATGGCCTCGTCGACCGCATTACGCACAACGGAACAAATCAGCTTATCAGCTTGAACAATGGCTATGGTTTTGATGCGCCGATAGCGTACAACGACACCTATAATCTATCCTACTCTCGCGGTCGCAATGAATCTACGTCCCTTGGCGCTAGTGTTGGTACTGAGCTAGAAAAGCTTAATAAAGGTAATGACAAGTTGTCCAATAGCTTTAGCGTTGGGGTGAGCATCAATAATGTGGGTTCGAACTCGAAATCACTACCGTTGGATCTCAATGGTGATGGCCTAACGGACCTAATTGTGGCAAGCAGTACGAGCGCTCAGATTTACATCAATGATGGATTGAACTTTTACCTGTATGGTAGCGTGAGTATTCCGGAGACGCCCAATAATGTTCAAGGTTTTGGTATTTCTGGAAATGTAGGCGCGACCGTATCCTTCCCTCTTTTCTTGGCCGTAAAGTTGAGCATTAGCGCCAATGGTGGTGGTAACTATGCGATTAACAAGATGCGTTCTTCGTTCATGGATATGAACGGGGATGGCGCGGTTGATTTTCTTCAGGCTGAGGAAGATGGCGACCTTACTGTTCGTTACTCCGATGTTGAAAAGTCTAATCTACTTATCAGTGTGACCAATCCCCTTGGGGGCTTTTTCACGGTAGATTATGAATTGGTGGGACACAAGACGGGTGTTCATGATCCGATAGTAAAAACCGATAAGGGTAATGACGTTGTCCTTTGGGATATGCCTTCGGGAAAATGGGTAATGAGCAAGGTTACCATCAATGATGGTTATAATATTTTCGCCAACGGGATTGACTATGACGGTGAAGATGCCACAACCCTGTTCTTTGATTATGATGGCGGTATTCAAGGTCGTCGCGAGAAGTCCTTTGACGGATTTACTCGTATACAAACGCGCCATCAAAATCAGTTAGGAAGTGAGTCAACATATCCAAAGCGATATCTCACCGAGACGGTCGAATATTTTGCGCCAACGAAAATGGATTTTGAGGCTCGAAATAAGCACGAATACCTGAAAGGCTTGGTCAATAATAATTATTCGTTGCTTCATGAGAAGCCATCATCTAATAGTGCTGAAACCGTTACGGTGCTTTCTCGCCAGACAAGCAACTACGAATTCCGAATTGTCACCACATCGGGCACGAATAAAGGAACCGTGGGCAGCATTGGTGGCAATTGGCTAGTCATGGATTGGGCCAATAAGCAAGAGACTCAAACCGTATTCCCTGCGGTAGTAAGTACGGAAGCCGTCAACTACCCAGACAAAGAAGATGCTAATAATTACCACAGTCAGTTGTTTGAACTCTCGTATGACAAGTACTTCAATGTTACGCGTTACCAAGATAAAGGGTTTATGACACCAGGATCGCCAACATTAGATACTGTGGATGTTATCATCGACAAGTACTTCAAGTATTATTACCAAGACAATCAGTGTAATCTCCTGGGTGCACCGGATCTATTCGATGGTGTTGCACATGGGTACATAATCACTTGTGAGGACGCTTCCTTTGACAACGATACCATTTGGACCGTGCCAAGCACAAGTGATTGCACGACTGATTTGTTTTCCCTGGGTTCTTGTGATGACGGTGCCGATATGTTCTCGTCTCAGCATAAGAAATTGGTCATTGACACTAATTATGTCACCCAATTGAAGCTCAACGCGCAGTATTCATCATCTCGTATTGCTGTGATGACCTATGAGACACCTGGTGCATCGGTCGCAAATAGAACAAATGTTGTAAAGAAACACGAAATCTATTTAGGTAGTGTAATAACTCCTAACATTTTGAGGTCCAGTGAAGTTGTGAGCTTCACAACAGGTGGTGAGGCGATGAGCAGATACAAGGTGTTATTGAACAATAGCCAAGACTTTGCGATCAGTGACCTTTCGTACGACACGTACGGTAATATCACATCGGTTATAGGTGCTGAAAACCATCAGGGCCAACGTGCAAGCTCATCGTTCACTTATGACCCTACGGATCATCAATTCATCTCAACCGTTACAAACCAATTTGGTGAAACGGTATGTTCGGTTTACGACCACAACAGTGGCAATTTGTTACAAACCGTTGGCATCAATGGTCATGGTATGTCATACAAATACGACAAATATGACCGAATAGTCTCTGTCTTCGCTCCAAGAGAACTCAACACTCCAAATAGCCCTGCGACCATTGAGTATAAGTATTACTTCGGCAATGGAATTTATCCAGTGGCATTAACCATTCACAACAATGAATTTGACGTCAGTGATCCGGCGTATATGCCCTCGTTAACGACTTGCACCTATCAAGCCATTGATAGGCCCGCAATTCCTGCAGGCGCTCCAACAACGGCCACCTTTACCGATGGTAATGGGCAAGCAATTCAGGTTAAGTCGTACAAGAAAAACAACAGCGGCACGGATGGATTTGTGGTTTCGGGATTCCAAGCAATGAATAAGTTTGGGAAGCCTGTGACCACCTACGAAGATTTCTTATCTACCGCCTCCGCCACCACGTTTGCTTTGCCAGCGTCCGCACTTGACAAGGTGGTCAAGGATGTGCAATACGATTATCAATACCGACAAATCTCTGCAGACAATTATGTGGCCTACGCCACAGGTGGCTTAGGTCAATGGGTAACAAGCACCGTGGAATATGGGTTTGATAACCTACTTGGAACAACTCAACCTGAGTTCTACACGCGAAGCACGACGCTGAGCAACTCGGCTTCAACCAATCCTACTCCAAATGTTTCAAGTTCTGAGTATGTTGATGCGCGTGGACGAAAGATCGGAGCTGTTCAGCACGCTGCAAATGAACTAGTTACAAAGTTCCAGTATAATGCTATTGGTGAGCTCTTGACCGTTATAGATCCAATTGGAGCGGCGACATATTATACTTATGACCTTGCAGGTCGTCAACTTTCTGAAAATCACCCAGATCGCGGGCTGTCAACCCTTACCTACGACAAAGCGAGCAATGTAATTGAGATGACCAACTCAGCCACGGACGCTCAGAATGATGCCATTCACCTGTCGTATGACTACAACAGATTGACATCTAAGGTCATGCCTTCTGCAGGAGGCGCTGTGGATCTGTACAACGTACAATACATCTACGGCAGTCCTGGCGATGGCAATAACGGCGCAGGTCGCGTTGTAACCATCAAACAAAGTGGCACCTTTAAGGTAGATGACTACAAGTACGATGAGTTGGGTCATATGGCCCAAGAGGTAAAAACCTTTGACGTGCCAAACGTGGGGCCAAGAACTTTTGCTACTTCCTATAGGTACGACTCTTTCGGACGCATTCTCAAATCTATCTACCCAGATGGTGACCAGGTTACATACAGCTATTATCCTAGCGGGGAACTTTCTCAGGTAAGCTCCAATGCGAATGGTATCGTTCAAAGTATCATCAGTGAAATCTACTACGACGGCAGAGGAAATATCAGTGCTTTGCATTACGGAAATGGAACCCACACTACTTATGACTATGCTGATAGAACATGGACTTTGATGGGCTCTACGGTTACAGGATTGCCTTCGGGTGGTACTACGCCGGTTTCCTTGCTTGACCGCAACTATGAGTACAATAGTTTGGGCGGGATAAACTCCATTGAGCGGAACATGCACACTTCCTTGGTTCAAGGTGGTGAAACACAGCACACCTTCAACTTTACCTATGATGCATTTAACAGGTTGCTAGATGGTAGCATGACCATGAACAACGTTTCAGGAACGGCCTACCAGGTGGCTACCGCATTTAATGATGCTGGTGGAATAATATCTAAAACCTCGTTGGTAAATACAGCATCATCTACTCTTTCTGGGAATGCGTCGACTATGGATTTCAATCTGGACTACAACTACAATGAAGCAAAACCGCACCAGCTTGAATCGGTTTTTGACCAAGTATCTGGTAATACGCAGCAATTTGTCTATAATGAATCTGGAAGCATCAAGCAGATTCAAGACAACACCCAGAATCAAGAGTTCTATTGGAACGAAGAACAGTGGCTTAATGCCGTCCAAAACGATCAAGGTATTCACCACTACGTTTACGATGACAAAGGAGAACGCATCATGAAATCTTCGGTGATTCAATCCAATGTGTATGTCAATGATCAGATTGTCAATACAATTCAGGACCTAGAACCCTACACTCTCTACGTAAATCCGTACTTTGTCATCACTGAATTCTCTAATGCAGACAAAGTGAGTAAGCACTACTACATGGGCACACAACGCGTAGCTTCTGAACTAGCCGTTCAGACTACCAGTTACAGCCCATTAGTGAGTCATTCAGGATCTTCTAGCAGCGCAAGCTCCTCTACAGAGTCTTTTAAAACACAAACGAATACTGGCTCAACGCTCAACCAAGGTTTGGAAAGCGCGCTCCCAGAGGAATCATCCAACCCATGGTTAATCAACCTCAACGAGGCATTATCTGAATTTGGAGAAGACCAGCTTACACTGGAAGAAACTCAAAAAGACCTTCCAACCATTGAAAGCATCTACCCAGACCTTTCGCCTACTACTTCGTACAAAACCACCACTACTACACGTGTAATTTACTGGTACCACCCGGATTACATCGGCAACGTAGATTTGGTTTCCGATAATTCCGGTGAGGCGTATGAATTTTTCCTCTACAACCCATGGGGAGAAAGCTTGTACGAGTGGAATTCAGGGACGGCTAGTTTTAGTTCGCCGTATCGGTTTAATGGTAAGGAGCTGGATCAAGAGACTGGATTGGCATATTATGGGGCAAGGTATTACGTCAACCAACTATCCATGTGGTTGTGTGTGGATCCGCTGGCGGGGAAGTTCCCGAGCCTTTCTCCGTATTCTTTCGTGGCAAACAATCCCAGTAATTTAGTTGACCCTGATGGTAGAGATATTTGGGAAATAGACGGTGTAGGCAATATTGTAAGTCACACTGTTGATAAAACGCAAGATGCCTTTTATGTGGTAGATGGCGATGGTAATCGAATTGATGGTCAATCAATCACGTTTGAGTATGGTACTGTTGAAAGTCATCGTTCACAATCTGGTACTTATCAAAAGCGAAATTCTGATGGGACAAGTAGTACTGAGGTAACCAATATTGACATTTTTAAAGTCAGAGGGGATGAGAATGGCAGTCAATTGTTTGAGTTTTTTGCGGACAATACGAGTGTAGAGTGGAGTCATGCTAAGACTGGAGTTAAAGGGGAAAAAGGTCTGAATTTTTTAACTACTGGTCATGTTGAATATACCGAGCCAGGAGTGACGGACTTAATTAAAGGACAACTTTCAGGGGGGTATGCCATAAGAGAATTAAATCATAATCATCCGGGGGGAACACCTGTGCCTTCAGGAATACCTGGGCTTACCGGAAATTCAGGAGATGTCCAGTTTGCCAAAGCAGTCACGGAATGGTATGAAAAAGCGTACCCCTCCCGAAGGAGCAGCCCAACTTACAACATTTACATTACAGGTAGAGGATATATTCCATTTAATAAGGATTCAAAGAAAGAAGATTATGGGCATTAAAAATAACTTGCTGAAGATGGTTTTAATTATCTGCTTTTTCCTTCCCGCTATTGTTTGTTTTTCCCAAGAGGAAAATTGTACATCAAAAGTGATGGTTAGATACTCAACTTCATGTGAGCTAAAGTTTGAACTAGATAAAATTATTGATAGTCTTAAACCTGTGGATCAGAAATTGACATTTATTATCAATACATTTATCAAAAATGACCTTTATTATATCTCAATAGCTACAAGTTATTATGTAGAGCAAAATAGGGGTTGGGTTGGGTTTGTAGAGTATAGAGGTAAGTTGTTTCTTATAGAATCCTTGGTGAATAAAGACTTTTTCACAAAATCAGGTAGTGGTTCGATTGAATTGAATATCGAGAACAAGGAAAAATCTAACGGCATAGTGGAGCCATACATTGATAATTTACCATTTTGGCTTTTAGAATATGATAGTGGTCGCTTTCAAACAACAATATCTTCATATCAATAGTACCCTGGACATTGGTTTGGAAGAGAGGATTGCGGTTCAAGCAAGTCCTCATACCCCGCAAAGTTTTTCCGTGTATTAAAGCCACGGATGGCCATGTCTAATAAAGTGTCAATTACCTTGCTCTCGTTCGCGTTGATCTGTTGCTTAGAATTTTACAATCCATTTTATTCATAATACTCGTTCCATATTCAAAATGTTATTCTAATCTTCTAATGTAGTAACTGAAAACACGCTCATTGAGGAATTACACGCGAGTCCAAACATATGTTCGGAATTTACCAGATAACACATTCGCGATTAGGAGAGGGTTAATCCATATTTACAAAGTATTCAATTCGACGCTTATGCCGTGCCGTGTACCTTTAAATTCATTAATTACACCTTAATCCTCACTAAAAAGATCCGAATTTACCCTATTAACCACTGAATAATCTCCTGAATTCGTCTCATCTAGCTGAATAATGTATTGATCTCGCATCATTTTTACATAATTTTTAGCTTGTCGGTCTTTAATTCCAAGACGTTCTTTGAGTTCGCAAACCAGATTTCCATAGGAAAGCGTTGTGTTTTGAGAGAAAATGTCGCTCGCTATAGATTGAAGTTCTTTCAATTTGCGGTCACTAGAGTTTATTTTTTGCTGATCACCTACATAAACATGATATTTCAAATCATCATCCCAACCTATGATGACTTGTGGAATATCCAATGGACTTCCATCACGTACTTTAAGGGCTTTGACTATGGAGTTCTGTTTGTCATCATCTTTCTCAATTGAAATGATGCCGGCTGCTTTGCGCTGAATCTCTGATCCAAGATGACCACGTAGTTTATAACCACTTGGGCTGAGGTGAAGTACGCAAACGATGCACGTTCGGTAGATCGCTGCCAGCCGAAATAATTCTTCAATTAGAAATACAGAACGCTCTTCATCGTTTACACCGTCGATAAGGTCTGCGATACCGTCGATGACCACCAGGTGAATACCTCCGTAAGCGTAGTAGAAGCGATCCATAGAATGAAGGATGCTGATCATGCGGTCTTTTCGTCCCATGCCCACCAATCCATAGGTGCGAAACCAGGGCGGGGGAGCTTGGCATTGGGCCCTTCGGACAATCTGCCTTAAGTTCTTATAGAGTTGTTCTTCGGATTGTTCGGTGTCATAATATAGAACGGCCTTTTGCTGTTCGTTTCGGGCTACTTCAAGACCTAATAGGTCTGTATTGGTAAATTCTGAAACCATGGTCCCAGCTAATAAAGCCCCGAGGTAGTTTGACTTACCGCTACCCTCTGAACCCGTAATGGCCATTAGGTTGCCGGCTGAACCGACGGGAACACTATTGATGGCCACAACGGCGTCAGGCACTAATGGCGGATGGTCAAATTGAACCTCAAAACTAGAGAGCAAATTCAAGGTGTCTTGGTACAAAGCATCCAAGACATCGGTAAAGAGCTTCATTAGGTCTTCGGCACTTCGACCCATTTTAAAAAAGTCCGAGATGTCCTTCTGTTTTTTTATGCCTTTAAGGGGAAGCGTGATTTCCTTTACCTCAAATTCCTTAAGGGCTTCAACTTGTTTCTTTGATTCCCGACGACCTGTCTCATCGCAGTCGTAGAGTATGACAATGTGCCGAAACCGATAGTGAAGCCTTCGAATGATCTTCTTTGGAATTGCCTTCGTCTCAGAGTTAAAGCACAATGCATTAAATCCGCGTGCAGCAAGGCTCAGGACATCTTTTTCGCCGGAGGTGATAAACAGAATGTCCCCCTTTTGCGGTAATTGGTTAATGCCAAATACATAACCTTCGCTTAAATCACCCGAGTAAAAGAAGCGTTTGGCAGATAGGGGGCGGTAGATTTTAAGATACCGCGTACTTAAGTAGCCGTAGATCGGTTCATTGGGTTTTGCGTGAATAGAGTACTCTTGCCCCATTTTGTTTATTCCCTTGAATTCAGCAATGCACCTCACTTGATACTTCTGAAGTAGTGTCGCATCAATTCCGTACATGCCCCAGTAGTTAAGCTCTGACGGCCCAAATTCTTTTTCAATTGGTGGGATGAATTGTTTTGACACATCATCTCGACTCTCCGATAAAGTCAAAGGAGGGAGTTCATTTGCCGTCTTGATTTCTGGAAATCGCCTTTTGAGCTCTCGAATACGGTCGTGATTTTCGGCAAGGTTCAGCGCGAGCTCTCGGTCAATGATTTCCATTATTTGGATGAACTCGTCCCCTAGGGTTTGAAGGTTGAAAATGTGCCCCACAAAGCCAAAGCAATCACAGCTGTACTCGGGATTGCCAAAATCAACCATCAAAACCCTTCGAGACTCTGAATCTTGGTATAGGTTACAGGACGGTTTGGTGTCTTCGTAAAATGGATTCAGGAACGGTTTCCTAAGGCCTGGCCAACCGGAACGCAAGAAGTGTTTGAACACATCCAGTCCGCCGTCAGTCGCTTGAAGTATTTGGTCCTTATTCAGCCCCATGATCATTTGTTGTATTAGAAGTTGAATATTGATTGTTGCGAGCCAAGAACTCCTCTACATCCTTAAGGCGGAAGTAGTTCTTCTTTTGGTGCTTGGTGTGCTTCAGCTTGCCTTCGGCCAAGTACTTGGTCAATGTCCTACGGCTCACCTGAAGGATGGTCATCACATCGTAGGTGTCTACCCACTCATTTGACAACTGTTTAACAGGGTTTTGCAATCTGAGTAATTCCTCATGCACCTTGTCGATCTTATCGCAAAGTGATTTGAAGGCTTTGTTCTCAATAGTCACTATCTCCATGGGTCTTGCGTTTATTTACTGGTGCAAGACTAGAGCGCGCTCTTGGCGCGATTTAGGAACTCCTTAATGACTCCGTAAAGATTTAAGTACTATTCCATGCTTCTTTCGACCAGCGCGAGCACAGAATCTCGGAGTTCCAATGAGAATTTCGCCAGCTCTATTTTACGCGATTTCATTTGGGTAAGGGCTTTCTCCGCTCCTGATAAGTCTACCGAAAATGCCTTCCCAAAGAAGTCCCACAAACTTTTACGGGAAACATTGGGCCCAAAGGCCTTCATCTCGTCGAGACCTGCTATTAGCTCTATTAGCTTTATGGGCTGCAAGGACCATTTAAGTTCCATAGGACGCTCTTGGGAAAACTCAATGACTGACTGACCCTTGATCGGTCGTTGACCATGTATGGCACTTGCCTCTGGAAGGAATTGCTTCGTCCAATTCTTCAGAGATAGTTTGACCCAACGGAGCCCTTCGCGCTGAATATTTAAGAATAAATGGGCTTTTTTTTGACAAGATCAAGATCAGCGGTCGGTTGAATCCGTTTCGAATACTTTGGAAAACTGATTTGAGCAAAAAGGATTTCCTCGTGCATGGGATGTAGAATCAGTGCTAGCTCCTTAATACGTATTCTGAGGTATCGTAATTGCTCGCGTTGATAATCAACTTCTTCCTCCGACAACGCTAGTAGGTCCAATTTAAATTGTGTGTGCAGCTTAAGTAAACGGCTTCTGTATTCAGCCACTGTGGCTGTGCCGTTGAAGACAAGGTTAGTCCTTTCGTCCTCTAAATCAAGCAAGGAATACTCCCTAATAGGCGGTCCTGGCTTAAAGGTTATTTCTGCTCGACTGAGTTCATCGAAGAGCGACTCTGTGTTTTGTAGCATCATGATTTTATCTTCTAGATTGGAAATCGAGGAAGATATTTTGGCTAAATGGCACAGACGTGATAGAATTATATCATGCTGAGTTTTTTTTCAGTATTCATTCAATGAATTGATACAATCCTATTCGCCGATTTCATATCAAATATTATATCTGTCAGAACAAAAATTCGTTACTGTGTAATTTTTTACTAATCGAGAAAGCATGATAGAATTTTATCACGAAATTTTTTTTTGAGGATCTTAGTTTTGAGACGAAAATAAACAAACAATAAATCATGAATGAATTATTAACTTTTAATTTTATTGGAGGATTGCATAATTACAACATGCAGGAATTATCCAAGCTTTCAAATTTCCCAAATTATTCAGACGAACAACTTTACGATTTGGATAAGAACATTACTGAACAAGTATTTCAAGAAAATGGGTTTGACACAACTATCCAAGTATCCTTTGAGGAGGCTATTGCTATGCGTGATTTAGTATTGGTACAAAATGATAATTATATTCCATTATTTACAAATTGGAAAGAAGATGGTAAAATCAACGAAGAACAATTTCAATACTTAATCTTGATTAATTCAATATTCAATAATGAAACGGATGCGGGTGCAATTTCTACGGAATTATTCGCAATACAACAAAGCGTTTCAAATAGCACGACTCTATCGATTGACCAGAAGGCTTTAATTTATAATGCTTGCTCGATTGGAGCAAGTAGCGTTTTGTATTGGTATTCAGCGTATACAAATGAGGAAAACCCATGGTATCAAACTAAAGAATCAAATAATGGATGGATCAAACGCGCGTTACTGGACTTGGTCGGATTAACAGTAGGTTTTCTTGTTGGTTTTGAGTATGGAGGTTTATTAGGGGGCTCCTTATTAGGAGGTTTTACTGCGGTTATGTGTTCTGCTGAACCCAAATGAAAAATTATGAAAATATTCCCACTAAAATTTAATTATCACTTGTGTTCTTTACTGTTGAGCTCTGTTACCCTCGGTGCTCAAACTAATCCTGAACTATTAGTAGGTGGTGGAGTTTCCTTAAATAACTATTCACTGCGAAACAACTATTTAAGGATTAATCAATATCATGGTTATAATACTACTTATAGCTTATTAATATTGTATAATTATACACCTAACAATAGCTTGCAAACAGGTGTAAAAATTACGGGATATAAAGGGCCTATAATTAATTCGAAATCAATATTCCATGAGTATTTATCCGTGCCTGTTCAACTTTCAATTATTGACCGGAACACGCTTCGAGGCAGTAGAGTGCAGTTGTTAGTCGGTCCTCAATTATCCATGCTAACAAGGTCCGCTGAAAATCTGAGTTCGGATGAATTCTATACACCAGAAAATTCTTTTGGAGTTATAAAACATTTCGGCATGTCTTGCGATTTGCAAGTACAATATCCGACAGGAAAATGCGTGCATGTGATTGGTTTAAATGTGAATTTAGAGTATACCCCTTGGAAAGCACTTTCCGCAATTAATGTAGGTGATTATAGTTCGATAGGGATTAGGTATAATTATTTTAGAAGAGTAAAGCACAATTGAAACTAAATGAATTCCCACTGATGAAAAGACAATATCATTTTAATTCTATTAAATTCAACGTAAAACAGCACATTTTACCAGGATGAAATATTTAATTGAAAAAAAGTTTTAATACAAAATTATTTTATCAATATGTTGGGTAAATATTTAATGGGTTTACTTCACTATTTGTATTTTAAAAATTTAAAAATGACCAAAAAAAGAAACATAATATTAGCTCTGTTTGTATATCTTTCAATTGCAGGGTGTAAAAAAGAAGATAGTTATAAGGAATTTAGAGCTTTGACCGTAGCATTATCGGACCAAGTAGGACCTGAAATACCCATTCCACAAGAGTTATCAAACATGCAGGCTTGCTATAATGATCTATGCTCTTCATTTGGACTTGAAAGTCGACAATTGGTAGCAACTGATATTTACTTGAAATTGTATATTCAAAACGATTATCAATTGGGATTATTAATGAAAGATACAGCATTGTATACGGCTGATTATCCATTTCACAGGGAACTTGAAAGTGTAGGTTCATATAGTGATTGGGGTTCTACTAATGACGCCGCATGTGACACGTGCCTTGCGCCAATATATGTCTGTGTAAGTACAACTTATTCACTACCAGCATCAATAATTCGTGATACGCTGGCCTTAATTTACTTTGCCGAAAATGATCCAACATTATTAAATTCGCTCGATGAAGAAGGTTTTAAGTTGTTCTATGATGCACTTGAGTCTGAAGCGCACTCAAGAGTAGGTTTGATTTATGCGGATGGTTCGTTAAAAACAAGTGGTGCTTGGTGGACGCCTTCGGGGAGACTGAGATATGTTGATAGTGAAAATGGGCAGAATGTAAATTTACAGAATATTCATGTTGTAATCAATAAAGGTTTGAGAACTGGACATGCTTATAGCAATAGTCTAGGTCAATTTACTTCAAATAAAGATTTTAAAGGAAAAGTTCGATATAAAGTTGTTTTTGAAAATGAAGATTTTATTATTAAAAACACTTGGAATCAGAAAATACGTTTTAAGTCTCCTGAATTAAATTCCCCTTGGGATAATATATTCACAGATAGTTATGAGGAGTATATCTGCACTATATGGAGGACAACATTCCACTACTATAATAAGGATATTGATGGATTGGGAAGGCCCCCTGGTTATATAGCAGGTATTAACAAACCAATGAGAATTGTTGCAAAAAATAATTCTGGTCCTCAAGGCACTTTCTTTCCTATGTCTGATGGGCGTCGTATTTCTATTGAAGCAAATAGCACTTCTATTACTACGACGGCGGTAACCTTTCATGAGTTATCACATAGTGCGTTTTGGGAATTACATCCCAATAAAGCAAATTATAGTAACAAACCGTGCTATATTGTGGAATCGTTAGCGCGAGGTGTTGAATGGTATTTGACAAATAAGTACTACTCGTATTCGGTCCCTCAGGGTTACATGGCTCAAGGGGGTTGCTATAGGGGGGTGGCAATTGACTTGGTAGATGGCGTTGGGTCTTCTAGTGATTTGGTCTCCGGTTATTCCATGAAATCAATAGAACAGGCGGCGCTTTTGTCGAACTCTTGGAATGATTGGGAATCGAATGTTGTAAATGGTGAATCAAATAATACATCTTGGTATGTTGCGGATTTGTTTAGTTATTGGGATTAGTATTTTGTTTTTAACTGGTTGTGAAAAATTCGTGGTTCACGACGAATGGGTGAAATTGAAGTATTACCATATTAATTCCACAGAGGTCACACTTTCCCTAGAAAAATATGAGTTAGGTTCCTTAATAAGTTCGGGACCAATAAAACCTGGAGACACTTTGACAGTCGAAATGTTAGTTGAAGGTAAAATGCCCAAGTCATCTGATTGGAATCTATTACCTACGTGGACATACTCATATTTGGACTCATTAATTATCAAATATGATGATACTTTGTGTTATCATATAAACAAGAGTGATTTTGATAATCATTTGTTTCTGATAGACAATTATTCAATCGTAAAGGAGGATAAAACAACATTGGCATTGACCGTTAATTTATCGGATTCTTTGTTTGTGGACAATCTTGAATTATGTAAATAATTATGAACTGATTAAGGTGGCTTTGGGCTATTATGTACGATTAAGAGAGCTTGAATCTCCTTGTAGCCTAATTGCTTTTAATTTCATAGGTATACATTCATTTTCAGGAAGCTCAGCCATTCCCAACATCTACCTATTTGCTATTGTAGATTTTCCTTCAATCCCCTTGATTATTGATCGTATTTTTTTTCGAAAAGTCATTACAACGAATTTGGTACAATTATTAAGATTTGATTTTACGAGCACACAGAGGACGTAGATCCGATTTAATTGGAACTTAATTCTCAGATGTATTCCCCCTGAAAGTCTAAAGCAATTAGAAGTATAAATTTTGATTTTTAGGGTAATGAAAACGAGTCGATTCAAGGAGTGCCAGATCAGCAAGACCATAGTGGAGCATTGCTGATTATCAAGATATTGGAGGACAAGGTTTAAATCCATCTTCTTCCAGCGGCGAACGCGTAATGGGGTGGAAAGCACCTGGTCGCAATCCCGATCCCAAAGATCTTGAGCGAAATTCCTCACTAAGTGAACGTCATTACTTTGTGTGGGGCACCGATAATTATGACTATCAGTCTATATTAATAAGTGCGTGGCTGAACGGCGGATGGTCAATTTACAATGTGCCGGCACAAAATGAATTTGTGGATACGCAATCTCGTAGCGCCTTTCGGGCGCAACTCCTTTGAGCAGAAGCCTTGAAACATGTGGGAGGTGTCACAAAATCAACAATAATATTGTAGGTGGCTACTAGAAATGCCTAAAGTACCACCCGACTCTTCACTAAGTAGTTCGAAAAGTGACTTTTAGAATATTATGGTGATTGTGAAATGCACCGCGTGTGAATCCCACTCTCTCCGCAAAAACAACTTGTGAAAGTTTTTCTAGACAATAGTTTAGCGAGGCTTTTTCTTTTGGGGCAAGACGTTAATTGAAATTGGGGCAAGAAATACACTGCTAGTTTAGTCGCTTGAAGTTTGGTTATTCTACTTTGAAAAGGCATTCTAAATCAAATACAGTCTAGCATGGCTCCCCAAACGGGGCTATTCTCGAACCAATTTTGGGATGAATTGAGGGTTTATGCGACATTGAATTATATGCTCGACTTAATAATGCTTGTTTAATATCAACACAGTTAAATATAATAAAATCAATGTATTACACATGTATTCCACATTTTTTATAGTTATTGTGTGACAGAGGTGTTGTGGATAACAGATTTGTTGTTAGTTTTGCCTTGTCATTCATTTGTATTGACAAAGCACCCCAAGACGTTCAATCGTTTTGGCTAAGCCTCCTCGGAGGCTTTTTTTTTTGAACATATGAAAAGAGTAATTTTTTATGTAGACGGCTTCAACTTTTATTATGGGTTGAAAGAAATGACAAAGCATTCACCTGATTGGAGAAAGTATTATTGGATTGATATTGTTAAGTTATTTTCAACTTTCTTAGAAGAAGATGAAGAGTTAGTCGCAGTGAACTATTTTACTGCTCGACCTAAAAATAAAGGGAAAATGAAGCGTCAAAACAACTTGATGGCGTGCAATAAAGCAATAAATGGAGACAAATTGAAGTTGTTTTATGGTAAGTATCAAGATAAATCAATGGTTTGTAGAGCTGATGATGGTTGTGGAAAGTCTTTTATGCATTGGGAAGAAAAACAAACGGATGTTAACCTAGCTATTAAAATTGTCGAGGATTGCCATAATGAAATTTGTGATAAAATCGTACTTGTTTCAGGTGATTCAGATTTCTTACCACCCATGAAACTAGTCAAAAATATTTATAGTAATATAGAGCTTATGGTGTTATTTCCACCTCATAAGTATACTAATTCTTTAGCATCTTTAGGTATTCCTGCAATTGACTTATCGAAGTATAAACCTAGATGGAATAAAGCATTATTGGAGGATGTAGTTGATTTAACTAAGCCAGATGGTTCACCAAAAACATTCAGAAAGCCAACTGAATGGATGCGTTAATTAAATCTAGAAAATTACATATTCTTCCATTTGTTTAAACATTTACTAACTTGTCGAAGTCTTTTTCATTGACTAGGTGACTTTAGTAGGTATCCTGGCTTCCTTGGCTCAGGTGTATGGGCAATATAAGTTAACTAGATTTTATATTCTCTTATTTCACGTGCTGATTCGTCAGAATTCTCATCTACTTTTATTACAAGTGCAAAATTTGTTCGTGCTCCAAATCTCGTGTACAATTTTCTCCAATTGTTAAAAAGATAGAAAGATGCTCCAGAAGTTCCCCACTCTCCAATACCAGCGCACACAAACAAGTTACAGTTCTCATGATAGGGATTTTTTATTCGCATCAATATTCCAACATCGTTATTTTGATCTATTGAATATTTCTCACCTCTAATAGTAAAACAGCGATATCCATTATTTCCAAATTCAAATTTGTAGAGGTTGTTTTCGGGAAGTGATTCAATATCAAATGTTTTAATATTTGAATCCGAACTCCCAAAGCAAATGAAAGTGCCTTTCCAGTTGTTTATTAAATGCTCATCTAGATTTATGTTGATAGGGTTCTGTTTGTTACTGAACTTTGCAAACTCCGTAACTGAATATTTTGTTACTCGAATGGAGCAGCTTCCAAGCAGCTTATCTTCCCCCAATAGTAATGTATTTGGTTTTCTACCCAAAAAATTCTTCACAAAACGCATTTCACCTTGAGGTAGATTTTTGCGATTAACTGGATGCTCATAAGGGTCTAAAACAACATATACTGAATCTGTTTCGACAGCCTCAGATCCAAAGAATTTTTTGAATTTATAATTGGTTATCGCATTCGGTATAGCTAAGCCTAATCCTTTTATTGCGTCCCAAATTATATTAGGAATGATGTTTTCTACTAGTGCCATATTTTATTTTGTAATATCCGTTTTACTTTTTGTACAATACCGCTGCTCTTTTCAGCAAGTTTCATCACTTTTCGAACTGAGTACCCTTGCTTGAGTAGTTTAGCTATATTCTTGTTTTCTTGTAGGAACTGCTCATCAGATTAGACCTGTACTCCAGTTTTTCGTCCAACTTTTGTTCCATTTTTACGAGCAGCAGTGTACCCTGCTGACTAGGACTAGGCGCGATTAAGGTTGTGATAGCCTTACAGGCCTAAATCGAACTA
>JACCDW010874978.1_pt1 | contig 20779 bp, 16 predicted proteins | sample 7449781 | NCBI WGS metagenome assembly JACCDW01 (sample SAMN15323449, study PRJNA562643) | freshwater metagenome | isolation source: river surface water | place: USA:Blue River Watershed | collected 2017-08-18
GAGTTCGCCAGTTGTATTAACGAGCTCCACCAGCGTAGCTCGGCATGCTTCTTCGTACTGCATTCACCCCGTCGAGACCATTTCATCCCCAAAAACTCAAGGCCGTCTGAAAACGGCATAATTCAACAATTATTGCATGACTTCAAAAATTCATGGATCCAATTGAAAAATGGAATGGATACATAAGCCTAAATACCGGTGGTCCATCGGGACTGAGCTCAAGCATTGGTAAGGGAAGAAGAATATAATTGAGTGATTGCTTGAACCAATTCCACTCAGTTCCTCCATCCGGTAATACCATTGCTGGATTTATATCAAGTCCGATAAGGTACTTCCTATCTCCATTCTTATATGTGAGATTTCTTGCCGTATATCCAACACCAATATTCAGCCAATCAGGCCAATATGGATCAAGTTCTTTTGGGAGAAGATTATGTACATTCGCGCTGAGCATAAATGTATAACCGCTATAGTCATCTATAAATGATGAAGATTGATCACGATGTTTTGCACCATACCAAGAAGGCGGAATATAATTAGCCTTGGGTGTAAAATTCTGCAAAAATGGTATATGATGTTGACCAACAAAATATCCTAAACCAAGCATATTTGAATACATATCTGATGGAGAGAAACCCCAGCCCTTTCCAAAACCGTCTAATATTTCAACATAGGATTGATACGCAAAAGACATCGCTGCTCCCCAATGTGTAGCTGCATCATGACTAAATCCTGAACCCATAAGAAATTCTGAAAGGATATACGCATTCATATATCCACCCCAAATATGTCCCAATTTATCAACATATAACCCATAATCACCATCCTCAATAATTCTGAATGATGTGGTTGAATCCCAAATGGTATTTACTTGATAAATATGAAGCGCAGTTATTGCAGCAATATATGTTCCTGATAATACTGCAAAAGGAGTTGTCTTTATTGTGGTTTCACGAAATGGCGGAGTTCCCATCAATGTGATGCGCTCTTGCCCTGCATAAGTGTATTCAGTTGGTGCAATGAATGGAGAAGTTGCCGGAATTTCATTCTTTACTATTTCTTTACTACTCACATCAGGCATTGTAGTATTTGCAACTATTCCATCCTGTGGCATAAGTGACTGAACAAGTAATAAATTCAAGAATAATATCACAATTGATAATCTCACTTTCGCTCCGGCACTTGAATCAAATAGGTGTGATATGTCATATTCTCACGGAAAAATCCCTCACTTAAATTTGCATCATACCAGCTTTCAAGAATGTGGAGAAAATTACCCATCCGTTTGAATACAGATCCCAGAAGAAAACGAAGAGTGGGAGAAAATCCTAGCATCAAATCCTGCACAATGCGTAAAGTGGGAAGCATATAATTTCTAAACAATGATTCCGTAAATCGAAGAGTCGGAATAATGCGATGACTCATATTTTCGGTTCTGATGATGCGAAATCCTCGACGAGTACATTCATTCTCAAAATCACTTCGATATACCATATTCGAATTAATGAGAGTATCATCTGAAGTTCTAAAAAATCCAGAAATCAATGCATGACCTCCTGGTTTGACGCATCTCTCAATGGCAGACATTCCATCATTCAAAGTGAAATAGTTATTTGATTCACTCATGAGCAAAACATCATATTGCATGGTCGGAATGAATGTCTCTATACCAGAATGAATAAACTTACTCTCAGGATGAATATTTCTGAAATATGGTTTATGTTGCTTCTCTGGTGAAAGTCCATGGACAATAAATCCTGCCTTCTCTAACGCCAAATCAACATCACCAATTCCACAACCTACATCAAGAATGTGTTTAGTATCACCTGGAATCCAATCCACGATACTTTGCGTATACATTGCCTGAGCAGAGCGCAAAGCGGGAAGCGAGTCAATGATATCTTGTTCAGATTCAGAGTACCCAAGATGGAAAGATTCCAATTTCAGTACTTCCAGACAAAATCTGAGCTCAAAATCAACCGCATTTGCAAGGAGTGGATGTATGGCCATTGTTCAGGGAATTAAAGTGTATTGTTGTGTGTTTAAAGGCAAAATTACAGGAAATTCACTCGATTCTTATAGAATCCGAATATTTTTCACATGAGTTTTCCAAGGCATTGCGAATTTGTAATTTTGCATGCTTTTCATTTTGTTCATTTTTTGGTTTTTCAATCCATGGCAATTCGCATCGCAATCAATGGTTTTGGACGTATCGGGCGTTTAGTCTTCAGAGTGGCTGCTGCCAGACCCGATCTAATTGAGATTGTTGGTATCAATGATCTAACAGATGCCAAGACATTGGCTCATCTACTCAAGTTTGATTCTGTTCACGGAAGATTTTCCGGTGAAGTAACAGCGAATGATTCATCAATTACTGTGAATGGCCGCACGATTGCCATCAGCGCTGAAAAATCTATAGAATCCATTCCATGGTCTGATTTGGATTGCGTGATTGAATCCACTGGTGTTTTTAGCTCCAAAGAACAATTATCCAAGCATTTAAAGCATGCAAAGAAGGTTATTTTGACATCACCAGCTAAAGATGCGCTTGATAGGACAGTCGTACTTGGTGTAAATGATTTCACATTGACAGGCACTGAAACAGTTCTATCCAATGCATCCTGCACAACGAATTGTCTTGCTCCGATGGTAAAGGTACTCAATGATGCATTTGGTATTGAAAAAGGATATATGACAACCGTCCATGCATATACAAATGATCAACGTATTTTGGATCTACCACATAAAGATCTTCGCAGAGCTCGTTCCGCTGCTGTGAGCATCATTCCAACAACTACCGGAGCTGCAAAAGCAGTTGGAGAGGTACTTCCTGAACTCAAAGGTAAATTGGATGGATTCTCATTCCGTGTTCCTACCCCAGATGGTTCAGTCACTGATTTCACAGCTATATTGAATAGAGAAGTGTCCAAAGAAGAAATAAATGCGGCGATGAAGTCTGCAGCTGATTCTTATCTCAAAGGAATTTTAGAATATTCTGAGGATCCACTTGTATCAGTTGATATCATCGGTAATCCGCATTCTTGCATTTTTGATTCCGACTCCACAATGGCAATGGGTAACCTTGTAAAAGTGGTTGGTTGGTATGACAATGAATGGGGCTATTCAAACAGAGTAATCGATCTGCTTGTGAAAATTTCATCATAAATGATAATGGCCTCCTTCGGGAGGCCACTTTTTTTTGTGATTAATCTAAAAGTTTAACTACTTCCATAGCTGCTTCGGTGACATTTGTTCCGGGACCGAATATCGCCTTCACGCCTGCAGCATATAATTCATCATAATCTTTTGGGGGAATGACACCCCCGGCAATTACGATGATATCATCAGCGCCTTGCTGTTTAAGTGAATCGATCAAAAGGGGAATCAAGGTTTTATGCCCTGCAGCCTGACTTGACACTCCAATGACATGTACATCACTTTCAATGGCTTGTCTAGCGGCCTCTTCAGGCGTTTGAAAAAGTGGACCAAGATCGACATCGAATCCTGCATCCGCAAAACCTGTTGCAATGACATGCGCGCCACGATCATGACCGTCTTGACCTAGCTTTGCTACCATAATGCGTGGCCTTCTTCCATGCTTTTGCTCAAATGCAATGATCTCATCCTGAACCATGGCAAATCCTGTATTATCTGTATTATAAGAAGCATAAACACCGCTGATCAATGATACAGTTGGTTCATATCTACCAAATACTGTTGCCATCGCTTCGGAAATCTCTCCCAAAGTTGCGCGTTGTCTCGATGCGATGATTGCGGCTTCAAGTAAATTTCCTTTGCCAGATTGAGCTATCTCTCGAATCGATGCTAGTGATTCTTCTACAAGTTCTGATTTTCTTTCGCTTTTAATCCTTTCAAGTGATTGTACTTGGGAATGTAATACAGCAGTATTGTCAATGTCCAAAACATCTACAGGTGTTTCTTGCTCAGGCTGATACTTATTTACTCCAACTATAATTTCTTTTTTCTGATCTATCAGGGCTTGTCTTCTTGCCGCTGATTCTTCTATACGCCTTTTAGGAATTCCTTGTTGTATGGCTTTTGTCATCCCACCCAATTGATTGATTTCCTCTAAGATTTTCTTAGCTTCTTGATAAAGGGAATCAGTTAGTGATTCAATATAATATGAACCACCAAGAGGATCGGCCACATCAGTAATATGGGATTCTTCAGCAAGAATTAATTGTGTATTTCTAGCAATTCTTGCAGAAAAATCAGTGGGGAGTCCAAGTGCTTCATCGAATGAATTTGTATGGAGAGACTGAGTTCCTCCTAAAATTGCAGACATCGCCTCGATGGTTGTGCGAATCACATTATTATATGGATCCTGAGCAGCAAGTGACCAACCTGAGGTTTGACAATGCGTTCTAAGTAATAATGAACTTTGCTTTTGCGGACTGAATGTTTGGATTTCCTCAGCCCATAATTTTCTTGCCGCACGCATCTTAGCAATTTCCATGAAAAAGTTCATGCCAATGCCCCAAAAAAAAGAGAGCCTTGGAGCAAAATCATCAATATGTAATCCACGATCAAGGGCGATTCTCACATATTCCAAACCGTCTGCAATCGTATACGCTATTTCTTGAACAGCACTTGCACCAGCTTCATGCATATGATAACCGCTAATACTGATACTATTGAATTTCGGCATATGCTTACTTGTAAATTCAATAATGTCTGCAACGATGCGCATAGAAGGTTCAGGTGGATAGATGAATGTATTTCGGACCATGAATTCTTTCAGGATATCATTCTGTATTGTTCCAGAAAGAGCATCCATTTTTACACCTTGTTCTTCAGCAGCTACGATGAACATTGCTAAAACAGGAATTACAGCTCCATTCATAGTCATGGAAACAGACATAGAATCAAGTGGTATTCCTTCAAAAAGAGTTTTCATGTCTTCTACAGTGTCAATAGCAACGCCTGCTTTTCCAACATCTCCAACCACACGTGGATGATCTGAATCATAGCCTCGATGCGTGGCAAGATCGAATGCAACAGATAAACCCTTTTGTCCAGCAGAAAGATTTCTTTTATAGAAAGCATTAGATTCTGATGCTGTTGAGAATCCGGCATATTGTCTGATTGTCCATGGTCTATTTGTATACATCGTAGCATAAGGACCGCGCACATATGGAAATAAACCAGGCATGGCATTTCCATCGAAATCATTCGGAAGTTGATCTGATGAATATACAGGATGAATAGGAATATTCTCGGCTGAATGCTTTATCAGACTATCCGGTGAATTACCTTTTAATTCTTTCTGGGCAAGTAAAGTCCATTTCTCATTTGCTGATTGTTCACTCACGGGATTGCTCCGATTCAAAAAGTGAATGGTGTATTGATATATCGTTTAGCTTCATCATGGGAATTTTGTCTATCATCCCATTTTAGAACTTTTTTATATTGTTCGATTGCAAGCGATCTCTTGCCTTGTATATCATAGATATTTCCAATCTTCAGATTGACTTTAATGGTAAATCCAGATACATCCTCATCAAGAAATCGTCCTGCTTCATCGCATTTATAAAAATATGTGAGAGCAGAGTCAAGTTGTTTTCTATTCATAAGAGCATAACCAACATAATACAATCCTTCTCGTGCTGTTTGTTGATCATACCCAACTGATTTACTGATGCATCTATTGACAACATTTCTCCATGTTTGCTCCATTTCATTCCACATTCCTAATTGTACTTGACATCTTCCGACATATCTATGGAAATAAGGATTTTTGGGATATCTCGTATAGAGATCCATTGCAACGGGTAATGCTTCTAGTGCATTCTTTTCAAATTGATACCACAATTGTAAAAGTGATACTTTTGCTTCCGTTGCAGCATAACGAGCACCTCTTCCAGCAGCTTGCAATTGCATAATACCCAGATTTTTATCGCCTTTTGGTAAAAACATCATCACTGCTTTTAATGCAGGATATTGCTCTGGTAATGCAGATGCATAATAATTATACAACCCTGTCCCGAGCATAATATCGTGATTACCTGGTGCAAGTTGTTGACATTGCTGCAGTATTTTAAATGCTACATGTCCATCATCAGCTGCTTTAATCCAAGACTCTCTACCGGCATAATATCTTCCACGAAAACCAAGAGCACCACCTTTGAAAAACAAAGCTGAGAGATCTTTGGGATTCGCTTCTAGCAATTCATCACAAAGCACAATCACTTGCGCACATTTACTGAGAAATACTTCATCATTATTTTTCTTTCGTCTATCTGATTGAATTCTCCACCATTCCACCATTGCATCTAAGAAATATCCTGCTGGATGTTTAGGATAGATATCAATTACTTTTCCAAATAGGGCTGAAGCTGCATCAAACTCCATATTGTAAATCATGGTTGCTCCCATTTGCACGAGTGAATCGGCATCTGAGCGCATCATAATCCATTGCGATTGCAAGGAACCTTGCTGTGCAAAGAGGAATAGAATTGGAAGTATGATTTTCAGCATTGACTTATGTAATCTTGATATAGATTTAGTCTTCATATACTTCTCCTGCAGGTGATTCAATTGAGATACCATAATTCAAACGGAATAGTTCAGCCATTCTGAATGGAGATTGAGGAAGCATTTGAATTATTGGAAAGAAGAGAATCAAAATGAGTGTGCAAAATAAAGTCCCTTCAATTCCATAACTAGAATAAAGCCAAGATGAGCTTATTTCACTTGATATTGTTGATATAAACAGTGAATTTTTCAATATCATTCCGCTCAATGTCATTCCCATGATATATATCACGAGATTCCACGAAATATGTAAGATTATCGGGAGCCATAAACCACGCGTATGATACCATGCAAAAGAAAATACAAGACTAGCTAAAAATGTATTCAGCATTGCAATTGGATCATAACTTGGATTCGCTAAATGCGCCATACTAAATAAAATAGCAAACAAAAGTGCTATTGTTATCATGCCGAATCGGTCAACAAGTGCCTGAAAAATGATTCCTCGAAATAGCAACTCTTCAATGATGGCAAGTGATATAATTGGAAGTACTGATGCAAACTCAAATTGTTTATTCCACTGGATAGTAATCCAAGAATTTATCGAATACAATAGAATAAGAATAATAATAGGTACAATTCCCATGAGTAAACCAAATATGCACTCTTTTGGCATATATGAATCAAATGTAAAACCTAATGTTTTATATGATCCACCACGAATTTCTTCAGACGAAATCATACCCAATAACAGAAACATGAATGTCATTGGTTGCCACTCGATTTGCAAGAAAGTGAAATCCATAATAATCCCAAAAGCACATAGAGCAATTCCAATAAGTACTCTGATTATCCATGAATTTACTATTTGATTATATGTGGTCATCTGATAATTGGAACAGTGATACTCTGCGCATTACCAAATCCATTCTTGATTCGAATTACATATATTCCGCTTGACAATCCACTACAATCAATTGGGATGATCATATTTTTTTCATAAAGCATATCCTCTCGAGATGCTATTACTTCGCGACCAACTTGATCATGTATTGATACAGAAAATGTTATGGGTGATGATTGTTCATTTCTTGAAATATTAAGATATACAATATCTTGAGAAGGAAGAGGGAAGACATTCACATGCAATTGACTCATACTCAAATCTTCAATAGAACTGAAGGAATCGGCATAGGCAATCATCCGTACATTCTTAACAGCAAATCCATCAAATTCAGCACCACGATCTGAAAGCATACCAAATCTGATTCGTACTTTACTTTTGAGATATGGAGTGAGGTCTGCTTTTTGAAATTCCCATTCAGGCATATTCCCTTGAAATCCAAAACCAATAGCTTCTTGTTTACCATCTTGGATTCCACTACCTTTTACCATTCTTGAAGTACGTAAGTATGACCATTTTTTACCTTGATCTGTACTAATTTGTACAATCGCAAAATCACTCATTGGTTCAATATTCCAACGAGTTTCAAAGTGTAATGAGACTTGTCTAAATGAATTCAAATCGATGTCATTGGAATATTCAGCATAATTATTGTACTCAGGTATATATTGTTTACCAGGACTATCTTCTAGCATTACCGATCCATCCATTAGATTCGTTGCTGACCATTCATTTCTTGAAAATGAAAGTGTATCACTTGCCTTGGTAAATAATGAGAATACTGTGGGATGATATAATGATACAATGACGGTATCGGTTCTTGTAATTCCATGTTGAACTCTCTTCACAAGGAATCTACATGGATCTCCGTTCCTATAATTATTCATGACTCTATATTCTAAATATCTCTTGATGCGCTCACCAGAAGCAATACTTGGGATTGTGATGACGCTATCAATAAGTTTGATATCATCTCTTAGGGATGTCACGATTATAGAAGATTTTTCTTCAAGATTCAGTCTTCCTATATTTTGCACATCAATTTCCATAAATCCATTTGCATTCATTGGATCTTGCATTGAATCAATTTTCACTTCCGCAAGTCTGATACAAAGATTCGAACCTGAACTCCACAATGCTTGATAATTCATATGGAGATTCTCTTGTGCATGTGGAATTATACGAAGTGGGGAAGGCCAAAAACCATCTGTTATTGCTCCTACTTCTGGAGTAAAGGCTAGAGCATCATGTGCATAGTAAGCCCAATCATCAGAATTTCCTCTTGTAGTATATCCAACTGTTTCTAAATCTCTTCCAGCTGAATAGGCATTGAATCTCGTTGCGTCTGCAGAAAAACCACGAAAAGTTGAAGAATCTTTGGTTTCTTGACTCAAAGCTGCAAAGGGATAAATCAGCAAATTGCTATATGTGTGATAATTGAGAATACAACCAAACTCATATGAATCTATGAGATTGCGTATCGCTTGAGTTTCAGGTTCAGAGAATGGACTATCACCTCGATATGTATCACTCTTTGGATCAGTAGATGATCCACCATTATTTGCATTCCAAAATGATTCTGGACCATAATTACGATTAAGATCAACGCCGAACATATCTTTGGTGATCTCCTTTCTATTTTTTCTCCATAGACCTCCACCTTCTGGTCTTTGTTTTTGATTGAAAGCATATCCATCTGGATTTATGCATGGAGCAATTACAAGTGTTCTTTCATTGAGTAGATAGAGAGCTTCAGGATCATTTTCTTTTGCTCTTTCGAATAAATCCCACAAAAAATATAAAAGCGTCGTGGCTCCACCAGGCTCACGAGCATGATGCAATGAAGTAAGAAGAGTGCGAGGTTTTTTAGCATCGCGGTCTTTACCGAATATCCAGGAAATGATTGGTCTATTCTCATGGGATGTCCCAATCGTATCGCTCTTGATAAAAGATGTACTTGCGAATTGTGCAATGCGAGCCATTTGCTGTTGGATTTCCTCAAACGTATAATATCCACCCATAGTACCCGATACAAAATTCTTTGGAGCAAGTATAGAGCCCTGATCAAATTCTTTGATGAAACGTGCATAATCTGTTTTCAATCGAGCTTCATAGAATGATTCCATGTCCGCTACAATCGTTTGAACAGCAATATTTCCAGCCTTGAGTTGATTCAATGCATGATTGCTTACTATACATTCATAAAAGCCATTGATTTTGCGTATACCATGATCATCATCCACACCAAGAGCCAAGAGTTCTTGAATAGTATTGATTTCACTTGAGGGTATTCTCACCAATGAATATGTGTTTTGCGCAAGCGATGTTTGAGCAAAAAGAACAAATATGAAAGTAAAAATGAAGTAGAATCGGCTAGATATAGTACCCGCCCCGATATATGCTTTGAGAATATTCATGACAATCAGTGATGATGAATAGGTATTTACAGCAAATTTACGGGTAATTACCGTAATTTTGTCCGTTAACATCTTAAGTTTTTATGATAATTCGGAGTATTGACATGGAAACATATACAAGTACCAATCCAGCAGACTATGATATATTGATTCGCCGTTATGATAATGGTGCGAATTATGCCAGTTATTGTCCTCAACTAGCACATATGATCAAAGGCACTGCACATGAAGAAGTAGAAAATGCGATGAAAGAACATGTACTAAGTCACATTGCCTCATTGCAAGAAAAGAAGGACTGATTACTTGCCAATACCTTCAGTTCATCAAAATCGGTCCCTATTATCTGAATCGAGATATTTCATGTTGAATCATGAAGTTTCATTCGGAATCATAGGAGCTATATCTGTTTTGATATGTGCATATTTTTTGCCGTCATTGGTCATGTATCCAATCATGATCTTCTTGTTCTTTGTGATTTTTACAATTCATCCATCTGCAATCGGTATTATTCCAAATGCACTTGAAAAGAATTTTTTTTCAAGTGCACTTAGAGGTCTACTCTTCGGATTCTGTTATGGCTTTCTGAATGGTGATTATCAAATTGGATTATTATATGCTTTTGGACTTTTGATTCCCTTATTAGCTGGAATGGTGTATTGGTTTGGGTACTTTGCTGAGTTCATGCATAGAAGAGGCTTTAGTGATTGGATTATCATGATCTGCACGCCTATTCTTGCAATGGTATACTTCTTCATAATTCTACATGAAACACCTGATCCAATAATCATAAGTGTTCTTTTTTCAGCATCGGTATTGGCAACCGGAATGAGATTACGCACTAAATCAATGTGGGATTCATTCTTGGTTTTCTTCTTTCTCTATATCATTACAAGCCAAGCACCATATATTCTTCATCTTTTTCGACAATTTGGATAAACTATGTCCATCATTCGAATCGATTTAATTTCTGCTGTACCAGACATGTTCACCTCCGCCCTTGAGACAAGTATTCTGAAGCGAGCACAAGAAAAGTCTCTGGTAGAAGTTCATACACATAATCTTCATGATTATACAAAGAATAAGTTCAAGCATATTGATGACACTCCATTCGGTGGAGGTGCTGGTATGATTTTGCAGTGCGAGCCAATATTTGATTGTATTGAAAGATTACAGAGTGAAAGGGAATATGATGAAATAATTTATACAAGTCCTGATGGACCAATCTTCAATCAAGAAATGGCAAATGAATTATCGTTGAAACGCAATATCATCATACTTGCTGGCCATTATAAGGGAATTGATCAAAGAGTTCGAGATACTATTGTAACACGAGAAATCTCAATTGGTGATGTAGTGTTGAGTGGTGGAGAATTACCAGCTTTACTTATGACAGATGCCATTGCAAGGCTTATTCCAGGTGTATTGGGAGATGCCGAGTCTGCATTGACCGATGCATTTATGAATGATGGTTTACTTGATTGTCCTCATTATACAAAACCTGCAAATTTCAGAGGTATGGAAGTACCAGATGTTTTGAGAAGTGGAAATCATGCTCTTATTAATAATTGGCGATTGAAGCAAGCAAAAGAAAAAACCAAAACTTTACGACCCGACTTGTATAAACAATATCTTGATCAACAATAAAAAAGCCCTCAATTTCTTGAGGGCTTAATTTTTATCGTATACACTGAATTGGTATCATGTGATGGGCATTCCGTAATCGAATCAGGGCATAATTCATTCCTTGTATAGTACATGGTATGAAGTATTTACCTTGTGCCTTAGCTGATCCCAAAGACCTACCATCAATTGTAAACATTGTAATCTCCATTTCTTCTTGAGCAGATGTAAGAAGCAAACCGCCATCAATCGAACTCATTGTGATACCGGAACCAAGTAAATCTTCCTGTACTGAAGAAGGGGATGATATAGTGAGAGTATTAGTCACACCAAATGGACCATATCCCATTTCATGATATGCTTTTGCTCTCCAATGATAGGTTTGTCCAACCTTCAAATTACCAACAAAAATGGAGGTATCTCGAAGTAAGGTGTCCTGCTTAAACATTTTAGTAAAATCTTTGTCTTCTGCCAATTCAAACCAATAATACAGACCTTTCGGAAGAAATGGATTATTCTTCAATTCCTCTGTGTCCATATAGTCTTTACGCCAAATAAAACGAACATTTCTATTTGCAGTTGAGAATCCATCAACTGGAGATACAGGAACTATACCAGCAGGTACTTGAACTGTATAGAAGATCTCGGGTTCTGTGAATTCATTCCACAAATCTCCATTGAAGGATTTAACTCTCCAATAATAGGTCATATCATAATCTACAGTGATCTTCTTCGAAGTGTCTACAATATTAGAATCTTCAAGTAGTATGTCTTCAAAATATTCATTACCAGCAAGTTGAATCCAATAGCGCTTCGCAGATGGATCATTTTTCTTCCATGTCAAAGAAACCGTATCGCGATAAATTGCTTCGAATTCTTTTGGATAGAGAATTTCACAGTCCTTTGGATAGATTCTGATTTGGAACATGAATGTTTCTGAAAAATCACCCCAACCAGCTTGTGTTTTCGCACGAACTTTCCAATAGTAATCTTTTGCATTCTTCAATGTACCTAGTACAGAGCGTGATGTATCAGTTGTTTCAATATCAAGAAGAGGAGAATCAAACGATTCATTATCGGCTAGAATAAAATTATATGTTGTTGCACCTACACTTTTATACCAAGCAAAATTAATGTCTTTTGAAACTTCTGTTTGCTCATGCGGAGGAGTGATAAGAGATACCATTCCAGGAAGAGCTGATGTGATATCAACTTTAACATTTTGCCCTTGTAGTGAAACTGTTTTTGTGACAACACCTCCAAGACCAGCTCCGGTTGCAGTAACAGTAACAGATCCGCTTAATCCAGTAACAGGAATTGCATAACCACCGGAAGTAGAAGTTGTCGCAAAATAATTTCCTTTTGACAATTCAACTTTGATTCCCGCAAGGCCTTCACCCATATCATAGAAACCATTATTATTATTGTCTTTATACGCAACACCAGTTACATATTTATCGCCACGAGCACCAAAATTATGTGTGACAATATATTGACCAACTTGGGTACTAGGATTATTATCTTCAAGTACTCCCACACCAATTTCGGTATAGAGAGCACCTTCAAAATTCATTATATTCTTTCTGTGACCAAGTGAGACTTGATTATCTGCACCCCAGTCAATATTAAAGCCAGCATGTGCATGCCACATATTTTTGGCATATGAAAACACATTTTCTCCAATACCAGTCCAACCTGAATAACCAACTTTGTTGATTCTATCTGTCATTGTACTTCCATTCGATCCTGAATGACCCTGGAAGTCATTTGTGCGCATATCACCGGAATGTCCTCTTGCACAATCAATCAGTTTTGGATGAAATGCTAGAGGTGGTCTTGAAGGATAAGCAGCAAATTGTGTCTTGACAAGACTTTTGCTGATATTAAAAAAGCCAATTGCCCCTTGAACATCAGGATCAGGAGTATCTACCAAGCGAATGCCCTCAGCATTTGGATTTGCTCTTGCTCTATTGATGAGCTCAAGAGTGTATTGCTCCTGAACTGTTGGATCACCATGACTATAAGCAACCAACACTTTTTGGGGAGTTGGAGTTTTTACAAGAGATCCCTTGCCAATTATCTGAGGTGGATTATCTGCTGGCGCACGATGAGATTGCGCTTGAACTGAGATTTGCAATGTTACGGAGGCCATAAACATACAAAGGGGAGTCAAGATCTTATAAAGTCTCATAGATCTATTCATTATTAAGCACCTTTATTGTGTAAATTAGGATACGATTTTGCTGCTTTGTTATCAAAATTACAGATAGTTTTTACAATGACAAAACAGAATAAAAAGTGTTTCATAATATTTGTATCTCCTTAATTTTCAATGAAGATACTGCAATTATCTCCTCAATTTCCTTTTCCACTCAGTGATGGCGGGAAGATTAGTATTTCAAATATGACCCGAGCATTAGTTTCGGATTCATGTGAAGTACATATGTATTGCCTAGTTCATACAATGCCAAATGATGAATTGATCAGAGATTTTGAGCATTATACTGGGGCTAAGTGCATTTGTATTCAACATAATACCCGGAATACCATTTTTGCTATTCTGCAATCACTTTTTGATTATCGATCACCTCTTTATATCAGAAAGCATAGATCATCAGAACTGTTTAAAGCAATACATCTTTACTTACAAGAGAACTCATTTGATGCGATTATCTGTGATCACACCGCTATGGCTGAAATAGGATTGCTTGCATCCGAACTTTCCAATACACCATGCATCATCCGAATGCATAATATAGAGCATGTGATTTGGGAACGCTATGCGCTTCGACTTTCTCGTTTTGATCCTCGGAAATGGTATATCCAATCTCAAGCTAAGAAACTTCGTAGAATGGAAATCTCCTTATGCTCAAAGGCAAATCATCTTGCCATGATAACGGAAAATGATGTCGATACAATCAAAACTCTCAACTCAAACATATATGCTTCTTATGTTCCTGTTGGAGTTGATATTAATTTTTTCAAACAGACAAAGGAACAAAAACAAATAACAAATCAGATGATTCATGCAACTACATATGATTGGATTCATAATGTGGAAGCATTGGATTGGTTTATTACTGAGATCCTACCTGTAGTTTATAATGACTTCAAAGCTGAATTGGTCTTGCTCGGCAAACATATGCCAGAACGCTATAGAAATGGAAGCACTTCCGGACTTTTAGGTAAAGGATATGTGGATGATATCAATATTGAGCTTAATCAAGCTGCAATGTATATCGCACCCCTATTTGTTGGCGGCGGAATCCGTATTAAAATTCTAGAAGCGATGTCTGCAGGTTTACCAGTTATCGCATCACCTATCTCATCAGAAGGCATAATGGCAAAGAGGGAAGATGGACTTATCATTTGTTCTACAAAAGAAGAGTGGATACACGAAATTTCATTTCTGATAAAGAATCCAGATGTATCGAAGGAATTAGGGAAAAGTGCAAGGTCATTTATTGAGAAGAATCATACTTGGGAATTCGCTGCGAAAAGAATGAAAGATTTGATTCAGGAATTACAATCCTGATTTATATCCTTATACCCTTCTTGATAAGTGCTAAAGCAATACGCAATTCAGCGAATTCATATCCATCCCCAAGTTCAGCTCTATATTGTTTAAGTAGTGCAAATGGCATTCTTTTATAAAGTAATGACATATCTCTCAATAAGTCTTTTGAAACTAAATATTCACAATCTTTTTCATAATCTGACTCAATCAATTGTTGTATATGTTGAGCAATTGTACCAATTGTAAGAGATCTTGCATGAGCTATTTCATCAAGTGAAGAACCTTGCTTGATAAATGCATATGTAATCCGTACAGTTGGTGTCAACTCTGATTCAGTGATTTGCGAGGTCTTTGAATTCAGAATTTCTGCTATGAATAATGGACCATATGTATGAGCTATTTCTCTGGGCAATGAACATATTTTGACTAAATCTTCAATACTAGTTGGTCTTATTACACTAATTAATTCAAGAAGTGTATCAGTAATGTATGTATGAATCATCCGATCATGTTTTCCAATAGAAGCCCTTACTTTTTCAAGCGACTTCTGTAGTACTTTCTGTGGGTCAGAACGAAGTTTCAATTCCAATGGCATGATATCTTCTTTTAAAATCTTCTTTCCTTTTTCTGTAATTGAAATGACCGGATAATCACCATGGCTACTCTCTACAAAATGCTCTTCCAATAATGATTCAAGGGTATCTCTGACTATATACAATGCATAGCCACGAAGCCGTCCAAATACTTTGGAATTTTGTAACTGATACTTCTTGACATTATTATCTTTTTCATCACCGAGAATACAAGAGATAATTGTCTTCTTTCCAAAATATCCATTCAATTCTCGGATTTGAAGCAATAATGATTGTCTGAGAAAACCATCTTTAGCTTCTTGCTTATGCATTGAGATATCATGATATTCTTTGCATGATGAACATAAGCCACAAGTTGTAATAGTGCTAGAAACATCTCTAAAATAATCAAGTAAATATCTCTGCTTACATTGGCGTGTTTCCATATATGCAATGACTGATTCCAATTTATCTTGAGCATGTTCATGTCTTTTCTGTAAAGAAATGAAGTCGATTGGTATTTCTTCAGGTGGAAATCTTTGCTGTAATAACATGATTCCTGAATGAATTCCTGATTGACCAAGCTTGATGAGTCCTGATTGTTCAAATTTACGGAGGGCTTCTTGTACATATATCTTTTGTAAATGATAGGTTTTTATCATTTTTTCCATATCAAAAGGGACAGAACGAAGCATCGATTCTGGACCTAACATTCGGAGCAAAGCCATCATGATGCCACGATCATGATCATGCATGTTAACAATTCGTTCTTTTAACTCTTCTTGCTCAGCAATGATACGAATCATTGCAGTTGACTTTTTATTACCTGCATTGCTCAATACCTGATTTCTTTCCAAAATACCAAGAATGGTATTCACTTGAATCGCATGAATTCCACAAGCATTTCCTATTTGTTCAGGAGAAAGTAGAATTGGCTGAGTTAAATAACCATATATCGGAGTTTGTGCAAACAATACATTATACACCGAAATAATATCTTGTTGAGAAGGATAAGTACATGCGAGAAAGAAATCCATAAGATCTCTATCTTTTGGCTGATACAATACTATGCAGTCCGAATCTTTTCCATCTCTACCAGCTCTTCCAGATTCTTGATAATACGATTCCAAAGTCAATGTTAAATCACAATGAATGACTACCCTCACATTTGACTTATCAACTCCCATTCCGAATGCATTTGTAGCAATAAGAATTGGAGATTCTTCCTTAAGAAATTGCTCTTGTACTCTTTGCCTTTGGGAATCTGGCAATCCAGCATGATAAGAAAGTACTGGAATGCCTGACTGTTGTAATGCAATAGCATATTCCTCAACTCTTTTTCGAGAACCACAATACAAGATAATTGCACCTGAAGACTCATTTTGCGAGCGTTCTTTCAAATATTGAGTTAAGAAATGAACCTTTTTATCTACCGCAAATACTTGATAATGAAGGTTTTTACGATAAAATCCGCCAACATGAATAAAAGGGGAGTGTAGAGATAATTGCTGAATTATATCTTCTTGAACTTCAGGAGTTGCTGTTGCGGTTAAAGCGATAATGGGAGGTCTTTTACCTAAGTCCTTGAAAGCATTAGATATTGAAGTGTAAGCAGGACGAAAATCATGGCCCCATTCAGATATACAATGAGCTTCATCCACTGCAATGAATGAGATTTCTATTGTTCTAAGAAAAGCCATGAATTGAGGGTTTTGGAGTCTTTCTGGGGATATATAGAGTAATTTTATGCGACCATTCACTATGTCTCTGGCAATAATTTGTTGATCATGTTGTGAGACTGTACTATTGATTAATGCTGCAGGAATATTGCGTTCGATCAAGCCATCAACTTGGTCCTTCATTAGCGCAATCAGAGGTGAAATGATAATGGATGTTCCGGGCAACATCAAGGCGGGAATCTGATAACATAAAGATTTACCGCCACCGGTTGGCATAATGACAAGTGTATCTTTACCACTTATAATACTATTGATGATTTCTTGCTGACCAATACGAAATGCATCATATCCAAAATACTCATTGAGTATCGATAAAGCCATACTATGTAGATTTGATGCACTCACCAGGGAATATTCCAATTATACCTTACTTTACATAATGCAAATTATATTGCATATTTTACTATATATTTTCTTTCAGCGATAAAAGCAATTTACACTATTTATCCTGTTTACATCATACTTCATTCTCTCTGGAAATACACTTCATCTGCTTGAAAATATCAATCTATACTGATTAACTTTACCGGATTAATCCCAACAGAAATCTCACGCTCAATCTTATTCGTTTGAATATTCATTAACATTACTGAACCTGGCAAAGTATAATTTCTAGCATTGCATATATAGAGTTTATTATTGACTGAACCTATTCTGTACCATTGATTTCTCGAAGAATTCATTATGACTGTGTCCATAATGTTTCCTGAATCATTGATCCGGATGATTGTATTTCCACATAAAGCAAATATAGATTCTTGGATTCTAACTTGCGTTCCTATATACTGACCTCGCAAATGATACAATTCATTGAATTCTTGATTCAATACCACTAATCCACCGATAGAATCAGGCATTGTAGTAAGATGTGCATATTGAATCATCCATTGCTTGGCATATTCATCATATGTAACACTTTGCGGATTAACGCCAGTCTTTATAAAACGACTACTTTTTGTATTCATATCATACATGGTTATAGTACTCGCATTCAATTCATCCTTTCTAAATACTCCATACCCAGAATTTGCAATAATTAAAAAACCATATCCAAATGCAATACCATCCGGCGCGCAAAGATTCGGAATCTGTAATGAGTCTAAACTCATTGCAATGTGATTATATAGATATACCTTATCTGCATATAGATCTGATATAGCAATTAGTGAATCATTTATCTTACATGCCTTTTTAAGGAAATGTCCAGGTCCTTTTACCTGAAATGATGCAATGATTTTCCCATGATTATTTATTGTAACTATCTCATTGCTCGTTGAAACTATAATTATACTTAATGAATCAGATATTGTAATTATATCATTAGCTGTATCGCCAAGCTTTCTTCCATTTTTACAAGAAAATAACTCTGCTGATGTGCTCTCCCCTATTCCCCATAAACTTGCATTGTCAAATCCATATACACCCTCGCAAAGGACCAACATATCCATCTGCAGAGGAATTTCAGATTCACAATCCTTTGGTTGAACTATATCATTAGAACATGATGATAGGATGAGAAGTACGAGTATATAAATGCTAGATAAGTGTTTCATAAGAAAAAAAAAGGTGCACCAAATGGTACACCTTTCTAAAGAATTAAGTCTTTTATTAAGAGAAATACTCTATTGATTCACCAATATATGGATCATTATGTGCAACTCCACTAACTGCATTCATACGCTTAGCAGTAAAGAATAAGAGAACTCCCATAAAGAGCAATACCATTCCACCCGCTGCAACTAATGCAAACGCATCAAAATGATGTATACCATGATGTCTATATCCTGGAATGATAATCCATGAAAGATCAATAAAATGAGCAAAAAGCAAAATAAATGCAGCTGTTTTTAATATTGTTTGATTGCGCTTTACATCCTGACGAAGTAGCAAAGCAAATGGAACTATGAAGTGTAGTACTAAAGATGCCCAACCCATAATTTCCCAACCATCTTTTGTTCTATCAATATAATAGAATGTTTCTTCTGGGAGATTGCTATACCAAATCAAGAAATATTGAGAGAAATGAATATATGTCCAGAAGATCGTGAATGCAAACATCAATTTGCCAAGATCATGCATATGTTCTTTATTGATAAATCCTTTGAGTTCACCTGAATTCATGACCGACATTACAAGGAGTGCAATCACAGATAAAGTTGAAACAAAATTCCCTGCAAAGTAATAGAGACCAAAAATTGTACTAAACCAATGTGGTTCAAGAGCCATCATTAAATCGAATGCTGCAAATGTGATTGTTAATGCATATCCAAGAACAAAAACAGCGCTTCGCTTATAATTTTTCACGGTTGGTGAATAATCAGATGCATTATCCTGTTTAATTGAATTCCCTACTATGTAGCGATGCATCCAAAACCAGAACAAGCAATATCCAATAACACGAACAATAAAAAACGGTGTATTAGTATATGGTGCTTTTGATGGAATATCTTCAATTCCATGATAAAACGAATTTCTAAAGATCAGAATTGGAAGCAATATCACAATAGAAAATTGTGCAAACCATCCCATCATTTCAGGGATTCTACGCAATGATGCACTCCAACCCGCACGCACGAGAAATTGCAAAGCGGAGAAGAATAATGCGGTCACGCTGATTCCAACCACATACATTGCACCTACGAGATATGCAGGTATAATAGCTGACTGATTGAGTGCCATTCCTGCTATTGCGAGAATAACTCCGGTACCGATACAAAGCATTGCAGCTTTGTTTACATTACCTTGAAATGCACTACCACTAAGATTGACGGGGTTCATAATTCCTCTATGGGCTTATATTCTTCTAAAGTTCAATTGATTATTTCACTCCGAGCTTTTGCATTTCTCGGACATAGTGAACAATGCTCCAGCGATCATTAGGTTTGATCTTATCTGCATATCCATTCATGATATTCTGACCTGCAGAAATGATGTGAAATAGATGAGCATCAGTTTTAGCTTTTGTTACTTCATCACGAAGATTTGGTGGATTTTGGAAGCCACGTGCCACAACTGTTCCATTTCCTTGACCATCATAATTATGACATGGAGTACAAAAGGCTTCAAATCTATTCTTCCCTCTTGACAATATGTATTGTCTTTTTTCAGGAGTACTCATGTCCAATGGATTTGCACCAATAAGTGAATCAGCTTTATCAAAATCAGGTTTATCTAATGGATAAGATGTACCTTCGATAGGAACTGTATTTGGTAATGGTTCTCTTACGCTCTTTCGATCAACATAAAAAGTTGAACCAACTTGTGGCTTTACTTTGAATTGATCATCCATGTCATTGATAATCATGATTGGGGTATCTTCAGAGAACCAAGTTATTGAACCACTGAGGACGCCAACGACAAATCCTGCAAGGGAAAGTCCGATGACAATCTTGAGATAGAATCCAAATCCGCGTGTATTTGTTTGTTGTTCCATTGATTAAAGATCCTCTTAAGCTTCAATGCGGCGAACATTGTCTGCGCCGATTTCATTCATAAATCGTTCTGTGGTTTCAAGC
>JACCDW011952290.1_pt1 | contig 20766 bp, 17 predicted proteins | sample 7449781 | NCBI WGS metagenome assembly JACCDW01 (sample SAMN15323449, study PRJNA562643) | freshwater metagenome | isolation source: river surface water | place: USA:Blue River Watershed | collected 2017-08-18
ACTGCGTTATTGTTAGAATCTGAAAAGATCAAAAACGATTTGTTTATTTTCGAACATGATTTGTGGGAATATTAATTAGCAATCATTTAATAAATTATAGGAGAGGCCATCTATCAGATGGCCTCTTTTTTTAGAACTGTTTTTGAATTTATATCCTTTTATATTGGATTTTATTTGAAAATTCTGTATTTTTGCAGTTCGTTTTAATAAACATGTCTTTTGTTATAGAAAATTTAACGGTTGAGTTTGTAAAACTTACGGATGGACACCACGAATTTGACTATGATTTGGACAAGACGTTCTTTGAGCATTTCGGCAACCATGATATCTTAAATGCTAATTTACTCTGTGAATTAGACATTGAGAAACGTGGAAATATGATTGTTGCAGATTTATTTACCTCTGGTATAATGAATGTGACATGTGATCGTTGTTTGTCGGATATTGGTTTACCTATTGAGGCTGAATTTAAAATCATCTATCATTTAAACTCAGAACATACCTTAGAGAATGAGGTTGTGAATGATTTGAATTCTGATGTGATTTACTTAAAGCCACATGAATACAGTTTTAATATTGCGCAAGCAGTATACGAGTCAACGTTAATTGCATTGCCAATGATTAAAAACTGTGATGATTTGATAGATAAATCTTGCGATCAAGAAATGTTGGATAAAATAAACGGAATGAATCAAGGTTCAACGCAAGTTGATCCTAGATGGGAAAAACTAAAAAACATATTAAATAACGAAGAATAAAGAATTATGGCACATCCTAAGCGAAAAATATCGAAAACCCGCCGCGACAAACGTCGTACACATGACAAATTGGAAGTTCGTCCTATGATTGCAGATCCTGTAACTGGTGACGTTTCATTGTATCATCGTGTTAACCTTGAAACCGGAACTTATCGCGGTGTAAAGGTTATGAAAGGTCGTAACGAAGCATAATAATGAGAATCGGTATTGACGCAATGGGCGGTGATTACGCCCCATTAGAAGCAATTAAGGGGGCAGTTCTTGCGAAAGCGGAATTTCCATCTGTTGAACTAGTGATGTTCGGCGTTCAATCTGATATCGAAACTATCGCTAAACAAGAAAATCTTGATGTAAGCAATATAGAAATTGTTCACTGTACTCAAGTTATCGAAATGAGTGAACATCCTGTAAAAGCTTTAGCAGGGAAGAGAGATTCTAGTATTTCAGTTGGATTTGAGTATCTGGCTGACAAAAAAATTGATGCCTTTTTTAGTGCCGGTAACACCGGTGCTATGTTGGTTGGTTCTATTCAAATTTTAAAACCAATCGAAGGTGTTGATCGTCCTTGTTTAACTTCTGCAATACCTCGCCCTAGCGGAAATGCTGGTGTATTACTCGATGTTGGAGCCAATGCTGATTGTAAGCCAGAGCATTTACAACAGTTTGCTATCTTAGGTTCTTTATATGCTCAGTCTGTAAAGAAAATTGAGAGTCCAAGAGTAGGCTTATTAAACATTGGGGAAGAAGATGAGAAAGGTAGTATTATTTCTAGGGCTGCAAATCAGTTGTTGAGAAATACACCTGAAATTAACTTCTTTGGAAACGTTGAGGGACGTGATTTATTTACAGAAACTACCGACGTAATTGTTTGCGATGGTTTTGCTGGAAATATCGTGATTAAATTGGTAGAAGGTTTCTATTACCAATTGATGAAACGTGGCGTTCAAGATGATTTCTTAAACCAGTTCAATTTTAAACACCATGGTGGTGGTTTAATTCTTGGAGTAAAAGCTCCAGTGTTAGTTGGTCATGGAATTTCGAAAGCCGATACATTTGTTAAAATGGTAGAGGTTTGTAAAAATTCTGTAGAATCAAATTTCTGTTCAAAAGTTGAATCTGCTTTCAAAAAGATTGCCTCTCAACAGAACTCAACAAACTAAAAATGAAAATTACTGCTGCTATTACCGCTGTTGGTGGCTATGTGCCAGAAACAGTGTTAACAAATTTCGATCTTGAGAAAATGGTCGATACAACCGATGAATGGATTAGAGCCAGAACGGGTATCGAAGAACGACATATTTTAAGAGAAGAAGGAAAGGCTACAAGTGATCTTGCAGTTGGCGCTATTCTACCAATGCTTGCTAAAAAAGGCATTGATCCTCTTGAAATTGATGTGATTATTTGTGGTACCGTTACAGGTGATTATATATTTCCTGCTACTGCCAATGTAATTGCTGATAAAATTGGTGCAAAAAACGCTTGGGGATTCGACGTTTCTGCAGCTTGTTCCGGTTTCTTATTTAGCCTTGAAACAGCTTCGAAATTTATTGCATCAGGTGTCTACAAGAAAATTATTGTTGTAGGTGCCGATAAAATGAGTGCAATTGTTGATTATACCGATCGTAACACATGTATCATTTTTGGTGATGGTGCTGGTTGCGTTTTGCTAGAACCAAATACAGATGGTTTGGGAATTCAAGATTCTATTCTTAAAGTCGACGGTAGTGGTCGTCAATTCTTGATTCAACCCGCAGGTGGCTCAATGAATCCTCCTACACATGAAACGGTCGACAATAAACAGCATTTTGTTTATCAAGAAGGTAAAACTGTATTCAAATTTGCAGTCACCAATATGGCTGACGTGAGTTATGAAATTATGCAACGAAATCACTTGACAAGCGATGACGTGAATTGGTTGGTACCTCATCAAGCTAATCTCAGAATTATTGATGCTACCGCAGAACGTATGGGGCTCGACAAAGCAAAGGTTTTGGTGAACATTCAAAAATATGGAAATACCACATCTGGTACACTTCCCCTTTGTTTATATGATTTTGAAAAACAATTCAAAAAAGGGGATAACCTAATTTTAAGTACTTTTGGTGGTGGTTTTACTTGGGGAAGTATTTATCTCAAGTGGGCTTACGATCCAAACGAAGCATAATATTTAACTTAAAAAGCCCTAAATTGGGCTTTTTTTATGCCTATAGAATCTTCTACTTCTTTTTCATTAAACACCCGTATATCGTATCAGCCCCATGATTTGTCCCTCCAAAATATTTTTCAAAGACAATTTCATAACCATGCAATTTTGTAAATTTTTGGATGTTTAATTCGTTTTCAGCCTTGAAAACAGAACAGGTCATATAATATAACAATCCTTCTTTGGAAACATAATGATTAAGTCCATTGATGATCTGATATTGTAATTTTGCGTATGTTTCAATGTTAGATTCTTGGAAGTAAACGATATTCTCAGGATTTCTCCTCCAAGTACCGCTTCCTGTGCAAGGCACATCTGCAATAATCAGTTTTTGATTTAAAAATCCATCGTTTAATTGACTTAAATCTTTTAATAAATCAATTTCTTGTGTATCTGGGATTTTAAATCCCAAGGTTTTAAACCGCAATTTTAAATTTTGAAGGATGCTTCCACGCTTATCGCTGCAAAAAATGCGGCTTGTTGGGTGTTTTAAGGCAATATCTAAAGATTTTCCACCTGCACCAGAGCAACAGTCCCAAACGCTATTTAAATTAGAATGTTTCGATAATTCTTGCACAGCCAATTGGCAGGCTAAATCTTGAATATAACCATGTCCCCTAGAAATATGATGTTCAATGTCAATTTTCGAAGGCAATGAATACACCCCGGGAATAATATCAACTTTTTGAATTTCAATTTCTCTATTTTCTAAATCCTTCGCAAAAACACTTTCGTATTTTGGCAGTGTTCTAAAAAAAATATTTGGCTCAATAGAGAAATCTATATTTAAAGATTCAACATCAATTTTGTCGCTGATATGTCCCTCCAAATGAGAATAAGCCTGTGTATTCGTAGCTTCATTCTCTCCATTTGAAAGCTTTTTGAAAAGCCATTGTGATTTTTCTTCTTTATTTAAATTATTTAAAATCTGGTAGTTGCGAAAGTATGTGTAGCAAATATTTCGATAATTTTTACGGTCTTTACTTCCCCAATTTTTGTTGTTTCTAAAAATTTCTTTGATATATAAATGAAATGGCAAATTGCCTTGATAGTTCGCTACAATGAGCAAAGCTTGGTCAATTTGTCGATTTAAAAATGTCAATTCTGAAACAATTTTTGCTCGTGATTGCCCAATGAAATTAAACGAACTCCAATGTTGAAATAGCGTTTTCCAATTTTATAGGGACGAATGGTGTTGATATTTCCAACGCTGTTTGAATTTGGCACAACCGATAAAAAGTTTTCACCTGAATACATGAGTCCATACCCTAAAAACAATAGTTGATCAAAACCTTGATAACCAAATCGACTCGGTTCAGAGTAGTTTTTTTCTAGAAATGTTTTGGTAAATTCACCAGTGGTGCTATCATTGAGGTTTATAAAGTTTATGGCAGGATAAATTATTTTTGCTTCATCTACATCTTGCGATAAACTAATATTTTCGTACCAGTTGAAATGACCAACAACATAAGATGCAGTTCTGTTGGCCGCATTTTTCTTACTATTAATTTTACCAGATACATATTTAACCAATTGTACTTTTGCCGTTTGATTGGTAAAAGTATTGATACATATGACACTATCTTTTTCTGGTAAACTAGGTGTAAATGTGGTTCCTGAGTATGTATGGATACTGACTTTTCTACCTTTTGATAAACTTTGAAGCACAAATTTCAATGTGTTTGCGTCTTTTCTAGATTGCGATGATCCGTCGGTAATTAGACAAAATTTATGTGTTTTAAATTGATCGGAGACAGCATACCCTAAACCTCTCATGCGCAACGAATCTGGCGAAAAAAAGTTAAAGGAAGTCAAACCGTTAGGAATGTTTAAAGATTTCAACGGCGATACCCAGCAAGTTGAATTGTTTTTAATTTTTTTAACAATTTGAGGGATGTATTTTTGACTAATTGGTCCAATGAGAAGGTTTAATGATTGAAATTCAGGGCTTTTATACAATTTTTCAAGCTCAAGTGAATCTTTATTGTTCAGATCCCAAACGTACACTTTCGATTTAAAACCATCTTTTGCAAGTTGAGAAAATGCAATTTTTGCACCTTGATAATAATCAAAAATAGCTTCCGCATTTTTATTTTCCTTATCTGATCCATCAGAAGAAAAGGGTAGGAGTATTCCAATTTTATATTCAGTGTTGCTGAATTTAGTTTGTCCTTTTGCGAAATTCGCAAAATTTACACCTAAAACAATTAAGACGGCAGCTAATTTAAGATTCATTTTATTCCCATTCAATTGTTGCTGGTGGTTTTGAACTAATATCGTAAACCACACGATTAATTCCTCTCACTTGATTGATAATGCTATTAGAGATGTTGGCAAGAATCTCATAAGGAATGTGAACCCAATCGGCTGTCATTCCATCCGTACTTGTAACTGCTCTCAAGGCAACCACTTGTTCGTATGTTCTTTCGTCGCCCATAACACCAACGCTTTGCACCGGAAGCAAAATACAGCCAGCTTGCCAAATTTTATCGTACCATCCAGTTTCTTGAAGGATATTCATATAAATAGCATCTGCTTCTTGGAGTAATTTGACTTTTTTCTCGGTAATGTCGCCAAGAATTCTGATTCCAAAACCTGGACCCGGGAAAGGATGGCGGTTTAATAATTTATCCGGCAGTCCTAAAGCGCTTCCAACACGTCTAACCTCGTCTTTGAATAAACTTCGGAGCGGTTCAACCACTTTAAGGTGCATTTTTTCAGGCAAACCTCCAACATTATGGTGACTTTTGATAGTTGCTGATGGTCCTTTAACACTCACACTTTCAATTACATCAGGGTAAATTGTGCCTTGAGCTAACCATTTGGCATCTTTGATTTTTAAACTCTCTTCTTGGAAGACTTCTACGAAAACTCTTCCAATTGTTTTTCTTTTTTCTTCAGGGTCGGAAATTCCTTCTAAAGCATCATAAAATTGTTTTGATGCATCTACAGGAATGATGTTTAAATCTAAACCTTGATAAGATTCTTGCACTAAATCGAATTCGTTTTTGCGCAATAAACCATTGTTTATAAAGATACAATGCAATCTTTTTCCAATTGCTTTATGAAGTAATAATCCGGCTACTGAAGAGTCAACACCGCCAGATAATCCAAGAATGACTTGATCTTCATCGCCAATTTTTTGTTGTAAATCATGAACGATTTCATCAATAAAATGACCGGGAGTCCAATCTCCAGAGCAACCACAAATGTTGTAAGCAAAGTTTTTAAGCATTGCCGTACCTTCCGTGCTATGATAAACTTCTGGGTGAAATTGGATGGCAAAAGTAGGATGTTTCTGATTTAACAATTCAAAGGCTGCAACTGGAATGCTATCGGTGGTTGCAATGACTTTTGTGTTATCTGGCATCTTTAAAATGGTATCGCCATGGCTCATCCAAACTTGACTTTCAAAACTTAATCCATCTAATAGGGCATTGGTTTCACCGGTTTGTTTCATCATCGCACGGCCGTATTCACGGTGACTGCTTTTACCAACTTCACCACCAAGAGCCTTCGCCATATATTGTGCTCCATAACAAACACCTAAAAGTGGCGCTTTGTCAAATAATAAATTTAAATCTATTTGGGGCGCATCAATATCATTGACAGAACAAGGACTTCCAGAGAGAATAACACCTTTAACGGAGTCATCAATTTCCGGTATATGATTGAAAGGATGAATTTCGCAATAAACGAATAATTCACGCAACCTGCGCGCAATTAATTGTGTGTATTGAGAACCAAAATCGAGAATTAAAATTTTTTCACTCATGAATGTATTGCAAAGGTAAAATAAAGCAACGAAGAGTTGGTTATGATTCTTTGAATTATTCTTTAATTTCTAGGATTTCTTTAACCATAGCCATGGCGCAGTTATTTGCTCTTTCCATAAATTGAATTCTAGAGCCATGGAGTTTAAATTTTCTAACCAAATTATGATCGTTATATTTCACAGCAATATAAATTAATCCAACGGGTTTTTCGGGAGTGCCGCCGGTAGGGCCTGCAATGCCTGTTGTAGCAATCCCAATATTCACTCCAAATTTTGCACATAGACCATCAACCATAGCAATTGCAACCGTTTCACTGACTGCCCCAAAATTATCTAATGTTTCTTGAGGGACATTTAATTCTTCATGTTTAACATGGTTTGAATAAGAAACAATTCCCCCAGGTAAAATTGAAGAAATACCTGGAATTTGAACCAATTGATTCAATAAATATCCCCCAGTACAACTTTCGGCAATGGCAATACTCAAATTATGTTGAATCAGGTAATTTCCAATGAAATTTGTGGGAGTTTCATCACCAAGACAAAAAACATGAGGAGCGGCTGCTTTTTGCAATTTTTGAAAATATTCGTCTAAATATTTTTCTGATTTTTGCAAACCTTTATAACTTAGTCTCAGTTTAACGCAGTTATAACTGGGAAGGTATGCAAGACTAATATCTGCTGGTAAACTCGCTTCAAATGCCTCTAATTGCTTGCTTAATAAGCTTTCAGGGACCATGAGTGTTACTAAGGTCCTATGTTCAACTTTGGGTAAATCAAATAAAAGCTGAAGTTTCGGTATCACTTCGTGCTCTGTTAAATATTGTACTTCATTGGGTACGCCGGGCAATGAAATGATGATTTTGTTGTTTTCATGGAACAACATACCTGGAGCTGTGCCAACTTCATTGTGAAGAGTGATACATTTATCAGGTAATTCGGCTTGTATTTTGTTCGTTTCAAGCAACTCACGACCTCTTTTAGCAAATATTTTTTCCAAATGAGAGATGACCGAACTGTCTGTACGCCAACCGCAATTGAAATACTCAACCAGAGTTTTCTTGGTGATATCGTCTTTTGTGGGACCCAAACCACCAGTAATAATAATAAGATTCACTCTTTTTTGAGCAGATTCTAGCATTTCTATGATATCGGATTGACTGTCTGAAATTGCCGTTTTTCGACGAATACGAATTCCTATTTCTTCAAGTTTTTTAGCGAGGTAAACGCTATTTGTATCAATGGTTTGGCCAATTAGTAATTCGTCGCCAATCGTAATAATTTCGGCATTCATAATGCAAATGTACCTAAGTTTTTTGCAGGAATTCTAAAACCTATGATTTTTTAGAATTAAGTTTGCACAAATGTCGACCCCCGCAATAATTATTTACACAGACGGCGCTGCACTTGGTAATCCTGGTCCCGGTGGTTATGGAGCAGTCCTCATGTTTGGACCTCATCGTAGAGAATTGTCGGAAGGATTTCGTTTAACTACGAATAATCGAATGGAATTGCTTGCTGTGATCAAAGCATTGATGGTAATTACCGATAAAACACATGAAATTCAAATTTACACTGATAGCAAATACGTTTGTGATGCAATTGAAAAGCGTTGGTTAGATGGTTGGCATAAAAAAGGGTATGCAAAAGTAAAAAACCCAGATTTATGGCAGCAGTTTTATAAAATGAAAAGTCAATATAGATTGAAATTTCATTGGGTAAAGGGGCATGCTGGTATTCCTGAAAATGAGCGTTGCGATTATTTAGCAACAACCGCTGCAAAAAATAGTCCTATGCAAATTGATCAATTTTACGAAAATCAAGCGAGAATAGATAAGTCGCTTTTATAAATCATTCATGAATATTGACCAAGCAATTCGCGGGCATTGCTCAAAGCTGAATCTGAAGGGTTTGAGCCACTAAGCATTTGGGCCAATACCTCAACGCGTTCTTGGGTATTTAAGTTTTTGACCGATGAAAGTGTTTTGTTTTCCGAAATTGATTTATAGACCAACCATTGATTTTGTCCTGCGGCGGCCACTTGTGGTAAGTGTGTAATTGAAATGACTTGGTGAAATTGACCCAATTGTCGCATCATATTTCCCATTTTACTTGCTACTTCTCCACTAATTCCAGTGTCTGCTTCATCATAAATTAGAGTTGGAAGGTTTTTGTTTTTTGCAATTAAACTTCTAAATGTAAAATTTAAGCGAGATATCTCTCCGCCGGATGCCACATTTGCCAAAGTTTGAGGCGTTTTCCCAAGATTTGCTGAAAACAATATGTCAATTTGGTCTAAGCCTTCTGCGCCAATGTTGTTTTCATTTGTATTGATTTTAAACTCAATAGCTGCATGTGGAATTGCTAAATTTATTAAAATAGCTTTAGCTTCATCTGCAATCTTTTTAGATGCTTGAATTCTGAGTTGTGTTATTTCTTTTCCTATTTGAACAACTTCATTTTTCGAAAGGTCAACTTGTTTTTTAACATTTAAAATTTCATCATCAATATTTTGACTTACAAGTAATTGATTTTCAAAGGAATTTTTCAATTCAATCAATTCACTTGCTGTTTCAACTTGGTGTTTCCGAAAAAGGTTCTGAAGTTTAGCCAATCTCTCGTTGAGTGATTCTAAATCTGCTGGATTCTCGTCAATTTTCTCAGCAATATGTTCCGCTTCCAAGCCAATGTCCTTCAACTCTATGATGCTCGATTCAATTCTTGAGTATAGTTCTTGGATTGATTGTTGAGCCAAAGCAACTGGTTTAAGTTGGTTTTTTATGAAATTCAACTGATCGAGAATACTCTGATCGTTATCAATAATTACTTTTTGGGTTGCGCTTAAAGCAGAAATAATGCCACTCGCTTGAGTCATTAATTTTATTTTCTCATCGAGGGAAATTTCTTCCTTTTCAACAGGGTTAAAGTCGTTCAGCTCATCGAATTGAAATTGGATAAATTCTCTTTCCTTGATGAAGTTTTTTTGATTTTCAATAAGATTTGATAGTTTTACTGAAAATTCTTGGTGGTTTTTAAAAGCTACTTTATATTTTTTTAAGATATTGGGGTAGTTCCCATAACCATCCACCAAGTGCAATTGTTCTAAGGGGTCGGTTACTAACAATCCGGTATTTTGAGTATGAATTTCAATTAAATAACTACCAATTTGTTTCATTAGTGATAAATTCACTGGCGTGTCATTAATAAACGATCTTGATTTTCCGTTTGGCAGAATTTCACGTCGAATGATTGTTAAATCTTGATAATCAATTTCAAATTCCTCAAAAAGGGGTAGGAGATTCAACTTTTGGATGTCGAAAGTAGCTTCAATGATACATTTTTCTGTTTGGTCTGCAATTGCAGAATTGTCGGCTCTTTGTCCTAAAATCAAACCAATAGCACCAAGTAGAATACTTTTTCCGGCACCTGTTTCACCCGTAACGGTGGTTAAGTGTCCTTCAATATTCAGATTTAATTCCTTAATGAGGGCGTAATTTTTAATAAACAGATTTTGTAACATTTCTAAAGCAGGTTATTAACTGGTAATAATATCGTTCATAATCCATAAGTTTTCATTGATGCTTTTCTTATGGAAAATGGCAGTATCGAAAGGGGTGTAACTCACTTCATTGTTAATGACACCAACGGCTAGGTTTCTTTTTCCTTCTATGAGTGCTTTCACGGCATGTGCGCCTAAACGAGAGGCAAGAATTCTATCATTTGCCGATGGTTTACCACCTCTTTGGATATGCCCTAAAACAGTCACACGGCTATCGGTATTTGGAAATTTTTCTTGGAATTTTTTTGCAATATCAAAAGCGTGGCCATCAGACTCACCTTCAGCAACTACAAAAATTGAAAATTGTTTTGTACGAGATTTTTTCTCGTAAATTTTACAAATATCTTCAAACTCGTGTTCCTTCTCGGGAATGAAAATCCCCTCAGCACCACCTGCGATACCTGCATATAAAGCAATATGGCCAGAATGTCTACCCATAACTTCAATAAAGAAAACACGATTATGAGCATCTGCAGTATCACGAATTTTATCAATTGCATCAACAGCAGTATTGATTGCTGTGTCATACCCTATAGTGTAATCTGTGCCATAGAGATCATTATCGATTGTACCGGGACAACCAATACTTGGAATTCCAAATTCCTTTTCGAATGTCATAGCGCCAGTATATGTTCCATTTCCTCCAATACATACAAGGCCATCGATTTTGTGTGACATTAAATTCTCATATGCGATTTTACGTCCCTCAGGAGTCATGAAATCTTTACTTCTGGCCGTTTTAAGGATGGTTCCACCATATTGAATAATATTCGCAACAGAGTTGGTTGTCATTGGTGTGATATTGTTTTCAATCATCCCTTGATAACCGCCGTGAATTCCATACACTTCAATGTTAAAATGGACACAAGCTCGAACAACAGCTCTAATACAGGCATTCATTCCGGGGGCGTCGCCACCTGAGGTAAAAACAGCAATTCTTTTCACAAACGTTAAAATTTATATGATAAAAATAATAGTTTTCAAAGTAAACAAAAAACCCCCGGATATTCGGGGGTTTTTGTGATTTGTGCAAAAAATATTTTATGAATTATTGTAGAATAATTCCTTTGTAATCAAATTGAGCATAGTCATTATTGTTACCTGCTGCAGGTAAATCAACCAATGCAGTGATTTTAACTACGAATAAACCAAATGGAACATCTTGTCCAGATTTAACCAAGTAACAATCGCCATCAGCCAATGTAACTTGATCTTTCGCAGTAGAACCATATGCTTTCCAAAGGTTGTAAACATAACCAGTACCTTCAGCGTTGTTGTAATCGTTAGCCGTAATTTTTACGAATTTACTGCCGTTACCGCTTCCCCATACTTTAGTCCACTGAGAAGAACCAGAAGTTGTTTTATCTAAAATGTCTTTAACACCATTAGCACCTGTTGTGATAGCAGTACTCAAAGGTAGATTGTAGGCAATTGGCATCGCTACTGATGTAGCGTTGTAAATTTGTTGACCAGATACACCGTCTAATGCAGTTTCAATAGGAATAACAGTTGTTGTGATTTTTGTTGAAGCTGACTGACCGTTCGCATCATTTGCTGTGAAAGTGTATGCAATTGCATCACCAACGCTACCTTGAGCAACGATTGTTTTAGTAAAGGTATTTGATTTTGCAGTGAGCGATGTATCTAATAATGTTTTTACAGAACCATTTGACATAGCACAAGTAATCACAATGTTTTTTAACGCATCTGAACCAGCATTTGCAGAAATGTTGAATGTAATTAATGACCCTGCATTTACGTCACCGTCTTTGCTTACATAACCACCACCAGCATTTAAAGAAATGGTTGGTTTAGGAGTGCTTGAATCTTCACCACACGATGTCAAAAATGCCAATGAAGCAACTGACAACGAAAAAATAATTTGTTTTAATTTCATAGTGTATTTTTTTGATAGTTTGAATGCAAATTTCGTTAAATCAACGACAATTGCAAATTTGTCTCATTTTTTTATTTAGTTTCACAACAATTTCATTTTTAAGATGGTCTGTCAAAATGGCGCACCATATTTAATTTGGCAGTTTTCAAACTCTTGTGCTTTCTTTTTTCTGTCAGTTAAACCTTTTTTTTATTTTTTTTAATCGAATCCATATCTTTGGCACAACCATTGAATAATGTGTATTTCGAAATCATGTTTAGCAATAAAAATTCAATTATAAGATTTGGGAACGATGAAGATTCTATTGACGAATCTCCGGAGTTTTTGCCTTTATTCTCCAAACAAGAGGAAGAAGAAAGCAATAAGATGGATGTGCCAGATGAATTACCAGTTCTTGCTATCAAAAATACAGTGCTCTTTCCTGGAGTCATCTTTCCAATCACAGTTGGTAGAGATAAAAGTATTAAACTCATTAAAGACGCAAATAAAAAAGACAATATCATTGCAGTTGTTTCTCAAAAAAACTCAAATGTTGAGGACCCTACAACAGACGATTTAAATAAAATTGGTACGCTTGCCAAAATTATTAAAGTCATGCGCATGCCCGACGGAACCACAACCGTAATTATTCAAGGTAAAAGAAGGGTTATTTTGGGGGAATTTGTTACCGAAGAACCTTATTTTAAAGCAAAAGTTTCATCTTTGCTAGACGAACCGTTTAAAGGCGATAAAGACAAAGAATACAAAGCAATCATTGATTCTATTAAGGATATTTCTTACAACATTATCAATCTCGCACCTAATATTCCTTCCGAGGCTTCAATTGCAATTAAAAATATTGATTCAAGTGTATTTTTAGTTCATTTCGTTGCAAGCAATATGAATATTTCTGTTCACGAAAAGCAAGAAGTACTCGAAATGTTGAACCCTAAAAAACGTGGTGAAAAGATCTTAGAACACATTACCAAAGAACTTCAAATGTTGGAATTGAAAGATCAAATCCAAAATAAAGTTCGAACCGATATTGATAAGCAACAACGTGAATATTTCCTTCAACAACAAATTAGAGCCATTCAAGAAGAACTTGGTGGCGATACTCCCGATAAAGAAATTCAAAACCTAAGAGAAAAAGGGGAGTCGAAGAGTTGGAAAAAAGAAGTGAAAGATCACTTTAATAAAGAATTAGATCGTTTGCAAAGAGTCAATCCTGCTTCACCAGATTATTCGGTTGGATTGAACTACGTGCAATTGCTTTTAGATTTACCTTGGGATCACTACACCACAGATAATTTTGATTTGTTGAATGCAAAAAAGGTCCTCGATGAAGATCATTTTGGTTTAGATAAAGTAAAAAAGCGCATTCTAGAATATTTGGCAGTATTGAAATTAAAAGGGGATCTAAAGAGCCCAATCATTTGTTTATATGGCCCTCCAGGAGTTGGTAAAACTTCTCTTGGTAAAAGTATTGCTCGCGCTTTGGATCGTAAATATATTAGAATGAGCTTGGGTGGATTGCATGACGAATCTGAAATTAGAGGTCACCGCAAAACTTATATTGGCGCTATGCCCGGCAGAATTGTACAAAACCTCAAAAAATCCGGTTCTTCAAATCCTGTTTTTGTTCTCGATGAAATCGATAAACTAGGTCGTGATTTCAGAGGGGATCCTTCAAGTGCCTTGCTAGAAGTGCTTGACCCTGAGCAAAATACATCGTTTTATGACAATTATTTAGAACTCGATTATGATTTAAGTAAAGTTCTTTTTGTTGCAACTGCCAATTCTTTAGATTCCATTCAACCTGCACTTTTAGATAGAATGGAAATCATTGACATTAATGGATATAGTTTAGAGGAGAAAATTGAAATTGCTAAGAAATATTTAATTCCAAAGCAAAGAAAAGCGCATGGATTGAAAGGTTCTCAGTTTAAAATAACCGACAATGCAATTGAAACCATTATTGAACAATATACCAGAGAAAGTGGTGTAAGAGGGTTAGATAAAAAAATAGCTTCTGTGGCAAGGTATACAGCGCAATTGGTTGCATCGGAATCTACCTATAAAAAAGTATTGTCAATTGACGATGTTTCTGAAATTCTTGGTCCAGAAAAAATGGAACCCGAGTTATACGAAAATAATTTAACCGCAGGTGTTGTTACCGGTTTGGCTTGGAGTCCTATGGGTGGTTCTGTGCTATTCGTTGAAAGTACATTAACAAGAGGAAAAGGCGAATTAAAAGTCACCGGTCAACTTGGTGATGTGATGAAAGAAAGTGTGAGTTTGGCGCATTCATTTTTGAAAGCACATGCCGAATACATCGATTTAGATCCAACAATTTTTGATCATTGGAATGTTCATATTCACTTCCCTGCAGGTTCTATTCCTAAAGATGGACCTTCGGCCGGAATTACCGTTTTGACCTCTTTAGCTTCTTTGTTTACCCAACGAAAGGTGAGAAACAAAATGGCTATGACAGGTGAAATTACGTTGAGAGGAAAAGTACTTCCTGTTGGAGGTATCAAAGAAAAAATATTGGCAGCAAAACGCGCTGGAATTACCGATATCATTATTTGTGAGCAAAACAAAAAAGATATTCTCGACATTCCAGAAGATTTCTTGAAAGGAATGAATTTTATCTATGTTAAAAACATGTTCGAAGTTCTAGATCACGCTTTACTCGATGAAAAAGTAAAAAATCCGATCAAAGTGTCTGAGATAATCAATCAAACTAAAAAATAACTTATATTTGGAATATGATATTCAAGAAACTAACATCTTACTTGATGTTTAAAAAACAAGGTGACGGCGAAAAGCAAAATTTGAATTTACGCGTCATGCATGGTATCAATCGCATTTCAATTTTGTTATTTCTCATGGCAATCATTGTCATGTTCGTTAGATTTTGTAAGTAACATGGTGAAGTTCCAAAAATTTGGAATTATATGCTTGTTTTTTTCTTTTTTAGGGACATTTGAGCTTTTAGCCCAAATACAAATACCTGAATTACAAGAGAAAACGCCAATAAAATTGAGGTTTTCTCAACGTGGGCAAGACGCTGAACAACTTCAGTCTATGTCTTTGTCGCCTTTGTTTTATTTGTATGGCGATCGGGTGGCGGAGTTCTTGGATTTATCATCGGTGATGGTTGGTGACAGCGTGAGACATCAAAAGATTGTCCCTCCAAATCAGAAAACACAGAATATGGCTTATGGGTATTTTTTTGAAAAACACAATGCCAATACATTTTCACCCAATCATACTTTATTCATTGTTGAAAATGCAATTCAATTGCATCGTGGCAAAAGTTTAATATGGATTGACAGAAATCATAATTTTAATTTTACAGATGACATTCCCGATACATTATTTCAAGGGTCGTCTTTAAAACCTATCGCTACAGGCAATAACCCAAAATCACTTGGAATTCAATTTGAACCTTTTCCTCATCAGCAATTCAAGCAATTTGCAAAAATGAGTGATGATGCAATATTGACATTGCAAGGAGATAGAACCTATGTGAGTACTCGTTTTTCATTGAAAGAAACCCGGTGGAATCTTTGGTACGCGAGTGTTATTTTCGATGAAGACACCCTCAATATTGCAATCAAAGATGTGAATTGTAATGGGAAATATAACGACAAGGGGATAGATAAAATTTATTTAAAACCACAGGGGGCAGATTTGTTTCAAGCCTCAAATGCGCTGACAATATCCGATAATAATTATTTATTTTGGATGGGTAACACATTCTTAATTAGTGAAATAGATGCTAGTTTAGAATTTGTAAATATGATAAAAGTCAAGTCTCAAGAAAATGAGTCGAGTTTGGCTGTAGGTCAAAAAATTCCCAGATTCAGATTTTGTGTTGCAGAAAAACCCGTTCATAAAAAACAAATACGCAGGGTAAAATCAGACTTTTTGTTCATTTATGTTTGGAGTGCTGAAAATCCTACATTTATTCAAGATTCAGCGATCATGCATCAAATTCAACGTACCTTACCGTCGAATTTCAAGATATTGATGCTCAATCACGGCGGGAGCGGGAAATATGTTTATCGTTACAATAAACGATATGAAATTAATTTCTTTCATGGATTTTGTTCTCCCCAAATTGCAAAAAGGTTAAAATTACAATCGATGCCACAGTCATTTTTGCTTGATTCTCGTCATAGAATTATCAAAATAGGTATGAATCCACGACAATTTCAGCGTTTTATCGCAAAAAACACATTAAGCAAGTAGAAGCTATTAAAATATTTCGTAATATTGCAACCTATTCGTAAATTATGAAAAGAACCGCAGTCATTGTGATATTGGTAATTCTATTACTTTTATCAGCTGGAACCAATACATTCCTTTATTTAAATGGAAGTAAGTTTGGTGCCCAAGCAAAAAACGAACTTGCATTGATGAATGCAAAAGATTCATTGCAAAAAGAATTGTTGAGATTGGAAGATTCTTTGAATTCCGTTGTAAAATCATTACAGTCTGAAAACCAATCTTTAACAACTAAAGTTGGTGAATTAGAAAGTGACAAAAATCCTAAAATTTTGGCTGCATACCGTCAAATTAGCATTTTACGTCGTCAATTATTGGCAGGACCAAGAGTAGGTTCAGACAATCCTTCAACTTCTGGCTCTAACGGTAACGGAGGGATTTCTAATTTCGGTTCTAGCTCTAAAGGTGGAAAAGGTAATTTGGATGAATTGCGTCGTCAATTGGCTGAAGCAAAAAGAAAAATTGCTTTCTTAACATCTCAAATCGACTCATTAACAACCCAAAAGAATCAATTGGTTGCTGATTTAGATAACGAGAGAAATTCTAAAAAAGCGCTTGAAACAGAAAACATTGAGTTAAAAGAGCGTTTAGAGAAAGGTGCAATGCCACAGTTTGGTACATTGATTACAATGACATACGATCCTAAGGGTGCTGAAACTTACAAATCTAAGAAAGTAGATCGTTTTAAAGTAACGTTTGATGTATTGGAAAATCCGATGGTTACAACTCCTGTAGAAGAAGAAGTAACAATCCGTATCATAGATCCTAACGGTGGTGTATTGTCTGAAAAGAATAAAACATTAGAAGATAAATCTAAAGTATTTACCATCAAACAAACCATTTCATTTGATGGTGCTGTTCAAAAAGTTAAATGGTCATTCCCTGGTAAAGGTAGCTTACTTGGTAAACTAGGTAAAGGTCGCTATATCACAGAACTTTGGACAAGAGGTTTGTTGCGTCAAAAGAATACTTTTGAACTTGATTAATCGAGTAAACGATAAAAACATTAAACATAAAAAAAGAGGCTTTTAAAGCCTCTTTTTTTATGTTTAAAATGAACCAGCTGGTATCATTTTGATTTCCTGTTCGTATTTTAATAGGTTGTTTTTAACAATGTAAGTCACTTGAATTGACCCTAATTTTTGTAGCTCACAATACAAAGATAAATTTTGAAAATATTGCATATTGATCCAAGATGCTTTGTAAGGATAAGGCTTTTTGCATTTTTTACGTTTAAAAACTTCACCATTGGTTTCATTGATTTGTTCGGCCGCACCATATCGGTTCACTAGTTGAGTCAACTTTTGATTAAACGCAAGTTTTGCAGAGTCCCATTCTTTTTGATTCAACTTCTCTTTATTGGAAAGTTTAGATTCAACCACCACCTTGTAAACAAAATGAGTCATTGGCGTTTGGTAGAGCGACATATTCACAGGTTCATTGTTGAGAATCCCATTTAAAACCGTTAGATCTCCTTCGGTTTTAATCTTTTTAAAGCCCAATTTTTGTATAAATGGCACAATAACTTCATCGGTTGTACCAATGATATCATACATAGCAATTCTCTGGGAGAAAAGACTTGAAGTTTGAAAAAACAAGCCCAAAAGGGTGATTGATAAAAATTTTAAACGCATAAAATATTGAATTTACGAATGTTAAAAGTAATCAATAAAAACGAAAAAGGCAACCAAATTGGTTGCCTTTTTCGTTAAGTTTATCGAATTTATTTTTTACTTTGAGGTTTTAACTCAACATCTGGGTTGTATGATTTTCCCATCCATTTGAAAACTCTTGCTTTCATTTTTTCATTCAAATAGTACATTGAAGGTAAAAGAATTAAGGTTAAGAATGTTGCAAATCCTAATCCAAAAATCATTGTCCAACTCAAAGGTCCCCATGTAGCAACACTATCCCCACCAAAATAAATATGCGGATTCAATTCAGTGAATAAAGTTACAAAATCCATGTTCAAACCAACTGCAAGCGGAACCAATCCTAAGATTGTCGCCGAAGCAGTTAACAATACTGGCGTCATTCTAGTTTTACCTGCTTCAATCAATGCCGCTTTCAATGGCATACCTCGTTCTCTTAAGTGATCAGTGAACTCCACAATTAAAATTCCATTTCTCACCACAATTCCCACTAAAGCGACCACACCAATTCCTGTCATAATGATAGAGAATCCCATGTTAAACAATGCAAAACCTAGCAATACACCTGTAATAGAGAAGAAAATCTCTGTTAAAATGATAATTGGTTTAGAAATAGAGTTGAATTGAGTAACTAAAATAATGATAATTAAGGCAATAGAAGATAAAAGGGCTGTTCCTAAAAACGCACCAGTTTCTTTTTGTTGCTCTTGTTCACCGGTTAATTCTAATTCAATGTCTGATGGTTTGTCGAATTGACGCATGGCATTGATTACAGATTCAACCACTTCATTTGGTTTATATCCTTCTAATACATTAGAAGCAAGTGTAATCACACGTTTTTGGTTTAATCTTAAAATTCCACCATAAGTATTTGAATATTGAACAGTTGCAACAGACGACAATGGCACTTGACGCAACATTCCGCCCGCAACCATGTCACGGTATGCAATTCTCATGTTTAATAAACTATTCAAATCATTCGTGGTCGTTTTTTCAAGCCTAACCATAATAGGGTAGTCATCGTTTTCATCTTTAAATTTAGATGCTTCTGCACCGTAAATGCTATTTCTGAGCATCATACCAATTTGAGCAGTGCTGATGCCAATTCTATTCGCACGTTCTCTATCCACTTGAATGATTAATTCAGGTTTAGAACTAACGAAGTCTGATTTTAATTCTTCAACTCCAGGGATATTTTTATCGTCTAAGTATCTCTTAAGTTTTTGTGAAGTACTCACCAATGAATTAAAGTCATCACCGCGAATTTCAATGTTTACAGCTTTTCCAACTGGAGGACCATTTCTTTCTTGCTCAACGGTTATTTCAACACCTGCAAAGCCGGTCATGATACTACGAATAGAATCTAATACTGGTCGTGTGGATTTACCATGTCGTTTTTCAAATTCTGTAAAAGCAACAGTAATTTTACCTTTATTAGAACTTACAGATCTATCGCCACTGTTAGGGTCTGTAGCGCCTACAGCTACGTTTGAAATCACACTTTCTACAATACTTCTATTGTTATCTTTTTCCAAAACTGCAAAAACCTTTTTCTCGGCCATTTTCACCACACTATCGGTAAATTTAGCGTTAGTTCCTGCAGGCAATGTAAGGTAAACATAGGTGAAGTTAGGATCTCCTTGTGGGAAGAAGTCTACTTTTGGTTTTCGTATTCCTGTAATGATAAAGCTCAATATCAATAGAACAAATGTCCCTGCTAAAATACCAAGAGCTCTTTTACCTGTTAACGACCATGCGATTAGTTTGCTATATTTATGTTGAACTTTTGGCCAGCCATGATTTTGGAATTTGAAAATCATATCTGCAAGTACAAAATGATGTAATACAAATAGTAAGTAAAACAAGACAATGAGGTTTCCAAGTCCAATACCACCAGCTAAATATCCTAAAAATGCAACAATTCCAAAAATGATAGTCTTGCGTTTAATGCTCTTTTTAGGTAATGGTTGATTTGGATCATGTTCTTCTTTATCCATAAAATCAACAGCAAAAACTGGATTAATAATGTAAGCAACAAGCAAAGAGGCTAGGAGAGTGATGATTAAAGTTACAGGCAAAAAGAACATAAATTTTCCAACAATTCCTTTCCAAAAAGCCAAAGGAATGAAAGGAGCAAGAGTTGTTAATGTACCAGATAAAACGGGTAAAAAAACTTCTCCAGCTGCTTTTTTGGCAGCTTGAACAATTGGTAAATGTTCGGTGTGTAAGATTCTATGTGTATTTTCTACAACAACAATTGCATCGTCTACAACAATACCTAAAGCAAGTAAGAATGAAAACAATACAATAAAGTTCAAACTAAATCCTATCATTGGCATCACTAAGAAAGCAATGAAACAAGATAACGGAACCGACAAACCAACGAAAATTGCGTTTGTTGCACCCATAAAGAACATCAAAATAATTGTTACGAGAATAAATCCAATAATAATTGTATTGATCAAATCATGAACTGTTGTTCTAGTTTGAGTACTTTGATCACCGGTGAACACCACACCTAGATCTTTCGGGTATGATCCAGATTTTTGCAAATCTGCAATAATAGAACGACAAGAATCACTCGCGGCAATCAAATTTTCGCCAGAACGCTTTACAATGTTTAAGGTAATTACATTTTTGCCTTCCA
>JACCDW011398999.1_pt1 | contig 20765 bp, 19 predicted proteins | sample 7449781 | NCBI WGS metagenome assembly JACCDW01 (sample SAMN15323449, study PRJNA562643) | freshwater metagenome | isolation source: river surface water | place: USA:Blue River Watershed | collected 2017-08-18
ATTGCAAGGCGTCACGATGCCTTGCAGGAATCGACATGCGACCCTTGGCATCGAGAGTTAATGCTGAAGCACCTTGAAACACGTAGTTTTCCCCACTTTTTCACACTTTCTCCCACTGTAGAGGATGCCTTATTCTCGGTCAAGTGTTTTGGGTACTTTTTTTGTAATTTCTTTATTTAGAACAAGTACTTAGAAGCGTCTGCTCATCTGATTTTAAGGGTAAAAATCCAATAAAAACATAGCACTGGAAAATACTCTTAAGAAACTAGCTTAGGGTTATAAGCGATAGGCGGTGCTTGTCATCACTTTTGCCATAGTTTTCATGGCTTTTTGGACGACACTGGGTAACTCAACGCCCCCTTCTGTCATCGCCATTTTTCCATGCTCGATTTCATCTGCACGCATTTGAGCAACGATGGCTCTTGAGCGATGATCATTTTCAGGCAATTCTTTTAAATGACCATCAAGATGATGCTCCACCTGTTTTTCGGTTTCAGCCACAAAACCTAAACTGATTTTGTCTCCAGCCAAACCAGCTAAAGAACCCAAGACAAAAGAGCCTGCATACCAAACTGGATTGAGCAAACTAGGGCGTGAATTCAATTCTTCCAATCGCCTCTCGCACCAAGCCAGGTGGTCTTCTTCCTCAATGGCAGCCTGCTCTAACTTCTGTTTCAGAGCATCACTCTTTGCGTGCAACTTTTGCGACTGATACAAAGCTTGTGCGCAGACTTCCCCAACATGATTGACGCGCATCAAACCAGCAGCATGCGCCTCTTCTTCTTGAGTTAATTTTGTGCCTAATTCAGGCGAATCATTAATTTCCGTTGCCGGAACTGGGCGACGCATGGGTGTTGCACCCACAATCGATCGCAAAGCACGATCAAACTCAATAATGAACTGGTCAACCGGGCTGTGATTGAGGTTGCTTGGGGTCGTCATAGCGTCATCTTAATTCAATCGTCAAAAATTGTTTTGACCTTGCTCAATCTGAATTTGACTGACCCCGGGAAATTAGACCAATACCTCGGCTTTGCAAGCAGTTTTTGTTTTTAAACCCAATTCAGCCAATAACTCACGGTCGGCATCCGCTTCTGGGTTATCGGTCGTGAGCAATTTATCGCCGTAGAAAATTGAGTTGGCGCCCGCCATGAAACACATGGCTTGCACAGCGCGCCCTAACTCTTGGCGACCCGCTGATAAACGCACCCGCGCCGTTGGCATGGTGATACGAGCAATCGCAATGGTTCTGACAAACTCCAAAGGATCTACCCCTTTTTGCTCAGCCAATGGGGTACCGGCTACTGGCACCAAATGATTGATGGGTACAGACTCTGGATAAGGATTGAGATTGGCTAACTTGGCGATTAAACCTGCGCGCTGACGACGTGTCTCACCCATACCAATGATGCCGCCACAACAAACTGACATGCCCGCACTGCGCACACTTTGAAGGGTGTCCAAGCGATCTTGGTATTGACGAGTATTGATCACTGCGCCATAAAAATCTTCACTGGTATCTAGATTGTGGTTGTAATAATCCAAACCAGCATCACCCAAAGCTTTGGCTTGCTCTGGTGCCAACATTCCCAAAGTGGCACAAGTCTCTAAACCGAGATCTTTGACGCCTTTGATCATGGCCACCACTTTTTCAATATCTCGGTCTTTGGGCTCACGCCATGCAGCCCCCATACAAAAACGATTCGATCCAGCTTCTTTGGCAGCTCGTGCGGCCTCAAGAACTTCTTCCACGTCCATTAATTTGGTGGCTTTGACATCGGTGTGATATCTGGCTGCTTGCGGGCAATATCCGCAATCTTCAGGACACCCGCCTGTTTTGATGGATAACAAAGTGGCTAACTCAATGTCACCTTCTGGAAAGTTTTCTTGATGAACTTTGGCTGCTCGAGCCATTAATTCATTCATGGGCAACTCATAGAGCGCCACAACTTCTTCTACAGAAATGGGTGAGTGATTTTTAGGGGCATTCTTCGTCATAATTGGTAATGATACAGGTCGAAGTGTTCAAATAGAGGTATGCGTCATATCCTAGCTTTTATTTCTTTAAGTATCCTGACCTTCAGCGTTTTGGCTGAAAAGTCTTGGCCCAATCGCCACACAGAGCCAGTCAGAATCATTGTGACCTTCACGCCAGGTGGGGCTCCCGATATTTTGGCGCGTATTTTGGCTGAATACTGGCAAAAAGATCATCAAAATCAAGTGATTGTAGAAAATAAACCTGGGGCTGGTGGCAATATAGGCACTGAATGGGTGGCCAAGGCCAACCCCAATGGTCACACACTTTTAATTGGCACCATTGGCACACTCACCATCAACCCATATCTGTATAAAAACCTTAACTACGATGCTCGCAAAGATCTGGAATCCATCACCTTTTTGGCCAGCACCCCCAACGTGTTAGTTTTAAACAAAGATGTGCCAGCCAATAATGTGAAAAGTTTGATTGCCTTGGCTAAAAATAATCCCAATGGTTTGAGTTACTCATCATCAGGCATTGGTACCTCGATTCATTTATCGGGAGAACTTTTTCAACAACTGACGCAAACCAAAATCAAACACATTCCCTACAAAGGTAGAGCACAAGCCATGCCAGATTTATTGGGAGGTCGCGTGCAAATGAGTTTTGATAACTTGGCCTCAGCCCTACCTTTGATTAAATCAGGCGACTTAAAAGCCATGGGCGTAACGAGTGCTCAACGTTCAGTGCATGCTCCCGAAATACCGAGCCTTGGCGAATCAGGTGTGGCGAGCTTAAAAAACTTTCAGGTCACATCATGGTTCTCACTCATGGGTCCTGCTGGAATGAACCCAGATGATGTGAAAAAAATCGCCGCTGAAACGAAACGTATTTTGCATTTGCCTGAAGTGAAAGAGAGACTGGCCACGATGGCTTTAGAGCCAAACCCTCAAGGTCCAGACTCTCTGAATCGGTTGATACAGGCAGATTCCAAACGCTGGTCTAAGTTAATTGAAGAAACGGGTATCAAAGCAGAATGACGAAACCCCACAAACCTCAATCAGCGAATCAATCGTCACCTTTGTCCTCTGAGTTGATTGAGCGCAGCTTGCAATCCGTTTGGCACCCTTGCACGCAAATGAAACATCATGAGCAGTTTCCTTTGGTGGCCATTGAGCGAGGACAAGGTGTTTGGCTATACGATCATGATGGTCATCGCTACCTAGACGCCATCAGTTCATGGTGGGTCAATTTATTTGGTCACGCCAATCCACACATCAATGCAGCATTAAAGTCTCAAATTGACACACTAGAACACGTGATGTTGGCTGGATTCACACACACTCCAGTGGTCGAATTATCAGAAAAGCTGAGTGCTTTGACTCAACATCAGTTAGGACATACATTTTTTGCTTCCGATGGAGCATCGGCCATTGAAGTGGCTTTGAAAATGAGTTTTCATTTTTGGCAAAACCAAGGCCTTCACGAAAAGCAAGAATTTATTTGTTTAAAAAACAGTTATCACGGCGAAACCATGGGTGCACTGGCAGTGACTGATGTGGCTATTTTCAAAGATGCTTATGGCCCACTCACAAAAGCTGCTCATATTGTCAAAAATCCAGATGCCCGAGATGCTCTTGTGGGTCAATCTGCATCCGATGTAATCAACGCAGCCCTTCAGGATTTAGAGCAGTTGTTAAGCCAACAGTCTCACAAAATAGCAGCGCTGATTCTTGAGCCACTGGTTCAATGTGCCTCTGGGATGATCATGTATGACCCTAGCTACATTCAAGGAGCAAGAAAACTCTGCGACCAGTATCAGGTTCATTTGATTGCCGATGAAATCGCTGTCGGTTGTGGGCGAACAGGTACATTTTTTGCTGTTGAGCAAGCTGGTATTTGGCCTGATTTTTTAGCCCTATCTAAAGGTATTAGTGGTGGCTATTTGCCATTATCTTTAGTGATGACGACCGATCTAATTTATGCGGCGTTCTATCACGATGATGTGCGTCGTGGATTTTTACACTCTCACTCATACACGGGCAATCCTTTGGCCTGCCGTGCAGCTCTGGCTACTTTAGAAATTTTTGAACAAGATAATGTCTTACAGCAAAACATCACACGATCTCAACAAATTGCCGAAGCATTTGCTTGGGTGAAGAATGATTCAAAAGTTGAGCACGCCCGACAAACCGGGATGATTTTTGCCTTTGATGTGAAATCTGAGGTTTTTTCAGAGACACTGAGCACCTCACAATTTGCAAAAACATTTTTCTCAATGGCCCTGCAGAATGAGATTTTGGTTCGCCCAATTGGCTCAACCATTTACATCATGCCACCTTACGTCATTAATCAAGATGAACTGATCTTTTTATCCAAAGGAATTCAGAACACCTTGAACCAAGTCTTGAGTCAATAGCCTATGACACACTCCTACCTCAATTATTTTTCTGCAGGCTTAGACGATTTAGAAACTCAATCTTTGCGTAGAAAACTAAAAATCAGTGAGAGTCCTAGCGGACCTCTCATGATGATTGATGGTCAAGAAATGCTGACTTTTTGTAGCAATGATTATTTGGGCTTGGCCAACCACCCCAAATTGAGCCAGGCAATTCAACAAGGTCTTGAACTTTATGGCTCGGGCAGCGGTGCCTCACACATGATTAGTGGTCATCATTTGGCACATGATCAACTTGAAAAAGCTTTGGCACAAACCCAAGCCTCTTATATCCCCAAGGTCAAAGCCCTTTTTTTTAGTACTGGCTATATGGCCAATTTAGCAGCGATTACTGCTCTGACAGCACCAGTTGCCACTGATAAGAATCAGAATCAAATGGCCAAAGGGCAAATCAACAGTGAAGGGCCCCTGATTTTTTCAGAAGAATTGAATCATGCTTCATTGATTGACGGTGTGCGTTTGGCACAAAAACAAAATCGTGCCATTGCAAAAGTATTTCCTCATCAAGATTTATCGACGCTTGAAAAACTATTGGCCCAAAGTGTGAGCACCCCTTCGCCAATCAAACTGATTGTCACTGATGCTGTTTTTAGCATGGACGGTGATTTGGCTAAGCTCAGTGAATTATTAAAGCTAGCCCATCAATATGATGCATTGCTATTGATTGATGATGCCCATGGATTTGGAGTTCTCGGACAACATGGTCATGGTGCACTGGAAGCGTTTCAAATGAAGTATTCGGACGAGGCTGCTTCTCGAATTATCTACATTGGCACCTTGGGTAAAGCAGCGGGATTAAGCGGTGCTTTTATTGCAGCCCATGAAACTTTGATTGAATGGATTATGCAAAAGGGGCGCTCCTACATTTACACCACGGCATCACCTCCAGCAATTGCACATAGTTTATTAAAAAGCTTGGAGCTGCTGTCTAATCAGTCACATCGACAATCATTGCAAAGAAATATCAGTTACTGGAAAAATCATTTAAATCTAAAAAAATGGTCTTTGATGCCATCAGAAACGGCCATTCAGCCGATTGTGATTGGAAGCAATGAGGCCGCATTGAAAGTTGCACAAGCGCTGTATCAAAAAAAGATTTGGGTTCCAGCAATTCGTCCTCCCACCGTTCCTCAGGGTACAGCTCGCCTACGAATTACTCTGTCTGCCAGCCACACCACTGAACAAATTGCACAACTAATAGAAGCCCTTCAGGAAATTGAACATGAGTGATATAGCTGTTAAGCCAGGATTTTTTGTTACTGGCACAGATACTGAAGTTGGTAAGACTTTAATCGCGGCCGCCTTGATTCATCGCCTGAAGGATCATTACCCGGTGGTGGCTGGATTTAAGCCGGTGGTGGCCGGCATGAATATGATCGATGGAGTACTTCAAAATGAAGATTTGATGGCTTTATCTCGGACCATGAATTACCCCCATCAAAAAGATTATTCAGACATTTGTCCTTATCAATTAAAAGTTCCTGCCGCGCCCCACCTGGTTGCAAAACAAGAAAAGATTTCTCTTTCTTATGAGCACATGATTGATTCTTTTTTCCAACTCGCCAATAAAGTTGATGCAGTCGTGGTTGAGGGAGTGGGTGGATTTAAGGTTCCCTTTCATTCGAGTCCCAATGGTAGCAATGACACCCACTTCGTCAATAGCGCTGATTTTGCAAAAGAGATTCAGCTGCCGGTGATTTTGGTGGTGGGCATGCGTCTTGGCTGCATTAATCATGCTTTGTTAACAATTGAAGCCATTCAAAGCAGAGGTCTTTGTCTCGCAGGGTGGGTTGCTAACACAGTGGGGCCGATGCAATTTTTGGAAGAAAACATTGCAACTCTTCAAGAGTTAATTTCCGCACCTTTACTAGGCGTGGTGCCTCAACTATCAAAAACTCTGATGGCAGTTCCCTACAGTCGTGAAGCGATTCAAACAGCGGCTCTTCATATTCGTTTACCCAAAGAACTCTGACTAAAGATGGGCCGAGCCCTATGAAGCCCGGAATGCAATTTCTAGTTAGTCCTTAGCTCACGACGCAAAATCTTGCCCACCGCTGTTTTGGGTAACTCTTCACGAAACTCAATGTGTTTAGGACGCTTGTAATTGGTCAACTGTGCTTTACAGTGCTCTAAGACAAGTTGCTCTGATAAGTTAGGGTCTTTTTTTACAATAAACACCTTAACCGCCTCGCCTGATTGCTCATCTCTAACACCGACTGCTGCACATTCAGCTACACCAGGTAGCATGGCTAAAACCTCTTCAACCTCATTGGGATAAACATTAAAGCCAGAAACCAAAATCGTGTCTTTCTTACGATCAATGATTTTGACGTAGCCATCTTGATTCATCTGCCCAATGTCGCCTGTTTTGAAATATCCAGCACGAGTCATTGATTGCTGGGTTTCTTGGGAGTTATTCCAATACCCCGCCATGAGTTGAGGGCCTCTGATACAAATTTCTCCAGCCTGCCCCAATGGAAGAGAGTGTTCATGCTCATCCACAATGAGTACATCTGTTCCAGGCAAAGGCAAACCAATGTGCCCAGTAAATCCATCAATCAAAGGCGTGTTACAACAAACCACTGGCGAAGTTTCTGATAACCCATAGCCCTCAGCAATTGGACTGCCAGTTAAGGCTTGCCAACGGTCGGCCACTGACTTTTGTACAGCCATGCCTCCGCCTATGGTCACCAATAAATTAGAAAAATCAATTTTTGAGAATTGGGGGTGATTCATCAAAGCATTAAATAAGGTATTTACCGCCGGGAAAATGTGAAACTTTTTTAGCTTTGAAAGTAAACGAACAAATCCTTGAATATCTCTTGGGTTGGTGACCAATACATTTAAACCCCCTGCGCGTATGCCATACAGACAACAGGCCGTCAGTGCAAAGATGTGATACATCGGTAAAGCACAGATAAAAACCAGTTGATCAATGGATCGATGCTTTAAACCTGGTTGTATCCAGGCTTCAATTTGATGAATGTTGGCAAGGATGTTTTTGTGTAGAAGAACGGCACCCTTGGCCACACCAGTCGTTCCTCCGGTGTACTGTAAAAAAGCCACGTCATCTGGAGTGAGATTGATTGGAGTCAATGAATGTTGCTGCCCTCGGCGAAGAGCCTCTTGAAACGTGTCAAACGAGTTTAATTGCCATGCAGGAACCGCTTTCTTGACGTATCGCAAAATCCCGTTAATCAGCCAACCTTTCAAACCCATGAGTTCACCGACGCTGGTCACCAGCACATGTTTTACAGCGACTTGATTTGCGGCCTTTTCATACACATGCGCAAAATTTTCCAAAATAACCAACATGTCTGCGCCACTGTCTTTGAGTTGATGTGCCAACTCTCTGGAGGTGTACATCGGATTGACATTGACCACCACGCAACCAGCTTTTAGAGCCCCCAACAAAGCAATTGGGTACTGTAAAACATTAGGCATCATCAAAGCAACGCGATCGCCTTTATTAAGACCAAGACTTTGTAAATAGGCTGCAAATTGAGTTGAAGCAAGGTCTAACTCTTGAAAAGTGATGCTCTTTCCCATACAGCTGAATGCCAAGCGATCACCGAATTGCTCAAATGATTGTGCAAACAACTGATTGAGTGAATCTACTCCAGTCATATCAATTTGTTGCGGCACCCCCTCAGGGTAACTATTGAGCCATGGTTTGTCTTGATTCAAGCCAATTCCTTCAAAGGTAGACTTCAAAATGAGGATTCACAGAAACACTGTACCAAACTCGGTTAATACGGCAAGATTTCGCGATGGTCACTCTTTAGAGCTATGATTGAGTCTAAGTCACTGACCATCAAAGCTTATGAAATTATTACCAGAAATTCTAGAATCTGCAGAAGTGATTCAAGCAATTCGTCGAGACATTCACGCCCACCCTGAGTTGTGCTTCGAAGAGCAACGCACGTCTGATGTGATTGCAAAACAACTTCAATTATGGGGTATTGAGATTCATCGCGGTCTGGGTAAAACAGGGGTCGTTGGCATCATCCCCGGAAACTTGGGTGAGGGTCGCAAGATTGGTTTACGTGCTGATATGGACGCTCTGCCACTTCAAGAACACAATCATTTTGAACACGCCTCCGTGCATGCTGGAAAAATGCATGCTTGCGGTCATGATGGTCACGTTGCCATGTTATTGGGTGCTGCTCAATATTTAGCGTCAAACCGCAACTTCAAAGGAACTGTTTATTTAATTTTCCAACCCGCCGAAGAAGGCGGTGGTGGCGCCCGCGAAATGATTCGTGACGGTCTTTTTGATTTATTTCCATGTGATGCGGTATTTGGCATGCACAACTGGCCAGGCATTCCAGTGGGTGAGTTTGCAGTCACGCCTGGGCCGATGATGGCCTCTAGCAATGAATTTGTTATTACAGTCAAAGGCAAAGGCGGTCATGCAGCCCTGCCGCACAACAGTGCTGACCCAGTATTTGCTGCTAGTCAAATGATTGGTGCTTTGCAAGCCATCATTACTCGCAACAAACGCCCTGTGGATGCAGCTGTTTTATCAATCACACAATTTCATGCGGGCGATGCCAGCAACATCATTCCTGATAGCGCTTGGATTGGCGGAACGGTCAGAACTTTCACCAATGAAGTATTGGATCTCATTGAAAAACGTCTCAATGAGATTGCTCACTCTGTGGCCCAAGCATTTGATTGCGAAGCAGAGGTTGAGTTCTTAAGAAATTACCCGCCCACCATCAACCACCCCAAAGAAACTGATTTTGCAATTTCTGTGATGAAAGAACTGGTAGGCGAACAAAAGGTCAACCCACGCATTGACCCCACCATGGGCGCTGAAGATTTTGCGTACATGCTGCAAGCCAAGCCGGGCTGCTATGTTTTTATCGGCAATGGAGATGGAGACCACCGCTCGCAAGGTCACGGCCTAGGTCCCTGCCAACTGCACAACCCTTGTTATGACTTCAACGACAAACTGCTGCCATTGGGAAGCACCTATTGGGTCAAGCTAGTTGAAAAATTCTTAAGCGCTGCTTAATTATTTAGTCAAGCCAATTATTGATTGCTTGGCTTGACGACACTTTTAGGAGTTGGCTTAGATCTCTTTAGCTCAATATCTCCATAAATTGCATTGGCTTGAGTCCGCGTGTTATCGGTATCGGTTAACAAGCCCAAACCAATCACTTTGCCAGGGACTTCTTTAAAAGCAGCTTCGTAATCCTTACTTAAATCTCGTTGGTGCTTTTGCCATTGCCCCACTTGCTCACCACCACTGTTGACCACAATCATTTTGATGCGAGAGGTTCTGGGGCTTGGAATAATGGTTTCAACTGGAGTTTTTGAAGACCACACATACATCAAGCTGGCATAGGGCATGTCATGTCCACTGATGATTTTGGCCATCTCAAAAACCATTTGATCTTTGATGGGCAGCTTGCTTTTATCACCATCAAAAGCCACCACGATTCTTAAAGGTGCGTCATCTTTACTGGATTCTTGATTGTCTGCCTCTGAAATCATATTCAATGCTTTCCACTCCCAAGAAAGCATTAATTGGTCAGCCGAACGAGGCTTTAAGGGAAGAACTAATCCGGATGCTGCCACATCAGCGCTCGCGTGTAAGACCACCCTACCTTGGTACTGCTTCAAACTGTATTGAGTTTTATTTTTTTGAGGTGTGACTCGCCAAATTTGCCACGCCTTTGGTAAGCGCCCACCTTCATTGAGCTTAGAAAATTTTTCAACATGGTCTGCAGGCGGAATATCTTTTTCAGCCACATCTAAAGTAGCACAAGCACTTAAGAAAAAAGCTCCTGAACACAGGAGCCCCCACTGGGTGAAACGCTTCACGGTCACTTTTTTGGCATCCGAGTTGTCATGACTAAAAATAATTCTTTATCTATTTTTAAATTGCGCAGGGCGTTTTTCTAAAAAAGCAGCCATACCCTCTTTTTGATCTTCAGTGGCAAAAGCAGAATGGAAGAGACGGCGTTCAAAATGAATGCCCTCACTCAATGAAGATTCGTAAGAAGCATTGATGCTTTCTTTAACCATCATGACAATCGGCAAGGACATTTCTGAAATTGTTTTGGCCGCACTCATGGCCTCTAGCATTAATTGCTCAGGAGAAACAACCCTAGAAACCAAACCTGCTCGCTCAGCTTCTTGGGCATCCATCATGCGAGCGGTCAAGCACATATCCATGGCCTTGGCTTTGGAAACTGCTTTGGGCAAACGTTGTGAACCACCGGCGCCTGGCAAGATGCCTAATTTAATTTCTGGTTGGCCAAACTTGGCATTGTCAGCCGCAATGATGAAGTCACACATCATGGCCAACTCGCAGCCGCCACCCAAAGCAAAACCTGCTACCGCAGCAATCACTGGTTTACGAACACGACGAATCGTTTCCCAATTTTTGGTGATGTAGTCACCTTTGTACACATCTTGAAATTCAAGCTTGGCCATCGCTGCAATATCTGCACCAGCTGCAAATGCTTTTTCACCGCCAGTGATTACGATGCAAGAAATCTTGTCATCTGCATCAAAGGTCAATAATGCATTCCCCAACTCATCCATCATTTGATCATTGAGGGCATTGAGTGCCTTAGGACGATTGAGTGTAATCACAGCCACCCGGTCGGTCACAGAAGTCAAAATCATTTCATAGTTCATGGCGTTATCTCTTTTTCTATTTGAGCTAATTAGCGGGGCAAAAATACCCACATTTTTCCTTGTTGCTTCATTCTGCCAGCATATTCACCGGCTTGGTCACCCGTGCCCCAATAAAAGTCAGCCCTAACTGCTCCAATGATGGCACTTCCAGTATCTTGCGCCATCATCAGACGACGCAGCGGTTTTTCGCTCAAGGGGTAAGTGGTTGATAAATAAACTGGTGCGCCCAAGGGCAAGGCTTTGGTATCAACGGCAATACTGCGCTCAGCCGTTAAAGGAACACCCAATGCTCCAATAGGGCCGACTGTGATGTCCGCAACAGCAGGCATCTCTCTAAAAAATACATAGCGTGGATTGGCATTGAGCATTTCTTGCACGCGTTGAGGCGAGTTTCTCTTGGCCCAAGCCTGAATACCTTGCATGGTGGCTGTAGATTGATTGATTTCTTTGCGATCCAATAACCATTTTGCAAACGATTTAAAGGGTTGGTCATTGGTGCCGGCAAACCCCAAGCGAATCACTTTGCCATCATTCATGCGCACACGACCTGAACCCTGAACTTGCATAAATGCAGCCGCAACAGGGTCATCCACCCACAAAATTTCTTGCCCTTTTAATTGCCCACTGGATAAAAGTTCTGCACGCGTTGGCAAGTGAGCTGGTTTACGTTTCCTCCATTCATCAGGGTAACGATGGATTGGCGTTTGATAGACACCCCCTCGCTGACGAGCACCATTCAAATATGGCTCGTAATAACCCGTGACTAAACCACGATCGCTACCCGCTGCAGGCCCTGCCTGATGACGAATCTCCATGACTTTCATGTGAGTTTCAAAATAATCTCGAATCGATTGATTACTCGATGAATTCACCCGATTGGCAGCAGTACAGACAGACTTCCAATCGAGACCGCTGGGGTTACGTCTCACCAATCCATCACAACTTCGCTTCCAAGCAGGCCAGGCTGCTGTCAAATCATCGTCATACCAACCGGGTAAATCACTCCAAGAAGCTGAAATGAATTTAGCTACTGTGGAAGAGTGGGTACTGACAGATCCCTTGGCGGACGATTTAGGAGTGTATTCAGGGCTTGAGGCACAGGAAATGAGCAAGAGGGCACAAAAACCTAAAAATACGTATGATGTGAATCTCTGGAAATGATTGACTGTTTGTTTTGTATTTTGAACCCCAAGGACCCAAGCCATGAGTGATTTATTTGACGAATACCCCATGCTTTTATTTGCTTTAGAAGCCGGAGTTGCGCTGGTCATTTTTGTAATCATTGTGGTTTGGACGATGATGGGACGCAAAGATAAATAAACCAATAATACTCAAAGAATCAATTAAAAAATCTCTATTGTTACCAGTTGGCAGAGACCATGGCGACTGGTTTTAATGCAAAGTTCTGGGCATTACTAAGGCAAATTCAGGAATCGGCGTTTGGAAGAACTGAGCATCTTCACTGACACAAAAGAATTCTCCCCTCATGGTTCCCATGGGAGTGGGCAAAGTTGCCCAGCTGGTGTATTCAAATTGCTCGCCAGGTCTTAATAATGGCTGCTGCCCAACCACCCCTAGACCCCGGACTTCTTGCACCTCATTTTCACCGTCAGTGATGATCCAATGACGCGCAATCAATTGTGCTGGGAGCTGCCCAACGTTCTTAATGGTGATGGTATAGGCAAATGCAAACTGCCGATTTTCGGCGTCTGACTCATCTGGCAAATAGGCCACTTTGACCTGAACGGTGAATTGATGTTGTTCCATAGATGAGATTCTCCGCTATAGAACACGCTACTGCAAGCCAGACCACGATAGAATCACAGTATGGCTAATACAAATACCCCAAATTCATACTTAATTGCCCCATCCATCTTGTCGGCAGACTTTGCCCGCTTGGGGGAAGAAGTCAAGAATGTCTTGGCTGCCGGAGCCGATTGGATTCACTTTGACGTGATGGACAACCATTACGTACCCAACCTGACGATTGGCCCCTTGGTTTGTGAGGCTATTCGTTCTCATGCGGTCAAAGATGGTCAAGCTGCCTGCATTGATGTTCACTTGATGGTTCAACCCGTCGATCGGATCGTGCCTGACTTTGCCAAAGCAGGTGCCAATTTAATTAGCTTTCACCCTGAAGCCAGTTCACACATCGACAGAACTTTGGGGCTCATCAAAGACAGCGGTTGCCAAGCGGGTTTGGTATTTAATCCAGCAACCCCTTTGCACCACATGGATCATGTGATGGATAAATTGGATTTGGTTTTATTGATGTTGGTGAACCCAGGCTTTGGGGGTCAATCCTTTATTCCAAGCACTTTGGATAAATTGCGCGAAACCAGAGCCAAGCTAGATGCCTATCAAAATAAAACAGGTCGCAAGATTCGTTTGGAAGTGGATGGTGGTGTCAAAGTCGACAATATTCGCGAAATCGCTGCTGCAGGTGCGGACACCTTTGTGGCCGGCTCTGCTATTTTCGGCAAACCCAATTACAAAGCCATCATTGATCAGATGCGCGAGGAATTAGGGAAAGCCTAATGCAACGTAAAGATTTTGATGCTCTAGCCCAACAGGGCTATAACCGTGTTGCTTTGGTCTCTGAAGCATTGGCAGATTTAGAAACACCTCTGTCGCTTTATCTCAAACTCACGCAAACTCATGGCTCAACCAATACTTTTTTATTGGAATCTGTGGTCGGAGGCGAGCGCTTTGGTCGTTATTCCATCATTGGTTTACAAGCCAAAACTCTGATTAAGGTCACGGGCGGTCCTAATAACACGCTCACACAAGTCATCACAGATGGCCAAGTACTTGAAACTGATTATGGCAACCCTTTGGATTTTATTGCTAACTATCACGCCCGCTTTAAAGTGTCCTTGCAAGAGGGCTTACCTCGCTTCTGCGGTGGTTTGGCGGGTTACTTTGGTTATGACACGGTGCGCTACATTGAGCCACGCTTAGCCAATCATTCTTTACCGGATGAAATTCAGACGCCTGATATTCAATTGATGTTGACGGAAGAATTGGCGGTGATTGATAACCTTGCAGGCAAACTATATTTAATTGTGTATGCCAATCCACAAGAACCCAACTCTTATGAGAATGCTCAAGCAAGACTACAAGAGTTACGAATCAGCTTAGATGCTCCGGTGAAAAAACCAAACACAGGAGCCAGTCAAAAAACAGAAGCGATTCGTAAATTTGCCAAAAATGATTTTATGGATGCCGTAAAACGCACCAAAGAATATATTTTGGCCGGTGATTGTATGCAAGTGGTAATTGGCCAACGTATCAGTCAACCATTTTCCGACTCACCTCTTTCTCTTTACAGAGCTTTGCGCTCTTTAAATCCATCACCTTATATGTACTTGTACGACTTTGGTGACCATCAAGTGGTCGGATCATCTCCGGAAATTTTGGTGCGCCAAGAGAAGCGTCAAGTCGACGGTCAAGAGAAGCGCTTTGTAATAGTTCGCCCTATTGCTGGAACACGTCCTCGTGGCAACAGCCCCGAGCAAGATGCCGCCTTAGCCAAAGAGTTACTGGCTGACCCCAAAGAAATTGCGGAGCACGTGATGTTGATTGATTTGGCTCGCAATGACGTTGGCAGAATTGCTAAAAATGGTAGTGTCAAAGTGACTGATCGCATGATCATTGAAAAATATTCTCATGTGCAACACATTGTGAGTTCTGTTGAAGGCGAACTCATGGACAATGCGAGCAATATGGACGTTTTAAAAGCCACTTTCCCAGCCGGTACATTGTCTGGCGCCCCCAAGATACGAGCCATGGAAATCATCGATGAAATGGAAATCGTGAAACGTGGCGTTTATGGGGGTGCAGCAGGATACCTGTCTTTTTCTGGTGACATGGATGTGGCCATCGTGATTCGAACTGGCATTATCAAAGATGGCATGGTGCATGCTCAAGCTGGTGCGGGCGTGGTAGCAGACTCTGACCCAGAATCTGAATGGAAAGAAACAGAAGCCAAAGCGCGCGCTGTGTTACGTGCTGCTGAAATGGTTCAAGGAGGTCTCGATGCTAGTCATGATTGATAACTACGACTCCTTCACCTATAACTTGGTGCAGTATTTTGGTGAATTAGGGGCAGAGGTTAAAGTTTTTCGTAATGATGAAGTGACTTTGGCTGAGATTGAGGCCTTAAAACCCGATCATATCTGTATCTCACCAGGACCTTGCAGTCCGAAGGAAGCAGGTATCTCAGTTGCAGCCTTGCAATATTTTGCGGGCAAAGTACCTTTACTTGGAGTTTGCTTGGGTCATCAAGCCATTGGTGAAGCATTTGGTGGGAAAGTCATTCGTGCCAAGCGCGTCATGCACGGCAAAACAGATACCGTTCACACCACTCAACAAGGTGTCTTTAAAGATTTACCCAAAGAGTTCACCGTGACGCGTTACCACTCTTTGGCCATCGAAAAAGAGAGTCTTCCAGCTGATCTAGAAATCACGGCGTGGACTGATGATGGTGAAATCATGGGCGTACGCCATAAAAAGTTCGCAGTAGAAGGTGTTCAGTTTCATCCAGAGTCAATTTTGTCTGAGTATGGTCATGAACTACTGGGTAACTTTTTAAAGACAAAAAAAGCAATTGTTGCGAAATAAAATTAGATCAACAAATTTAGAGTTCACGTAAATCATGGCCATCAATCCACAAGAAGTTCTTTTACGCTGCATTGATCATCAAGAAATCCCTCATGAGGAAATGATGCAAATCATGCGCGCCATCATGTCTGGTGAGCTATCGCCTATTTTGACGGCGGCAATTTTGACCGGTTTGCGCACCAAGAAAGAAACCGTCGGGGAAAGCACAGCAGCGGCGATGGTAATGCGTGAATTCGCGACCAAGGTTGAAGTGGCTGACAACAGCTATTTTGTGGACATCGTGGGTACAGGTGGAGATGGGGCCCATACTTTTAATATTTCAACCACGGCGATGTTTGTGGCTGCTGGGGCAGGTGCAAAAGTGGCCAAGCATGGTAATCGCAGTGTGAGCAGCAAATCAGGTGCTGCCGACGTTCTTGAGGCTTTGGGGGTGCAAATCACTTTGCAGGCACCTCAAGTAGCACAGTCCTTAAATACTTGTGGCATTGGCTTCATGTTTGCCCCCAACCATCATCCAGCGATGAAAAATGTCGCCCCTGTTCGCAAGGAACTGGGTGTTCGAACCATCTTTAATATTTTGGGGCCACTCACCAACCCTGCCAATGCACCCCATATGTTGATGGGGGTGTTTCATCCAGAGTTGGTTGGTATTCAAATACGGGCTTTACAAAAATTAGGTATGAAGCACGCCTTAGTGGTTTACGGCAAAGATGGGTTAGATGAAATTTCTTTAGAAACTTCAACCCTGGTCGGGGAACTGCAAAATGGCGAAGTCAAAGAATATGAAATCCATCCATCTGACTTTGGGCTTGCCACAGTAAAAACCTCAAGTTTCAAAGTGGCTAATTCAGAAGAATCTAAAAAAATTCTTTTAGGGGTTCTTAATAAAGAGATGAGCCCTGCACGCGATATTGTTTGCCTCAATGCTGGTGCTGCACTTTACGCTGCAAACATTGCCAAAGATATTGGGCAAGGCATTCAATTGGCTCAACAATCCATTGATACTGGCAAAGCCAAAGCCAAATTAGATGAGTTTATTCAGACCACTCAAGCCTTAGCAAAATAACAACATCCACACAAACTTTATTCATTCATGAGCGACATTCTTAAACGTATTTTGGCCACTAAATTTGATGAAGTTGCTAAAGCAAGTTCACAGATTCCCATGCATGTTTTACGCTCTGATGCCGAGGCCAGCCTGAAAGAAGGTCATCTTCAACCACGTGGTTTTTATCAAAGCATTGAAACCAAGATTGCTGCTGGTCATGCGGGCGTCATCACAGAAATTAAAAAAGCCAGTCCCAGCAAAGGTGTATTTCGAGAAGACTTCAATCCTGCAGCCATTGCCCAATCTTATGAACAACATGGCGCTGCTTGTTTGTCAGTGTTAACCGATAAAGATTACTTTCAAGGTTGTGCGCAATATTTAAGAGATGCTCGTGGGGCTTGCAAGATTCCTGTTTTGCGCAAAGATTTTTTAGTCGACGCCTATCAAGTATATGAAGCGCGTGCCATGGGGGCCGATGCCATCCTTTTGATTGCGGCTGCATTAGATGATGCCCAAATGAAAGATTTTGAAAGCATCGCCAAAGAACTTCAGATGGATGTTTTGGTTGAAGTTCATGATGCACAAGAGCTAGAACGCGCTTTAAGACTTAATACGCCACTACTTGGTATTAATAACCGCAACCTCAGAACCTTTGAGGTTAGCTTAGAGACAACCTTGTCTTTATTAAAAGAAATTCCATCTAATAAACGCGTGGTGACTGAAAGTGGCATTTTGACTCAAGCCGATGTGACTTTGATGCGCGCCGCTCAAGTCCATGCTTTTTTGGTGGGCGAGGCTTTTATGCGCCAACCCGACCCAGGAAAAGCCTTGGCAGAGTTATTTGGTCAACCTGAATAAATTTTCTTTCAATCAGCTATCCATTCGCCCACTCAATTGGCTTTAAGCCTTGAGCCAAGAGCAGCTCATTGACCTTGCGAAAGTGCCCGCACGATTTTTGATCACCAGGGTAAATAAAGGGTTCATTCGTTTTATAAACACTGAGACCTGAAGGGTGAGATGCGCTTAAGATGATTTGAGACAGGTCACTTTCACCACTTTCCTCTTGGGCTTTTTCAATCAAGGATTTTTTCTTTTGGGCATGAGCACCCCATAACAACCAAATGAGTGATTTCTTCTGTGCCAAGCGATATAACATGGCATCAGTCAAATCTTGCCAACCCCAATTGGCATGCGAAGCAGCCAGATTTAACTCAACGGTCAAGGTGGCATTGAGCAACAAAACACCCTGCTTGGCCCATGAACTCAAATCACCATGAACCAAACTGGGATACCCATCCAAACTCAAGGCCTTACTGATGTTTCTCAATGAACTTGGGAAAGCACGCCAGCCAGGTTTAATTTCTTTAGGAATTGAAAAAGCCAAGCCCTGAGCCAAGCCGGGTGTTTGATAGGGATCCTGTCCCAAGACAACCACTCGCACTTGTTCAAGAGGAGTTTCTTGGAATGCTCTAAAAATATGATCGACCTTAGGAGCCAAGCCATCGGGGTTGTCTTGATAGGCTTTTTGAACTTTACTTTCTAAGGTATCAAAAGATCGAGACTTCAATTCATCCCAAAGCAAGCTTGCCCAATCTTTGGGTAAAGCGGATTCAATTGAAAAGGCTTGAGTCATGCGGTCTCAAACAGATAATGCGTATTGTTTGGGCTGATACTGAAACAAATCTTTCTCAGGCTGCAAAGTCATGTGTAGCTCTTGATCGTGTCGATAGGCACAAATCGGCACGGCTTGGCCACGTCGCAACTTTTGAATGGCTTGAACCAACAAAAGGTCCAAGCGAGCTGGCGTTAAACGCTCAGAATTAATCGAAGAAATAAAATCGCCAGCAGACAAACCTGCTTTTTGAGCCAAGCCGCCATCCAAAACATGACTTAATTTGACCCAACCTTGGTGAGCGGTAGTACGAATACCCAATAATTGTTTGGCAGTATCAGCACTCTCTTCGGGTGACGCAGGTTTTTCAGCCACTTGAACACCGACTTGAGAGAGCCAATTTTCTAATGGTAGATCTTCTACCCCATCGAGATAATTGGCTTTGAAGGTACGCCAAATTTTCTTAAAACCAGATCCAATCACAAAATCAATGGCATGATCAAAGTCATCCTCAGCCATGCCAGACTCGGTCAATTGATGCATCTGCCATAAGTGTCGAATCACATCATCCAAGGACTGAGCTTGTTGGGTATATTCACGAATCTTCAAATCCAAACCCAAAGCTAACAAGGAACCTTTGGCGTAATAACTCACCACGGCATTGGGCGTGTTTTCATCCATGAGGTAATACTTGGTCCATGCATCGAAAGAACTCTCAGATAAGCTTTGTTTATGACGTCCTGGGCCTCGCAAAACCATGTTCCAAGTTTTTTCAATGCGCTTGAGATAAGCCTTACGATCAATGCGCCCACTTCTCAACAATTGCAGATCATCGTAATAACTGGTGAAACCTTCAAACAACCATAACAAACGCGTGTGATTTTTTTGATTTAAGACATAAGGGTCAAATACTTTGGGTTTAATGCGCTTGACCATCCAGGCATGAAAATATTCGTGGCTGCAAAGACCTAAGAAGTCTTCATAAGCTGAATGCTTTTTGAGATTTTGTCCTGGATAAGGCAAATCATCTCTCTTACACAACAAGACAGTACTATCGCGATGCTCTAAACCACCATAACCATCACCTACAGCATTCACAATAAAAGTGTATTGCTTAAAAGGCGCTCTGGGTTGATTGGGCTCAAAGAAAACAATGTGTTGTTCGCAAATGGCCTTTAAATCCTGACTCAATTGTCGCTCATCCACATGATCAATCAAACCTTGAATTACCAAGCGATGGGGCGTGCCATGAGCTTGCCAGCGAATGACCTGGAACTCACCCATGGCCACAGGGTGATCGATTAATTGATCGTAACTGACTGCTTGATAAGTGCCAAAGCCATCACGATTAATTTTTTGAGCGGGTAAAGTAGTTTCTACCGACCATGCACTCATGGTCAAACAATCATCTGATTTGGGTGGCAAAAGATTGATTGCATAGAGGGCTTTCGTGCCCATCACTTGCAAACACAGACTGCTCGCATTAAAAAATGCACGATGCTGATCCAAATACGCCGCTCTGACAGAAGTGTCAAAAGCATAGATTTGATAATTGACTCGCAAGGACCGATTGGAATAAACACGCCAGGTATGACTGTCAATTTTTTCAAAAGAGACGGGTTTGAAAGCGACTTTTGAATTAGATTGGTGACTAACTTCCGAAACAGCAAAACACTCTAAATGTTTTGAAAAGTCTCGAATCATGTAACTGCCCGGAATCCAAGCCGGTAATTGCAAATCCACATGGGCAGTCTTCACAACCCCAGCCGGGACCAACATGGTCACATCAAATCGATGTCCTCGCCAATCATCTACGCCAATCTGATATTGAATTGATTGAGATGATGTTATTTTTTTTGCATTCCTCATGGTGATTTTTTGTAAGAGTCTTTATATGCCTCTCACTTTAATTTCTTCTCTATTTGGGCAATGGGTACTGCACCATTAATTCGCGAGCCATCAGTGAAGAACATCGCTGGTGTACCTGTTACCCCCAACTTACGTGCAAGTGCAGTATTACGTTCAAGAGGATTCCCGCAATCTCCCTTACCTGTTGGGGCTTGATTATTGATCATCCAATCAGACCAAGCTTTCACCTTATCTGAAGAACACCAAATTTGTTGTGATTTTGTTAAAGAATCAGCCGATAACATGGGTACCAAGAAGGTATAAATGGTGACGTTATCCATTTGCTGAAAGGCTTTTTCTAAACGCTTACAAAAACCACAATTGGGATCAGCAAACACCGCCACCTGACGAGCACCCTTCCCCCGCACAACTTTCACAGCATCATTCAAAGGCAAATCAGCCCAACGAATGCGATTCAAATCATTGCTGCGCTGCTCTGTGAGATTGGTACCTGTTTTTAAATCGACCACCTCACCCTGAATTA
>JACCDW011270175.1_pt1 | contig 20758 bp, 18 predicted proteins | sample 7449781 | NCBI WGS metagenome assembly JACCDW01 (sample SAMN15323449, study PRJNA562643) | freshwater metagenome | isolation source: river surface water | place: USA:Blue River Watershed | collected 2017-08-18
GATGCAGGCCCTCCAGCCCTACCGGGTCGAACCCCTGCAGCCGGGTGAGCCCGGCCTGCTCACCGCCTATTACGAGCCCGTGCTGAGCGGCTCACGCCAGGCGCGAGCAGGCTTCAACGTACCCTTGTATGCGCCGCCAGCAGGACTGGCCCAGCGCAAGCCCTGGTACACCCGCCAGGAGATGGAAACCCTGCCCACCGCACGCGCAGCCTTGCGCGGCAAAGAACTCTTGTACCTGGCCGACCCGGTCGATGCGATGGTCCTGCACATCCAGGGCTCGGGCCTGGTCAACCTGACCGAGCCCGATGGCCGCCAGCGCCTGGTGCGCATCGCCTATGCGGGCACCAACGAGCAACCCTACAAAAGCATTGGCCGCTGGCTGCTCGACCAAGGCCTGATCCGCGACGCGTCCTGGCCGGGCATCAAGGACTGGATCGTGCGCAACCCCTCCCGCGTGAACGAACTGCTGTGGCAAAACCCGCGCGTGGTGTTCTTCAAGGAAGAAGCCTTGCCGCCGGGCATCACACCGCCCGGCCCCAAAGGCGCGCAAGGCGTGCCGCTGACCGCTGGCCGCTCCATCGCGGTGGACCGGGGCAGCATTCCCTATGGCACGCCGGTGTGGCTGCGCTCGCAAGGGCCGGTGACATCGCTGGACAAACTGGTGCTGGCGCAAGACACCGGCACCGCCATCGTGGGTGCGGTACGGGCCGACTACTACGCAGGCTCGGGTGCCGCCGCAGGCGAGCTGGCCGGGCGCATGAAACAGCCTTTGCAGTTGTGGGTCTTGTGGCCCAAATGAAGGCTTTGACATGAAGGCCGTGTCTTGCCGCGCAGGCTGCGCCGCTTGCTGCATTGCGCCGTCCATCTCCTCGGCCATCCCCGGCATGCCAGGCGGCAAACCCGCAGGCGTGCCTTGCGTGCAACTGGACGAGCAGCTGCGCTGCAAGATTTTTGGCCAGCCCGGCCGCCCCGCCGTGTGCGGGCAGCTGCAAGCGTCTCTTGAGATGTGCGGCGCTGTGGACGATGGCGGGCAGTACGCACGCATTTACCTCACGCAACTGGAAACGCAAACCCGCCCCGACTGACGGTGCGCCAAGTCACCAAGAGGTCTGACCGCGCACACGCTTGTGGTTAAGCTGAACGCCTTGTTCTGATTCACCCCCGCAGGAGCTGTGCCATGGCGTTTGAGATCCCTTCCCTGAAAGACAGCGTTCACCCCGATGAGTGGCAGTTGCGTGTCGATCTGGCCGCTTGTTATCGGCTGGTGGCGCTGTACGGCTGGAGCGATCTGGTCTTCACCCACATCAGCGCCAAGTTGCCCGAATCGGTCACCGGCGGGCAAGAACAGTTTTTGATCAACCCCTATGGCCTCATGTTCGACGAGATCACCGCGTCGAGCCTGGTCAAGGTGGACATGCAGTGCAACAAACTGCACGACAGCCCCTTCCCGGTCAACCCGGCGGGCTTTGTGATCCACAGCGCGGTGCACGAGGTGCGGCACGATGCCAGCTGCGTGCTGCACACCCACACCCGGGCGGGCGTGGCCGTGAGTGCACAGGCGCACGGCGTGCTGCCCATCAGCCAGCAAAGCACCTTTGTGCTGGCCTCGCTGGCCTACCACGGCTACGAGGGCGTGGCCATCCGTGACGACGAGAAAACCCGCCTGCAAGCCGATCTGGGAGACGCCAATTATTTGATGCTGCGCAACCACGGTCTGCTCACCGTGGGCAAATCGATCGCCGATGCCTTCTTGTCGATGTACACGTTTGAGAACACCTGCCGCATCCAGGTCGATGCGCTGGCAGGGCAATCGGACCCGAAGGACCTGACAGCCGTGAACCCGCAAATTTTGGACGGCATCTCGCACGCCATGCGCGTGCAAACCGGTGGCCTGGGTGGCGCTTTTGTGTGGCCTTCGCTGCTGCGCAAACTGGCCCGCGAGAACCCGGGCTTTGACGTTTGAGTCCCTTTGAAATCCTTTGAAATCACTCTGAGAAATGCCCCCGATGACCTCCCTGTTTGAACCCTGCCAAGTCGGCGCCCTGGCCCTGTCCACCCGCATCGTGATGGCGCCGCTCACGCGCAACCGCGCACCCGGCGGCTTGGCCAATGCCCGCATGGCCGCTTACTACCGACAACGCGCCAACCCCGCCACCGGCGCGGGCCTGATCATCACCGAGGCCACCGGCATCAGCCACCAAGGCCAAGGTTATGCCGACGTGCCCGGCATCTGGAGCGCTGAACAAGTCGCCTCATGGAAGCAGGTGACCGATGCGGTGCATGCCGAAGGCGGCAAGATCGTCATGCAGCTGTGGCACGTGGGCCGCATCTCGCACACCAGCTTGCAGCCCAATGGCCAAGCGCCCGTGGCCCCGTCGGCCGTGGCGGCCAAAGGCAAAACCGTGTTGCTGGTCGATGGCCAAGCCCAATTTGTGGATGTGTCAGCCCCCCGCGCACTCGATGCCGCAGAGCTGCCCGGCATTGTGGAAGACTACCGCCGCGCCGCCGCCAACGCGGTGGCTGCGGGGTTTGATGGCGTCGAAGTGCATGCGGCCAACGGTTACCTGATCGACCAATTTTTGCGTTCGGGCAGCAACCAGCGCAGCGACGCGTATGGCGGCTCGGTTGAAAACCGCGCCCGCTTTTTGCAAGAAGTCATGCAAGCCGTGGTGGCCGAAATCGGTGGCGGTCGCACCGGCATTCGCCTCTCGCCCGTGACGCCTGCGAACGACGCCAGCGACGACTTGCCGCAGCCTTTGTTCGAGCATGTGGCCCGGCAACTGGCCCCGTTGAGCCTGGCTTATGTGCACATCATCGAAGGATCGACCGGTGGCCCGCGCGACCACCAGCAGGGCCCAGCGCCCTTCGATTACGCAGCACTGAAAACCGCTTACCGCCAAAGCGGCGGGCAGGGCGCATGGATGGTCAACAACGGCTACGACTTGCCGCTGGCCGAGCAGTCACTGAACGACGGCACTGACCTGATCGCCTTTGGTCGCCCCTTCATCGCCAACCCGGATCTGGGCGCACGCCTGAAACAAGGCGGCCCCTTCAACACGCTGGACCGCGCCACCTTGTACGGCGGCGGCGATGCCGGTTACCTGGACTACCCAACGCTGGGCTGAAGCGCAAAGCGCAGGCTGACTTTGAGGCCCTGGCCTTGGCTGGCGGGGCTGACCATCGAAAGCTGCGCACCCATGATGCGGGCATACTCGGCCACGATGGCAAGGCCCAGGCCGGAGCCTTGCTTGAGCGCTTCGCCAGCGCTGCCTTGGGCCCAGCGCCGCAAAAGACGCTCGCGCTGCGCCTCGGTGATGCCCGGGCCGTTGTCGATGACCGACAAGCACACCGCACCCGGCTCTGGCTGAGAGACCGCCACCGTCACGTAGCGATCGGCCCCATCGGGGGGTACGCCATAACGCAGGGCGTTGTCGATCAAATTGTCCAGCGCCCCTTCGAGCAAGGCGCGTTGGGCCGAGATGAACAGCGGCAAGTCCAGGCCCTCTTCAAAGTCCACGCCCAGATCGACACCTAAGGCATCAGCCCGGTGCAAATGGCGCATCAGGCTGTCGCGAACCACCTCGTCCAAAGCCAGGGGCTGGGGCTGCAAAACCTGCTGGGCTTCTTGCGCCAAAGCCAAGGCCAGCAACTGGTCGATCAAGTGGCTGGCTCTTTCCTGGCTTTGCGCGATGCTGCGCAATTGCTCACGCCAAACCTGCGGGTCGGATTGGGTCAGGCCGTACTCCGCCAAGGCCCGGATGCCCGCCAGCGGCGTGCGCATCTCGTGCGCCACATTGCCCGCAAACTCTTTTTGGCCACGCACGCTTTGCTCAATGCGCGTGAGCAGAGCGTTGATGGATTCGCCGAGTTTTTGCACATCCAGTGTGCGGGTGGAAATCGTGAGCGGCGTGAGGTCACGCACATCGCGCTGTGCCACCGCGCGCTCCAAGTCCATCAGGGGTTGCACATCTTTCTGAATGGCGCGGCGCAACCACCAGGCCAGCCAAATCAGCAGCAGCAACTGCGGCACCAGCGAGAAAAACAACAAGCGTTGAAACAAGCGGTCCTGCACCCGTGTGGTTTGCGCCACCACCACGGTGAAGTTGGCGGGCTTGCTGCGTTCCAACACCACGGCACGCACGCTGCGGTTCTGGAACGGGGTTTCCGTGAAAAATGGCGTCACGACCGTGCGGGCACCGACCGGCAACTGCAAACCGGCATGGCCGGCCAGCAGACGGCCATCGTCTTGGTAAACCGCAAAGTAAAGGTTTTCGTTCTGGTCAAAGAGCAAATTGCCCATCTCCACAGCGCTCAAGCCCAAAGTCAGCCCACCGTCTTCGGCATCGCGGACATGGCTGGCCACGGCGTAAGCGTCATCGAGCAGGGCGCGGTCAAAGGCCTGCTGCGTGAAATAGCGCGCCACCGCCAAGGCCAGCATGGCGCCCACCAGCCATGTCAAGGCCAGCGGCAAGATCACGTGGCGCAACAAGCGCGCACGCAAAGAGGTGGAAAAGCGCCTCATGAGCGCTGCTCTTCCATCAAATAGCCCAAGCCACGCAAGGTGCGAATCGATGCGCCCGATTGCGCCAGTTTTTTGCGCAAACGCGAAATGAAGGCTTCCAGCGCGTTGTCAGCCAGCGCTTCTTCAAAATCCGAGAGCTTGTTGGACAGGTCTTTTTTGCTCACCGTGCGGCCGGGCGGGCTCATCAGCTCCCACAGCACTTCGAGTTCGCGTGCAGGCAAGGTCAGCTCCTGGCCCTGAATCAAAATCCGCCGTGCTTTGCGGTCGAGCACCAGCTGCCCCACCTGGGTCTGCTCATCGGCCCCCTGACTGCGGCGCACCAGGGCACGCAAACGGGCCTCCACTTCGGCCAGCTCAAAGGGCTTGCCCAGATAGTCGTCAGCGCCTGCGTCCAGCCCCGCAATGCGTTCATCGGTGCGGTTGCGGGCGGTGAGCACCAGCACGGGGGTCTTGTCGCCTTTGGACCTGCGCTCACGCAACAAGGTCAAACCGCTGACCATCTCGGCGTAGCGGCGCTCGTTCAGGGGCAAGTTCAGATCCAGCAAAACGGCGTCATAGCTCTGCACGTGCCACAAGTGCTGCGCCGTCGCGTAGTCACCCGCCCCATCCACGCGATGCCCGGCATCGGCCAGACTGCGCAGCATGACCGCCTGCAGCACCGGATCGTCTTCCACCAACAAGATACGCATGAACCCTTAGTCTCCACAAAACAAGTCCCGAAGTCAGGTATTGGTCAGGCCAGTTCACTGATAAAGGAGCAATGAGCATACGACACTTGTTTCTTTGGAGTGGCCTGGCGGCCTTGGGTTTGAGCCCCTGGGTTCTGGCGGCCGACGCGATCAGCCCGACGGCTGCGCCATCTTTGGGTACGCCCGCACCCGCGTCTTCGGTCTTGGGCCTCCAAGAGGTGCTGCAGGCGGCCCGGCAAAGCCCCGAGGTGCTGGCCGCACAGCGCGCCGTGAACGCCGCTCGCGCAGAAGTGCTCAGCGCAGACCGGGCGCCCGCGCCCACTTTGTCGGCCGGCGTCGCTTCCATTGATTTGCAAAACGGCAATGGCAGCGGTTCTTTTTGGTCCCAAAAACGCATCGACAAATCCCTGGGACTGGACTGGACATGGGAGCGCGGCAACAAACGGGCCTTGCGCACCGAAACGGCAGCGCACAGCGCCAACGCGGCCCAAGCCGACAGCCAAGAGGTCTTGCTGCTTCAACAAATCAACGCCCAAGCGGCTTTTTATGACTTGTTGGCGGCACAGCAACGCTTGCAGGCTGTCCAAGCTATCAGCCAAAGCGCCAAGCAACTGGCGCACAGCGCGCAGTTGCGGCTGAAGGCTGGCGATTTATCGGCACAGGACGCAGCGCGCATTCAAGTTGAAGCCGAACGCAGTCGCGCCGAAGAACAAAGTGCCGCGCTGGACCGCCAGCAGGCGGTCTGGGCCCTGTCGCAATTCACAGGCTTGGCCGTGCCAAGGGGTGGCTGGCAGGTGCAAGGCGAATGGCCTGCCAGCACCGCCGACACCGCACAAGCCGATGCCCTGCTGGAGACGCTGATCGAGCAACGCCCCGATGTCATCGCTGCCCGCGAACGCCTGGCCGCAGCACAAACGGCCTTGCAATCGGCACAAGCTTTGCGCCAAGCCGACCCCAGCATAGGCACCAGCTTTGACCATTTTCCGGGAACATCCACCCGCTTGATGGCTTTGCGCATCTCCATGCCCTTGAACGGCTGGCAGCGCTTTGACGGCGACATTGCCCGCGCTTTGGCACAAGAAGAACAAAGCCAGGCCCTGCTGCAAAAAACCTTGCTGCAAGCGCACGCAGATCTGGGCGCGTTAGTGCAAGCGCGTCAAATCAGTGCACAACGCTTGCAAATATTCGAAAGCAGCATCCTGATACAAGCCACTCAGGTGGCCGCGCAAGCCGAGACGGCCTACAACAAAGGCGGCTTGACGCTGACCGATTTGCTGGACGCCCGCCGCACCCTCAAGACCATCCAACTCGAAGCTTTGGCCGCACGCAACGCGCACGCCAAAGCCTTGGGCGCTTGGCAATTGCGCTTGGCCATGCCAGGCCGCGCCTATTGAACCTCTTTGAATTCCCGAGCGAGACCAGCCCTTGAAAAACCTGCACACCCCAATCGCCGTCTTGAGCATCGCCGCCCTGGCTTTGTTGGCCGCCTGCCAAGAAAAGTCCGAACCAATGGCCGCTGCGCCCATGCCCATCATTCAGAACCAACAGTTGCGCTACCCGGCTGGGCATCCCCAGTTGGCCCTGTTGGTGAGCACCCCCGCCACACAGGCCCAAAGCATCCACATCGAGTTGCCCGCCAAATTGGTCTGGAACGAAGAGCGAACACAACGCATCTTTCCGGCTTTCACGGGCCGCGTGACACGCATCAGCGCCGACATCGGTCAATCGGTCACGGCAGGTCAGGTGCTGGCTGAGCTGGCCTCGCCCGAGTTTGGTGCTGCGCAAGCCGATACATCACGCGCTCAGGCCGATGCCCAATTGGCCAAGCTCGCTTTGCAACGCCAACGGGAACTTTTCGATGCCGGTGTGGTGGCCCGCAAAGACCTGGAGCAAGCCGAGGCCGAAGCCGCTCGTGCGCAATCCGAACTGGCCCGCGCACAAGCGCGCACCAGCCTGTATGGCAGCAGCACAGGTGTCAACCAGCAGTTGGGCGTGCGCAGCGATGTATCCGGTGTGGTGGTGGAGCGCAACCTCAACCCCGGCCAGGAAGTGCGCACCGACAATTCGGGGGCCCCGCTGTTTGTGGTGTCTGACCCCCGCGTGCTGTGGGTGAACATTGACGCCCAGGAAGCCGATGCCGCAAGCCTTCGCCTTGGCGCCAAGGTCAAGCTGCAGGTGCCGTCTTTGGCCGAACAGACTTTCGAAGCGACCATCACGGCGGTCACCGACCAGATTGATCCGAACACCCGCACCATCAAAATACGCGCCAAGGTGGCCAACCCCGAACGCCTGCTCAAAAATGAAATGCTGGCCCAAGTGCACTACCAACGCCAAGTGGGCAGCAACATCGAGGTGCCCGCTTCGGCGGTGTTCTTGCGAGGCAACCAGCATTTTGTATTTGTGCAAAGCCAGGCGGGCGTTTTTGAGCCCCGTGATGTGAAAGTTTCCTACGCGGGCGCGCAACGCGTTTTGCTCAGCGCCGGACTGAAAGAGGGCGAACAAGTGGTCAGCCAAAACGGCTTGCTGCTGGCCCGCGAGTTGCGACTCGCACAAGAAGCGGCCCACGCAGCGGAGCCAGGCAAGCCATGAAAAAACTCATCCACTACGCGCTGAACCAGCCGCTGTTCATCGTGCTGGGCACGCTGTTGTTTGTGATGTCGGGCGTCTTCGCCTTCAAGAACCTGTCGGTTGAAGCCTTTCCGGATGTGACCGACACGCAAGTGACGGTGATTGCCCTGTACCCCGGCCGTGCCGCCGAAGAGGTGGAAAAGCAGGTGACCTTGCCGATCGAAGTCGCCCTGGCCGGCTTGCCCAATTCGATCCGCGTGTTCTCCCACACCCAGTTTGGGCTGTCGTTCACCGTGGTCACCTACAACGACAACGCCGAGGTGAACACGGTTCGCCAACAGGTCAACGAGCGTCTTCGCGGACTGGATTTGCCGCCGGGCGTCGAGGCCAACATTGCCCCCAACGCCACGCCAGTGGGCGAGGTCATGCGCTACCGTTTGCGCGGCGATGGACAAACCACAACTGAGCTGCGCACCCTGCAAGACTGGGTGGTCGAGCGCGGCTTGCGACAGGTCCCCGGCGTGGCCGACGTGGTGGCCATGGGCGGCTTCATCAAGCAATACGAAGTGCAGCCCGACCTGGAAAAGCTGCGCGCCCACAAGTTGACCTTTCAGAACTTACTCGACGCCTTGGGCCGAGGCAACGCCAATGCCGGTGGCAGCTATGTGGCACAGGGCCTGCAGCAATTCGCCATTCGCGGCATTGGCTTGTTGCGCTCGTCGGAAGAAATAGGCCAAGTGGTCGTTGCCACGCGCAACAACACCCCCATCTTGGTACGCGATGTGGCGCAGGTCAAGATCGGTGCCGTGCCCCGCTTGGGCACCGTGGGACAAGACGAAGACAACGACATCGTCACCGGCATCGTGGTCATGCGCAAAGGCGAAAACCCCAGCGTCGTGCTCAAGGGCGTGAAAGAAAAAATCAAGGAACTCAACACACGTGGCTTGCCGCAAGGTGTCGAGATTGCACCGTATTACGACCGCGCCTGGCTGATGGACAAAACGCTGACCACGGTCTTCAAAAACCTGGTGGAAGGAGCCCTGCTGGTCTCCTTGGTGCTCTACATCTTCCTGTCCAATCTGCGCGCCAGCCTGGCCGTGGTGGCGGTGATCCCGCTGGCCTTGCTGGCCACCTTCATGGGTTTGAAGATCATGGGCGTGCCAGCGAACTTGCTGAGCCTGGGTGCGATGGACTTCGGCATCATCGTGGACGGCGCGGTGATCGTGATTGAAAACATCATGCACCGACTGGCCGAGCGCGGTGAGGGCATGAACGAGAAAGAGCGCAAGACCCTGATCACCGAAGCAACCAACGAGGTCGGACGACCCACCTTGTTTTCGATGCTGATCATCATCGCCGCGCACATCCCGATTTTTGCCTTGCAACGCCACGAAGGCCGCATCTTCCAGCCCATGGCCTTGTCGGTCACGGCCGCCTTGATTGGTGCGCTGATTTTTTCTCTGACCCTCGTGCCTTTGTTGGCTTACTGGATGTTGCGCAAGAAATTGCCACACCATGACAACCGCGTTGTCGCCAAATCCAAACAACTTTACAAGCCCGCTTTGAACTGGGCCTTGGGCCATCGCCGTCAGGTGGTGGGCATCGCCATCGCCTGCTTTGCCATGGCCATGGCGGCCGCCTCGCGTCTGGGCTCGGAGTTTTTGCCCGAGCTCAATGAAGGCACGATTTGGGTGAATGTGCGCTTGCCCGCTAGCGTGGCCAACGCGGAGGCCACGCGCATTTTGAGTGACATCCGCAAAACCTTGCGGTCTGTGCCCGAAGTGCGCACCACCGTGTCCAAAGCGGGTCAGCCCGAAGACGGCACAGACCCCAAAACCATCAGCATGGCCGAGGTCTTTGTGGACCTGAAGCCGCCAGAGCAATGGCGCAAGGGTCTGACACGCGAAAAACTGATCGAAGAAATGGACCATGCGGTGTCGGCTTTGCCGGGCATGGAGCCAACGTTTTCGCAACCCATTCGTGACAACGTGCTGGAATCCATTTCTCAAATTGATGGCCAAATCGTGATCAAGATCGCAGGCGATGACCTGGCCACGCTCAAGCAAACTGCGGAGGCCATTGAGCGCGAGATCAAGCAAGTCAAAGGGGTCAGCCGTGCCGAGATCGACCGTCAGGGCGAATTGCCGCAGTTGCTGATCAACATCCAGCGTGAACAAGCGGCTCGGTATGGCCTGAACGTGGGTGATGTGCAAGATGTGATCGAAGCGGCCTTGGCGGGCAAAGCGGCCACCACTTTGTGGGACGGTGAGCGCCGCTTTGATGTGGCGGTGCGTTTGCCGCAAGAGCGGCGCAACATTTCCGAATTGGCGTCGATTCCCATCCCCAAACCGGATGGTGGTTATGTCAGCTTGGGCGCGGTGAGCAAGATCGAGCAAACTGGCGGCGCGATGAACATTGCACGCGAATCAGGCCGCCGCACCATGGCCATTGGCATCTTCATCAAGGGCCGTGACATGGGCTCTGTCGTCGCCGACATGAAACAACGTGTGCAGAAAAACGTGAAGATCCCGGCCAATTACGTGGTCAATTGGTCGGGTGAATTCGAGAACCAGGAGCGTGCCATGCAACGCCTGAGCGTGGTGGTGCCGATCTCATTGCTGTTGATCTTTGTGTTGCTGTTCGATGCGTTCAGTTCGTTCAAGAGCGCCGCGCTGATTCTGATCAATGTGCCCTTGGCCTTGATCGGTGGCTTTGTCGCCTTGTGGATTTTCAACATCCCCTTGTCGGTCTCGGCCGCGATTGGCTTCATAGCGTTGTCAGGGCAGGCTGTGCTCAACGGGGTGGTGATGTTGTCGGTGTTCCAGCAATTGCGCAATGCCGGTCACACGGTGCTGGAAGCGGTCAAGGAAGGTGCGCTTCAGCGCCTGCGCACCGTGTTGATGACGGCGATGCTGGCGGCGCTGGGCCTCTTGCCCATGGCCATGAGCCACGACATCGGCTCAGAAACCCAACGACCATTGGCCATCGTGGTGATCGGGGGCTTGTTCACCGCGACGCTGTTGACCTTGCTGGTTTTGCCTGTGTTGTACGTCTCCTGGTTCAAGGACCGCACGCACCACCACACACCGAACGCACACTGAACATCGCGTCCGACAAGCCCAGCATGAGGCCGGGCTTATCGGGTCGGTAGAAGTGGTTCAGCCCAAGCCGATCGGTGAGGGCGCACGGGTCACGATCAGGCTGAAAAGTTTCTCGTAAGCCTGTGCAGGTGGATAGTGGCCCGTGAGCGGGTCGGCGTTTTCGGCAAACGCCTGGTCCAGCAACGCCCAGTCTGCCTCGCTCAGGCAGCGCTCGGCCTCAGGCAAGATCACGGTTTCTTCCAGATGCATGTGCGCCAGATAGAAGTCCACGTAATTCTTGAACGCATCTTCAAACGCCTGACGGCGGCTTGAACCCAGCAGCTCCCAAGACAGCAGCAAGTGTTGCAAATCGCGTGCGGCTTTTTCGCTGTACATGTGGTCACGCTCCAGCTTGTCGACAGCACCCATCACTTTGGGCGATGCCTTGACCACCTTGGGAAACAGCAGGTTTGATTCTTTGGGGTGATGCAAGCGCTCAGGGAACTCGTCGATGTAAAACAACATCGCACGCACCACATCAAAAAAATTGCGACGGTCATCGCTGGGACCGCGTTCGACCATCATGCGCATGGACTGCAACATGGCGGCCAAAGAGGCGTGTTCGTCACGGATGACCTGCAAACTGCTGTGTTTTTTCATCTGTCTGTTCTCCAATTCAATGGATCCCAGTGTGATGGTTTGCAAGCTTGTCTGCCGTGACGTACGTCAAGAAATGTGAGGTCAGCCCGCCACGAGACTGCGCCTCACCCATGAAATCAGTCACCCCGGGCGTAGACCCGGGGTCCAGGCCTTCAATCGGGCTTCCAGCGTTTGAGCAGCAGGGCATTGCTCATCACGCTGACCGAGCTGAGCGCCATGGCGCCGCCCGCGATCACCGGGTTGAGGTAGCCCATTGCGGCCAGCGGGATACCGGCCACGTTATAGGCAAAAGCCCAGAACAGGTTTTGCCGGATCTTGGCGACGGTGCGCGCCGAGATGTCGAGCGCGGCCCCGACCAGGGCCACTTCGCCGCGCATGAGCGTGATGCCCGCCGCGTGCATGGCCACATCGGTGCCATTGCCCATGGCCATGCCCACATCGGCTGCGGCCAGGGCCGGGGCGTCGTTCACGCCGTCGCCCACCATGGCCACGATGCGACCGCCCTCGCGCAGTTTTTGCACCTGTGCGGCCTTGTCGCCGGGCAAGACATCGGCGAGCACTTCGCCGTCTTCCGGGCGCAGGCCCAAACGGCGGGCCATGGCTTCGGCTGCGGCCTGGTTGTCACCCGAAATCATCACCAGCTTCAGCCCACGTTCACGCAGTGCAGCCAGCGCCTCCTGGGCGCCGGCCTTGGGCTCGTCGCCAAAGGCCATGAGCAAAACGCCTTGCACACCATCTCGGCCCCGCTCGGCCAAAGCCGACAAGGTGGCCCCTTGCGATTGCAAAGCCTTCACGTCTTCGGCCCACAAAGCGTTGTCCATGCCTTCTTGTTGCAGCCAACGCAAACTGCCCAGCAGCAGTTGCCTGCCATCCACTTGGGCTTGCACGCCGCGCCCGGGAACAGCGCTCAGGTCTTGCGGCGTGCTGGTCTTCAAGCCCTGCGCCTGCGCCGCTTTGAGCACGGCTCGGGCCAAGGGGTGTTCGCTGCCGCTTTGCACGCTGGCGGCCCAAGCCAAAGCGGTTGCGACGTCATGGCCGGGTGCGACCAAGTGCTCAATCAGGCGGGGTTGACCGACCGTGAGGGTGCCGGTCTTGTCAAAGGCCACGGTTTGCACGCGGTGCGCCATTTCCAGCGCTTGGGCGTCTTTGATCAAGATGCCGTGCTTGGCCGCCACGCCCGTGCCCGCCATGATGGCCACGGGTGTGGCCAAGCCCAAAGCACAGGGGCAAGCGATCACCAAAACGGCCACAGCATGGATAAGCGCCGTTTCAAAACTCGCACCCATGAACAGCCACACGGCCAAGGTCAACAAAGCCACCACCAGCACCACGGGCACAAAAATTTCAGCCACCTTGTCCACCAGCCGCTGGATGGGTGCCTTGGCCGCTTGCGCGTCTTCCACCAGCCGGATGATGCGCGAGAGCACGGTTTCGTGACCGACCGCCGTGACGCGCATCAGCACACGACCATCGCCATTGATGGAGCCACCGGTCAGGGCAGCGCCCATGCTTTTACTCACAGGCAAGGGCTCACCGGTCAACATGGATTCGTCCACCTGGGTTTGCCCTTCGACGAGTTCGCCGTCCAGCGGAAAACGCTCTCCAGGCCGAACGGCCACCAAGTCGCCCACCAGAATTTCGGCCACAGGCACATCCACCTCTCCTTCGTCGCTGATCCAGTGGGCTTTGTCGGGACGCAAGGCATGCAGGGCACGGATGGCTTCGGTGGTTTGGCGCTTGGCCCGCGCTTCCAGCCATTTGCCCAGCAAGACCAAGGTGATGACCACAGCCGAGCCTTCGAAATACAAATGGGGTGCGTGGCCTTCGTGTGCGTTGAGCCACAGCCAAACCGAAAGCAACCAACCTGCGGTGGTGCCCAAAGACACCAGCAAATCCATGTTGCCCGTGAAGGCCTTCAAGGCATGCCAACCGGCTTTGTAAAAGCGGGCACCCAGGACGAATTGCACTGGCGTGGCCAATGCAAATTGCAACCACGACGGCAGCATCCAATGTTGACCCCACAAGTCGCCCAACATGGGCAAGACCAGTGGTGCCGACAAGAACAAACCGAACGCCACGGGCGCAAAACCGGCCCAGGCCGAGGCTTGATCGGCCATTTCTGCCGCTTCGGGCGTCAAGGGCTCATAACCTGCATCGCGTATGGCCCGTCTCAATCGAGCATCGGTGACCTGCGCAGATTGCACAACGATGCGTGCCGATTCCGTAGCCAGGTTCACGGTGGCCGATTCGACGCCGGGCATTTTGTTCAAAGCCTTTTCAACACGCGCCACACATGATGCACAGGTCATACCGCCAATGCCGATGTCAATGGTTTCGGTTTGTGGATTGATGTGTGTCATGTCAGGCGTTGATTTTTGAACTATGCTTTGAGCAACCCCATGAGGGTTTCTCTGAAAGGGACATCATGAACCAAATTTTCACCGTTGAGGGCATGACGTGTGGCCACTGCGAAAAAGCCGTGACCAAGGCTTTGCTGGCTGTGGATGCGCAGGCCAAAATCGTGATCGACCGCACACACAACAAAGTTGAAGTGGATTCCGACACAACACGCGAAGCCTTGGCACAAGCCATTGCCGAAGAAGGCTACCGCGTCGCGGCCTGATTTCACAACCCAAAGGAGTTCTCATGACCACAAACATTGGCGGTATCGAGCGCATTTTGCGCATCGTGATCGGTTTGGTCCTGATCGGATTGGCTGCAACGGGACAAGTCGGCGTATGGGGCTGGATAGGCCTTGTGCCTCTGGCCACGGGCTTGATCGGCTGGTGCCCGCCTTACAGCTTGCTGGGCATCAACACCTGCAAAAACCGCAAGGTCTGAACCACAATCCCCGCATGCAGCGGGGATTGTTTTTGCGGCATCATCCGGGGCATGACTTCTTTTGCCCCCGTTCAAAATCCACGTACCGTGGAAGCCTTGGTTGCCGGTCGTGCCACACGCGACGGTGCAGGTGTGCGTTTGACCCGTGTGCTCACGGGTGAATTGCAACAACGCCTGGATCCTTTCCTGATGCTTGACCAATTTGGCAGCAACGACCCCAAGGATTACGGTGCCGGTTTCCCCGACCATCCGCACCGCGGCTTTGAAACCGTCACCTACATGATCGCCGGCCGCATGCGGCACCGTGACAGCGCAGGCCATGAAGGTTTGCTGCAAAACGGCGGCGTGCAATGGATGACGGCAGGCCGTGGTCTGGTGCACAGCGAAATGCCCGAACAGGAAGAAGGCTTGATGGAAGGTTTTCAGCTTTGGCTGAACCTGCCCTCGCATCAAAAGATGTGCACCCCCTGGTACCGCGACATCCAAAGCGAAAGCATCCCTGAAGTGCACACCGAGGGTGGCGTTTTGGTGCGTGTGATCTCAGGCCAAAGCCATGGCGTGCAAGGCGCCATGCACAGACCTGCAAAAGACTACCCGACCGATCCGCTTTATTTGGACATCCATTTCAGCGCAGACCAAACGTTCACGCAAAACATCCCGGTCAGCCACAACGCTTTTGTTTATGTTTACCGTGGATCGCTCGCTGTGCAAAGCCATCAGGGCGCTGACACCGTACCCCTTCAGCGCATGGCCATTTTGAGCCACGGTGGTGACGGCGTGGTACTGCAGGCTCAGGCGGGTACGCGCGCCTTGCTGATCTCGGGTCAACCTTTGTACGAACCCATCGCGCAGTACGGTCCCTTTGTCATGAACACCCGCGAGGAATTGATGCAAGCCGTGGAAGACTTTCAGGCTGGCCGTTTGGGTCAATGAACGATGCAGTTTGTTTGCCGAACTTTACAGTGGCACTGCAAACAAGGAACAGGCCAGACACATGGCCACAGCACACTGGAGACATCCCATCACTGAAAGGATGTTTTCCATGAAATTGATTCGCAACACCTTGATCGCCGCATCTTTGCTGGCAGGTTTGTCCACTTTGAGTTTTGCCCAAATGGGCCCTGCTGCTGGCGGCGAGCACATGGCCAGGATGCATGAACACATGTCGCAGCGACATGCCCAGCATCTGACCGATCTGAAAACGCAGTTGAAATTGGAAAAAGAGCAAGAAGCGGCTTGGGCCACATTCACGCAAGCGATGCAAATTCCTGCTCAAGCGCCTGCAAGGCCTGACCGGGCTGCGTTTGAGAAAATGAGCACCCCCGAGCGCCTTGAGCAAATGCAGGCACATCGGGCCAAAATGGACGTGCAAATGCAAAAGCATGCAGAAGCGACCAAGCTTTTCTACGGGGTTCTGAATGCCGAGCAAAAGAAAGTGTTTGACAGCGAAAGCTTGCGATTCATGCATGGCATGCGCAAGGCCTCACACCGTCAACACTGATCAATACTTGTGTATCTGTGCCAAGGCAGCCCTGCGGGCTGCCTTTTTGTCTTGACTTGCATCAAATTCAAGCACAGCCATGACCATTAAGCTCGGCGAATGCTCGAGCCACCAACCCCATCCAAACGTCAAGACAGTTCGACTGTCTTTTTGCCGCCCGTCTTGCCCATCGTCTTTGACCAACCTTTGCAATGGTTGGCACTGGGCTTCAAGGATTTCGCACGATCTCCGTGGCTGAGCACCTTGCACGGTTTGCTCATCAGCCTGTGGGGTTTCATCATCACCTGGGTGGCACACGATCAGTTTTGGTTGTTGGCAGGTTGTTTGTCCGGGTTTTTGGTGATTGCACCTGTATTGGCCACAAGTCTGTACGCCATGAGTCGGGCCATGGAGCGGGGAGAGGTTGTTGATTTCCAGTTGCTGGTCAATACCTGGACCCAATGGCATTTGCGCTTGCGCCATCAGCCAGACAGCTATTGGAGTCTGATCCGTTTTGGCTTGCTTTTGGCATTGGCCGCTGTCGGCTGGGTGATCACGTCTGCGGCTTTGATCACCTTGCTGGCGCCAGCACCCATTCACACGCCCATGGATTTTGTACACCACGTTGTGCTCAGTCCCAACCATTTCTTGTTCGAATTTTGGCTCGGCTTGGGGGGTTTGATGGCGGCTCCGGTTTTTGCTTCGAGCGTGATTTCCATGCCTTTGTTGCTGGACCGCCAAGTGAGTGTCTTGCAAGCTGTCTTGACCAGCTGGAAAACCGTACTGACCCACCCCCTGCAGATGGCTTTTTGGGCCTTGCTCATCATGGGATTTTGCTTGCTGGGTATTTTTTCACTGTTTCTAGGCCTCATCTTGGTCATCCCAATGCTGGGTCACGCCAGTTGGCACGCTTACCGTCAACTGATCGATGTTTCCAGTCTTGAAGAACGCATGTCGGGACAAGGTGAGCACTGATGTGGGGATTCACTGAAGAACAGTTCGCCTGGTTTGGGCTGACGATTGGCGTCGGTGCCTTCATGCTCTACATGTTGTTCATCATTGGACAACTGGCTTGGGAATCCAAAGCTGGAAAATTTGGCACCTTTGTCATTTTTCTGGGTCTGGCTTTTGGCATGTTGGGTTTTGTGGCCAAAGGCATCATCCAATGGCTCATTGGGAGCTGAAATGGTTGTTGCATAAAGCTGTGGATAAAAAAAGAGCAAAGCATCAGTTATCCACAGATACATGGACTTTTCAGAAGTTGTTCATGTCCGCGTGCTTTTGCAAAACCAGAGTGACACACAAGCACTCAAACGCTCTAAGTGTTTGTTATTAATAGGAAAAATTGGCTTGTCCACAAGTACGGGATCGCCTTACCTACTACTACTAATTTAAAATCTAAATCTATAGAAAACTAACAAATAACAAGTGCGCTGGTAAGATTTGCATCTTTTCCCCCATCTCGGCACCATGGCCTTCGATTCAGACGCTCCTTCCTCACTGTGTTACGACATCAAAAGCGCTGATTTGCCATTGGTTGCTTTGTTGCTCAGGACATCCAGCATTGATGCCGTCTCAGCGGCTCTGAGTCAGCAATTGTCTGACAGCCCCGGGTTCTTTGATCACGATCCTGTTGTCATTGATGTGTCTTTACTGCCTTCAGATTTACCAGCTTCTGAATTTGATTTGGCAAAACTTTTATCAGCCCTGCGTCAACATGACTTGGTTCCCTTGGCCATCAAAGGGGCAAGCAACGAGGTATTGCTTGTTGCACAAGGGTTAGGGTTGGTTGACGCCTCAGATGCCCGCATACGCCGTTCTGTGCCCCTTGCTGAGCCTTCAAGACCAACACCCGAGATGATTGCGCCAGTGGCATCCCCCATTTTGGGTGCGATGGTGATTGATAAGCCGCTCCGCTCTGGTCAGCAGGTTTATGCCAAGGGCCGGGATTTGGTGGTTTTGGCAGTGGTCAATCCTGGTGCTGAAGTCATTGCCGATGGATCTATCCATATTTACAGCAGTTTGCGTGGTAAAGCGATTGCCGGCGCGCGCGGTAACACCAACGCTATGATCTTTGCCCATTCGATGTCGCCCGAATTGATTTCAATTGCAGGTGTGTACCGCACCAGCGAAAATCCTTTACCTGCCGAGGTTGCTGGCTTGCCTGCACAGGTTTGTTTGCAATCAGGCCCTGATGGCGACAAATTGTTGATTTCGCCTCTGATATCCTGAATCCGCTTTTATCTCTGTCCTAGAAAGAAAACCCCATGGCAAAAATCGTCGTAGTGACTTCCGGCAAAGGCGGCGTTGGCAAAACCACGACCAGCGCCAGTTTCGCCACCGGCTTGGCTTTGAAAGGCTTTAAAACAGCTGTGATCGACTTTGATGTGGGTCTGCGCAACCTGGACTTGATCATGGGTTGCGAACGCCGTGTGGTGTACGACCTGATCAACGTGATTCAGGGTGAGGCCAATTTGAACCAAGCCCTGATCAAAGACAAGCAGTGCAGCAACTTGTTTGTGCTGGCGGCCTCTCAAACCCGTGACAAGGAAGCCTTGTCGCAAGAAGGCGTTGCAAAAGTGCTCAACGATTTGAGCGACATGGGTTTTGAATACATCGTGTGCGATTCCCCTGCCGGTATCGAAACGGGTGCTTTGATGGCCATGCATTTTGCCGACGAAGCCTTGGTCGTGACCAATCCTGAAGTATCTTCGGTGCGTGATTCAGACCGCATTTTGGGCATGTTGGGCAGCAAGACCAAACGTGCCATTGAAGGTTTGGAGCCGATCAAAGAGCATTTGCTCATCACCCGCTACAACCCCAATCGCGTGGAAGACGGTCAGATGTTGTCTTTGCAAGACATCCAGGACATCTTGCGCATCAAGCTGCTGGGTGTAATCCCCGAGAGCGAAAATGTTTTGCAAGCTTCGAACCAGGGCACGCCTGCGATCCACATGGCCAACAGTGATGTGTCTGAAGCCTACAAAGATGTGATTGATCGTTTCTTGGGTGAAGACAAGCCGATGCGTTTCACCGAAGCCGAAAAACCTGGTTTCCTGAAACGTCTTTTCGGAGGCAAATAAACCATGTCCTTTCTTTCCTTCCTGCTGGGCGAAAAGAAGAAAACCGCCAATGTGGCCAAAGAACGTTTGCAGATCATCTTGGCGCATGAGCGCAGTGGTCGCAATGCAGCCGAGCCAGATTACCTGCCTGACTTGCAACGTGAGTTGGTCGCCGTGATCAGCAAATACATCAAGATCAATCAGGACGACATCAAGGTCAATCTGGAACGCCAGGACAACTTGGAAGTTCTGGAAGTCAAGATCGAATTGCCCGACGCACGATGATCTTTCATTCGATTCACCTTGTGGTTGAATCGAATCCATCACCAAAGGCCACCGCAAGGTGGCCTTTGTTTTTCAGGCTTTGCTCAGAGACGTCCAAAGGCTGCGTGCGGCCTGGATGTTGCGTTCCTTGACGTGACCAAAACCCTTGATGTTTTCTGGCACGCGCGCCACGTCCACCGCATGGGCATGGGTCTGCGCATTGAGCCCTTGCAGCGCTGCTTCGACATGCTGCATGTATTCACCGATCAACGCACGTTCGGTTTTTCTTTCTTCTGTGCGGCCCAAAATATCCAATGAGGTACCTCGCAGACCTTTGAGTTTGGACAGCAACTTGAAACCTGTCAGCATGGCCGGGCCAAACTTCTGTTTGATCAATTCACCCTTGGCATTGCGTTTGGCCAGAAGCGGCGGAGCCAGGTGGTAGTGGACTTTGAAGTCACCTTCAAAGTTGTCCTGAATGCGGTTCAGAAAACCTGACTGGGTGTGTAGCCGTGCCACTTCGTATTCGTCTTTGTAGGCCATCAATTTGTAAAGCTGGCGTGCTACGGTTTCACTCAACAAAGTTTTTCCCAGGGGCGCTTCTGCCGTTTTGACGCGTTCCACGAAAACCCGGTAACGCTCGGCGTAAGCGTTGTTTTGGTAGTCGGTCAACCGCGCCATGCGGTTTTGAATCAGATCATCCAGCGTTTCGCGCTTTTTGAAGTGGATCGTTTTTTCAGGTTGCATCTTCTGCATCAACACATCCAGATGGTGCGCAGCATGTCGGCCCCATTCAAAAGCCGTCAGGTTGTTTTCAACAGCGACTTCGTTGAGTTCGATGGCACGGATCAGCGATTCACGGTGCATCGGTATCCAGCCCTTTTGCCACGCATAACCCAAGATCATGGGGTTGACGTAAATCGTGTCACCGATCAATTGTTTGGCCAGCAGATCCGCATCAAAAGCGCTGACGCCGGTGCTGCCCACTTGCTTGGAAATTTCAGCAAGGCATTGCTCTGCCGGGTTCTGCCAATTGCCGTTTTTCACGAAAGCGGCAGTAGGTGTGCTGCTGCTGTTGAGTGCCACATGGGTGCGGCCTTCGCGCATGCGCAGCAGGGTTTCCTTGGAAGCCGTCACGATCGGATCACAACCCAAAATCACATCGGCGGCGGCCATGCTCACGCGTGTGGTGCGGATGTCATTTTGAGAATCGGCGACCAGGATGTGGCTCCAGGTGGCGCCGCCTTTTTGGGCCAGGCCTGCTGCGTCTTGTGTGACGATTCCCTTGCCTTCGATGTGTGCGGCCATGCCCAGCAATTGGCCAATGGTGATGACACCCGTGCCGCCAACACCAGCCACCACCGTGCCCCAAGGATGGGAGGTGTCGGGCAATGTGGGCTCAGGTAGGGCCCCCAATTCTGAGGGCGACAGCGTGCTTGTGGCCTTGCCCGTCTTTTTCTTGAACTGACCACCTTCCACGGTCACAAAGCTGGGGCAAAAGCCCTTGAGGCAACTGGTGTCCTTGTTGCAAGTGCTTTGGTTGATGGTGCGTTTGCGGCCGAGTTCAGTCTCCAATGGCTCGACCGAGAGGC
>JACCDW011710201.1_pt1 | contig 20754 bp, 29 predicted proteins | sample 7449781 | NCBI WGS metagenome assembly JACCDW01 (sample SAMN15323449, study PRJNA562643) | freshwater metagenome | isolation source: river surface water | place: USA:Blue River Watershed | collected 2017-08-18
GGATAGGTTCGGCGAATCTTCCGAGAAAATGAAAGCATACGAAATTAAATCTTTATAAAAACATAAAAAATACCATCAAAAAAATGAGCGACGAAGCAGAGCAAGACTCAGTGCCAGGGCTGTATGTATACCCGAAGTTCATTGATGAGTTTGCCCAAATGAAGCTCCTGACGTTTATTAGCACGCAAGTTTTTGCGAAACCATTCAAGCGAAGAGTCCTTCAATTCGGCTACGAATACGGATACAACGGCGGGGACATCATCGAAACTACACCGATCCCCGAGGCACTGCTATATCTTCGGGATAGCTTGCAAGAAACCTGCAGAATCCAGAACATCGAGACCCCCGTGTTCGACCAGTGCATCGTGAACGAGTACACACCCGGCCAGGGCATCGCGCCGCACGTCGACGATCGCCGCTTCGGCCCGGTGATTGGATGCTTCGTGATCGGGTCTGGCTGCTCTGTGGTTTTTAACCAGGCGAACACTTACATCTCGCATTACATCGACCGAGGAGCGCTCTACATCATGTCCGGCGAGGCGCGATGCGTTTGGATGCACTCCATCCCAATGCGTAAAACCGATGTCGTAAACAACAGGAAAATCACAAGAAAAACGCGTTATTCGATCACGTTTCGTTCCGTTTTACATTTTTAAACATACAAATACAATGAAAATTACGATGTAGTTTCGTTCGTAACAGTACCTTCATTCTGTTTGCACATGGTTCGCTTCATTAAAACAGATTTTTTCACACACTTCTGTTTTCCAATCCGTCAGAATTTTTTGCATGTCCGGAATCGATTTTGCCGAATCAATGAGGGATCCATAAAACAATGTGAGGGTAACCATCTTGTGAACTTGGATTTGTTTTAGGATTTTCGCATATCTGGATGTTGTAATATCAAATGTTCGAATGATCGATTTGTGAGTATTTTGTAAATGCAACTCGTCGGCGTCAATTGTTTCCTCTTTTTTCTCTTCTTTGCGTGTGCACCACATCTTAGGATGATTGAAAAAATTATCATCGTCATAAAAAAATGCACATCCATCAACTCATAATCAATAAGTATAACGATGACTACAAGTGGAGAGACGAATCCACCTATTGCTTCTACAACACAGACATAGCTGTGTTACGCGACATTATTCGGCGCTACTTGAATGAGCACATCGCCGATTGCGATATGCAGCTCCAAGACGAACCCATGTATAAGCACGACCAGGAACGACACGAATTCTACTTGAAAAATAAAGAGCATTTTCAATGTGATTCAAAAGAGGACTGGGGTCATGTGTTCTTACACAAGAACGCGCCATTTGAAGTTGTAAACGGGCTTTGGCGTATTCTTTCCAAGGGGGAGTACGTTCCGCGACAATTCGACTACAAGTTCCATTCCCTTACCATTGACGAGTCTGGAAACGTGTTGTACGATGGTACTCAGAGCCGGTATCCTGACCCATACGAGAACAACTACGTCGAAGGCAACTACGTCGAGTGCTACGAACGGCCGATCGATCCTCCTGAATCGGAGCAAGACGAAGACGAGGAAGATGAAAACGAGGAAGAAGATTAAATCACATATAGGTAAAAACATAAATAGCATCTCCCTTGATTGATTTTTTCGTTTTGAACCGCAAGTCTCGCGACTTACTGGTTATCTGGGATTCGATCCATTTGAGGATCCTGTCCGCGAGCTTTTGAGAAGTCTCGCTTGCAGGGAAGCCTTTGAAATATATCCCACCGTCATCGTCGTTCGAAAACAACAAGACGTCCATCAATTGTCGAACATCGACGATGAGTTCTACGAAAAAATCTTTTTGACCTTCGCGGTAATTCAGCACTCTGAGCAATTCCCAGATGTGTCCGGACATCTGGATGTCGAACTCCTCGTCTGTTTCCTGCGTCATCATCTCGAACAAATGGTCTGCGGCTTCCCAGTCCTCGTCGTGATAGATTTTAAAGCAGTGTTTATTCTCTTTAAATCGTTTTAAAAGCAAGAAATAACTGATACTTATTTTTTCTGTTTTTGCCTTTTTGGCCACGGTGGTGTTCTCTTCCATTGAATCTTGTTTCCTTCGAATAAATGTATTTTTTTTGTGAATCGAGTGGTAAATAAAACTCTCGCATATAAGCATTTTTGGTTTGTTTTTCACCATCCATTATTTCACCAATGTCATTGCTTCCAGTGATGGACACCAATGCGAAGCACCTTGCAAAGGCCCTAGCCATCACTACGCAGTTATTTGAAAAGATCCCGGACAAGAACGGTGCCCCTTATGCGCTCCACTGCATCGCAGTGATGATGGGAGTCGCGGACCGAGGCTACGAGGTGATGGCAGCAGCGGCAATGCACGATCTCATTGAAGATACGCACATGACTCTTTCATGGCTATCAGACGATCACGAGTTCAGTCCGAGAATCGTGCAGCTCGTTGAGATCATGACCAAGAGACAGGGCGAGGAGTACGAGGACTACATTGATCGCGTCATGTGCGACTGTGATGCGATCGCGATCAAATTATCGGACTTGAGGCACAACTCCGATATCCGAAGACTTCCTGATCTTTCCGTAAAGTCCGGCGAGCGACTCGTGAAATACGCAGCAGCGTATAAAAAACTCGAAGGATCCGAGACCTGGAAGCAGCAAATCCGAAAAAGCTACTGTGTAGCTTGCTTTGATTGATCAAGTAGCTGTAGAATCCCGTGCGAGGGCTCTAGATGCCGTAGTTCCTGTATGAGATTAAGAATTTGTTTTTTCAAATCCTGTTGTTCCTCCACTAAACGCTTGTGCAGCTCGCCTTGTTGGTGCTTCTGCACGTCCAACTGAGATTTGAGCATAAAAGACGCGTCGAACCCGTTGTCCTGCTCGAAGCTCGACTGGTCGGAGTCCATCGAGGCCGCCTCGGAGCTCTTGTCGGCGAACCTCCGCTTGAAGGTCTCCTGGTTCTGCTTGATCATCATCCCGGCCTCCTCGATCTGCTTCTGCATGTTCGTAACGCTTGCTTCTATTTCGTGAACTCTGGCCTGACGTGCTTGCTCGATCACTTCCTGTTTGGCGCGTTCCGTTTCGGCCTGCATGCGCTCTATTTCGTCCTGCTTGTTGAACTTCTTGCCAGGCTTTGATTTTTTCTTCAGGATGGACTTCAGAGGCCTAGCTGTGCGAGCGTTTTGATTTTCTCTTGGAGAATCCTGGATTTCTTCTTCGTCTCCTGACGTGAGCTTCTGCCGAACGCTATAGAGGCCGTAGCCGATGACGCCGAGCATGGCCATGCCCAATAACACAAAGTACCATCTTTTCGTCAGCCTTTCTCGCAGCGAGGGCGGCTGCTCCGCGGCGTTGTAGTTTTCGTAAATCGGCAACGGCGGTCTCTGGAGTGGAACGACCCGGTCGTTCACGACCGGATGGAAGCGAACGGACTTCTTCATTTATTGATTACGTTTTTATAATTGTTCGATTAAGAATTTTCTTTTTCTTTTTCTTTTTCCCTTCGCAAGGCGTCAACGGCTTTTTGGAATTGCAGCACGCCGTGATACTCGTTGTACCTTTGCGGGTCCGCTAGACCCTCTCCGATGTTAGTTTTGATGGCTCGCCCACACACATAATCCAGACATCCATTTCTTGCCGAGTAATTCCCCATCGCTTCATGAAGATCAAATCCTGGAGGATCTTTTTCGGCATTCTGAAACGCAACTGCGGGTGATGCGTAGTTCCACAAAGTGCGTATCAAGTCGCCCTTGTCTAAACCACTGATATTCACCTGTCTTGGATGAAGTTTTAAGAACTCTTGTTTGACGTCTTCTTCGATGCGATACATCTCGAGGATGCTGTCTGCTTTTCTCGCTTGAATTCGTTCCATAACGGTTCTTTCATACGAATTAACAAAGAAAGGTCCTTTCCAATAAATGAATTTGGGATTTAGAGAGTACGACATGTTTTGCCCCCTAAAACAGAATTTGTAAGTCGGGTGCCCCTTGGACTTTCGCAGGGTGCTCTTGGACACTGCCACGGCGATGTCTTCAATGCGATCGTCGAGGGAGTGAACGAGGATATCGTATTTTTCTTGTAGTTCTGATTGTTTAATTATCAAAGCTATTACAGCACCAGTCAGGAGGCTACACATCACAAAAGCCACTGAATCCATGTTATTCGTCTCTGATCACAGGTACTCCTGGTACATAGACGATTTGACCACCACACTGCTTAAAGCAATCAAAGGGAGGTAAACAATTACTATGACTACTTGCGTGAAATCCGCACTTGTTGCACTTATAAAAATACAAAATGGGTAATGCCATTTTTTAATGAATGGTGGATAAAAAAGGTTCTTGTGCTTGTGTCGAAATAAAAAAACATTAACCCCTAATAGAGTTGATTTTTGAAAGTTTTAACTAATATTTCCATTGGATATGGTCGATCCCCAGTGTTCATCTCTTCATTGCTGATCAATTTGTAAAGACATTCAAGCAATTGACATGCTTTTTCAAGAGTGCAATCGAGAACATAAATATAAGCGGATTCGTCTGTTTCGAGTCGAACCATTAATCGATGATATAAGGGGCAGTCAGGGTTAATGTTGTAGAACAGAGTTTGCCATTTATCATTGGTTCCAACCATGAATAAAGGACACCAGTCCAAAAATGACCCGGACTGGTCCCAATGATATTTGCTGTCATGACGGTCACAAACCACAAAAATGAAGTCGTCTATAATTTTGTTTTCGTCGGGTATATTTTTATATATCCAACACCCACCTTTTTCTAGTTGGTGAGTGCATTTAGATCCCCACATTTTGTCATTGAAATCGCATTCGAAACCACCAAACTCGGTGAACGCCTCGTTGACCTTCTCAGGAGGAATAAATTTAAACAAGTTTTTTGCTTTTTGCGAAAGAAACATTTCTGATCCATCTAGTTGCACACCATCATATCGAAAATAGGCAAAGTACTCAAGTATACTTTTAGGTGTTGATAGGGTTGTTATATTCTCGTCTTTTACAAAATCATACGATGATAAATCTGGAAGTGTCGCGTCAACTCTTTCTGGTATTGTGGTGTCGTAAATATGATGCTGCAAGTGAACATTCTCCATAATAAGAAAAGGGGTGCTATCTTTGTAAAGAGCAAAAACATCTTGCATAACACTGGTAATTTCCATTCTTCATAATCATGTGCTGATATTTTTTTTATCCTATTTTTTTCAACCCTAGCTGTCTATATACGATATCCAATAAAAATGGATATTCGAGGATTCTTCAAAAAACCAAATGAAGAACTTACATCTTCTTCTTCGTCGGCAATAGTACAAAGTAAACCCACCGAACCATTCGTATCAAATTTTGAACGAATTCCGGCGCCAAAGCGAGCAGAAGCACCACAGGGCAGCAGCACCGAGAATGAATTATGGACGGTAAAATATGCGCCAAAGACCAGGAACGATCTAGTGGGCAATCCAGGTAGCATTCAGATCGTCTACTCCTGGCTTAAATCATGGGACGATATTCACATAAAGAGAACCAAGCAAGTCGAGCCGGGAGAGAAGCACAATCCTGGGGGCCGAGGTCTGTTCGTCTCGGGTCCTCCGGGGATCGGCAAGACGTCTAGCGTATCGGTAATCGCGAGAGAGCTCGGATTCGACGTGATAGAACTAAACGCAAGTGATGCGAGGAGCAAGCTCGCGATCAAGGACGTGCTGAGCAAGGCGACCCAGAACGCGGTGTTCTCGTTCCAGGGCACGAGTAAAAAACGGGTGGTGATCATGGACGAAGTGGACGGGATGTCCTCTGCGGATAATGGAGGAATTCGCGAATTGATGGGGTTCATCGCAACTTCCAGGGTACCGATCGTGTGCATCTGTAACGAAGTGAAGCCCTCATTGAAAACGCTCAAGTCGAAGTGCTGCGAGGCCAAGTTCATTCGGCCGCAGCCCCAGACGATCGTGAAACGCATCCAGGACATCGCAAGGGCGGAAGCTCTGAGCATCGACGACGATGCGATCCGTTTGCTGGTCGAGAGCTCCGGGAACGACGTGCGACACATCATCAATGACCTGCAGATGTGGTCCCGGACGCAGGGCAGCGCCTCGAAAAGCATGGTCCACGGCGCATTGAACTCCATGAACAAGGACATGTCCCTGCGATTGTCCTTCTTCGACTCGGTTCAGGGATTGTTCGATTCCAGTCTGCCCTATCGCGTCCGGGAGGAGCTTTATTTTGTGGACCACTCGATCAGCCCTTTGGTCGTGAGCGAGAAGGCCGCACTGGCGGCCTGGAGCGACTTGGGCGATCCCCTGGACAACTTCGAACGGTTCGACCGCGTTGCTGCGAGCGTGTGCGACCTGGACCAGGTGTCCGCGAAAATCCATCGGGACATGGACTTCTCGTTCCTGCCGCTCGAGGCGGGCATGTGCATCCGCTCGGCCAGCATGGCGAAGGGCCGCATCGGGTTTCCAGGGTTTCCCGAATATCTGGGCAAGAACTCGACGAACGTGAAACGGAACCGTTTGGTGAAGGAAATCGCGGCCCGGTTGCGCTGCACTTCCACTGCCACTCGGATGGAGTACATGGAGCCGCTCCGGGATCTGATCATCCGTCCGTTAAAGGGCGCGACTGGCGCGCAGGGCGTACCGGGAGCTGTGAATTTGGCCATCGCGTATAATCTTTCTCGTGAGAACATCTTCGACACGATGAACGAGCTGCAGTTCTGCTCTGATCCGAGCAAGTGGAAGCCCTCGCTCGTGCAGCAGTTCCCGGACGCTTTTTTGGGCATCACACCGGCCACCAAGGCCGCGTTTACGCGGCTCTATAACAAAACGATCGAGGAAGAAGGCCTAACGGAGCTCTCCATGAGCATGGTCTCTGCGATTCCGGAGCCGAGTGTGACTCAGCTCGGGCAAGAAGAAGAGGAGGAAGAAGAGGAAGAAGCGGTATCGGCGTCGACGATCGCTCCGCTGAGCGTGGTCGAGCCGAAGAAAAAAGGAAGAAAACGAAAACTTTAATGCTTATAAGATAAAAAATGAACGCAGTGCAAAACTATTTCGCACCGAACACAAACACGGGCATAGAACCTGACGGGGATCTCTGCTACGTCAACGACTACTACTCGGCAAATCGAATTTTTACAAAGATCTACACCGTGAGCGAGGACTGCGGGATGCTCTCTAAGTGCGCCAGGACCGTACGACACACGAACCCGCTGACGGGCGAGTACGTGGACGTCATCTATTGCGCCTTCAAGGAGCCGGTTCTCGCGGGAGGCGCGATCGCGTTGAGTCTTCTTGGCTTTGGGGCGTTTTTTGCCTGGAAGACATCACAGAGAGCACCGTATTCTTATCCCAATTACACGTAATTTTGGGGTTCGCGACGCGAGTGTTCTGGAGGTAAAACTCATGGTCCACAGAGCGCGTGTTCTCGATGCCCCAGAGCTCTACGAGCCACTTTTCGTCGAACTCGGGCATGGGCCCGGAGAGTTTTCCCGTTTCGAAGTCCGCGAATGTGTGGCTCGTGCGGAACACCATGCTGATCCGCTCCCCGCAGTCCGACCCCATTTCCATAGGGATTCCATGTGTGAAGAACGCGTTTTTCTCCGGGGTGATGCATATCATGCTGTTGTGTTTGAGCGTGTAGAGTTCCCTGTCGAAAATGGAAGCGTACTCTTTCTTGGGTTCCAGAACCATCGTGCGCGTCGCGCCGAACGACAGGATGATGATGTTCGTCCCGGGCGCCATATCGAGAATCTTGTCCGCGTGTTGCGCGATCGACGCGCTGCCGTCCTTGTAGTGCTGGATCTTCACGATGTTCGGGCGTTCGTGTTTGGAAACGCTCTTGAAGTAGGCCTCGATGGAGTCGATCATGAAGGTCGACACCGGGGACAAGGGCAAAACGGAATCGATACTAGGGCATCGGAGCCAGGGCACCTTGCCGTTTTCCAGGACGCCTTCAAAGGACCCGGTGCGCGCGAGCGGCTTGCCCTTGATGAAAAAAGAGTCGAAGCAGCAGTGCTTCTCGATGGCCCCGAACACGTCGCCTCTCTCGAAGTGGGAGAGATCGAGAAAGTTGTCGATGACCAGCGCGGGTTCCATGATAGAAGCAAGCGTAGCGTTCAGGGACATATGAAGTGAGTCTTTGAAAATGTTGTTTTTTTTTCGAAATGTTGAAATGACAAGGTTCAAAATATCATGCTGTTTCACAAGTTTGCCATAACCACCATCTCGATAACATCGCCAATAGCCAATTTTCCTATCACTGTCTTGTACCGTTGAAAAATATATCGATATAGATGCGTCGTCAATAGCCATAGAAGAAATATCGTACAATTTAATCCTATATTTATTACCAGGCATTGCGATGAATGGGATTGTTAAACCATCAAGACTATCTTCTAGAGCTATGTGGCATTCACACATACACATGACTTTCACCCAGAGTAACACATCTCCATCGAAAGTTTTGGCCCAGACTTCTACTCTTGAAATCGCCTTTTTGGACTTTACAGAAAAGCCATAAAGAATATCACGATATTTATCACGTTGAAACCATTGATCATTGAGTGTTTCCGTAATGACCTCTGTTACGGCAATCAAATTGCGTCTTTCAAGTGTAGATTTGTAAATATCATCGAATAAGTATGGTAGTTTTATTTCATTGACGAGTATGTTGTAATATAATGGCAATGCCGTTCGTACAACGTCCTCGTTTTGGTGAGGATCATGGAGCATGGCCAAATTGACCAGCATTTCGATCTTCTCTGGTGTATCTAAGATGTTCATTTTTTTTGGATGATGGATAAAATTAATGGTTGGCCGATCTCGTTTATAAGCATTTCAAGTTTAAAAAAATAAAAATTATAAGCAATGATGAGAGTTGAACTCATGCCATTACGGCTCCTAGTTCATTGCTAGATAGAGTCGAAGATCGTATTGGATTATTCCAAACCCAGTAAAGGTCAGTATTCTCAAAAAGTCATACAAACGAAAAGAACGTGAAAATATTTTGTATATAAAAGAATTATTATTCGTTTTTTAGCATTTTTTCAAAAAAAAAATTCCAATCATTTTTTTTTGTAAAATGGAAGATATCGCAAGAGAGACGCTCAAAAACTACCCGCATCAAGTGAAACGCATATCGGTGGAGGTGAACAACAACATGATCGAAATCACGTTCTGGGGAACAACAGTGAAGGAGCACACAACTTGGCCTGGATGGATCCCAGGACCCACCACTACGCCCCCCTTTCCAATGGGAAATTTATTGAAAGATGGGCTTTTGCTCAAAAAAGCATGGGTAGTTGCAAGAGAGCATAATGATAGATTAAACGATTCCTCCAGTGATTCCTCCTGATTTTTTTATAATTCTAAATACTGCCATTCTTGGGATAAACTAAACACATGCTTATTGTACTCGGGCAGGGTTTCCACTTCATTGGATAAGCTGTAGACAATAAAGGTGAAGTCGTGCTCTGCAAATGAGGTCGGTCGCCTTCCATTTTCAAGGCGAATATCCACCGTGAGGGTCGACATGGTTCGAAGAGGATTGGTGAGAAACCGCACGGGTGTGTACCCGACATTTCTTACAGTAGAGAACCGCTCGTTCTTGAGGTATATCGTAGCCAGCGGGCGTGCCTCCGGGATTTCAGCGAGCGAGAGAGTGACGTAGCGGAAGGGGGCCAGGTCTACCAGGGCGTTACTGGTGATGTTCTGCACGAGCACACTTGAGGAGTTCAGTTGAGACACCGAACTGTAGTCGAGCTGAGAAAAGCCCATGAACTTTGCGGGCGAGTCCTTGATCGTCGTGAAAATCAGGTCGAAGGTCAGCGAGCCTGGTCCGGCCCATCCTCCGTAGGGAATGGTTTCCAATGAAATCGAGGTGGTTTCGTTCGCTAGGGCGGCTACAGAGAATGCGACTTTCGGACCATATACCGCACTGGTCTGAACAGCATCGTTCAACACCTGCGCGACCATGTCTACGTAAGAATTCGCAGGCGCGCTCGGATAATTATAAACGTAATAGTTGTCGCCGAGCAAGATATCAAAGGTTTCGTCTGCAAGGGCGGGGCCGTGCAGCACGATCTGGAACTGGTTCGCAAACAAAAACGGAGGAGCAAGGCTCTGCGGGAGCGTCCACTCGCTTAACTCAATGCCCACGACGTTCTGGATAGACAGCGGCAATTGCACGGAGTAGAAGTACGACCCGCTCGGGGGCGCCTCGGTAAGGTTCGAGGTGCTCACACGGGTGGTCTTGATGTATGTTTTCGCTCCATCTACGGATTGCTGAAGTGGCATTCCTTTATAATAAAGAGGTATATTTTTTTAATTGGGTTAAATATATGCGCGAAATGAAATACTGATCCTGCGTCCGGAATTAGGATTTAATTCTTTGAGGATCGAATGTTTGTATTCCATCTGTAGTTGACCTTTCATGCGAAGTACATCACCGTGATTTAAAACAATATTCAGAGGTTCGGCTGACGGGCGCTCTTTTTTTGTTTTTTCATTTGGTATAAATGAAATTATCCTCGGAGATCCTAACGAGTAGATGACGATGTCCGAATCTTCTTTCATTCCCGTTGTGCAATCTCGATGATAAGGAACGTAATCATTGCCGTTTTCATACCAATTCACGGTTACTTGGTTGTATTCGTCGTCCTTTAAATTTACAAGTTTAAAGAATGGTAGGAATTCAGAAGGCAACTCCGTCTCTGCGTCTGTTTCAAACCCAGAAAACATGTATGTTTTGTGAATATCAGGGTTGTATTTGGGAACATTCAAATAACTTCTAGAAAACCGCTCCCGTGTAGTTTCTTCTTTGAAGTTGATAATTTTACATCGCTCGTCGGGCTTCAATTCAAATAATTTGTTAAAGGCATCCGAATTAGGTTCATATGTGGTCACAAACTCAGATGGTAATTTTGTAATTTCTATACTCGAATTCTTTGAAAGATGAATCATTCGAAAGAAGTGTGATTTCACGTTTGAACTTGAATATATTATTTTTGTGCTTCTTATAAATGAAGTGTCCAATCAAAAAAATATTTGTTTTTGAACAAAACTATGTGTGAGTATAGGAAATGTTCCTTTTGTGGTGGTGTTGAACCCGAAGACGAGTTTTTGGAAGTAGAATGCGCTAGATGTCATGAGACTATAGGAGAAATGTGCACGAGCTGCGCATGGGATGCAGAGGATGAAGATGCCAATGGATTCTGCGATTGTGAACTAGATTAAATTAGTTTCACTTTCTTCTTCTTACTTCCAATGTACAGCATGCATTTGGGTTCCGATCTCCGCGTTTGGGCGTACGCGACGGCGATGGCCTGTTTGGTGCTCACCCACTTCTTTTTCTCGATGTTTCGCCTGATGTTGTCTTTCAATTTTCGTTTGCACGCTTTCTTGGTTGGCATGAGAGGTACTTAAATATGGAAAATAAAAAATTATTGTTTATCACATTGTCGCATTAAGTTCGAATACTCTTCCAATTTTTCCTCTATGTACATTGCGTTCGCACGCACGTCCATTAAGCACTGCCCTAGCATGTTTTTTCCCCAAAGATGTTTTTTTTTAAGGGCCCCATTCGCTCCAAACCCGATTCCCCAGAAGCGATTGTAAGGTGACGCTTCAACGATTTCTCTGGTGCCTGTATCAAGCAGCTTTTTCCTTAAAACAGGATCTAAAAACTTCAGAACGAGTCCTTGCATGACGATTCCCACTTTCTTTGCGTCCCATGTGGTTTTAACAAACTTATTGATTTTGTTACAACCAATTCTTTTTGCGGTCATAGCATTCTTTGCATGAAGAATCAACTCTGCGGCTTTGTCATCGCCGAACAATTCGGCTTTTTTATAATGTTTGTATTGTTCCACCGTTTTGAATTCTTTACCGTTTTCTGAAAAAGAGCACCTGTAAAAGTTGCCGAGGAAACCATTATGGCCATTCATACCACAGAAAAACAGAAATTTACGCTCTTCTCCGTCGGATTCTTCGAAAAATAATGGCGTGTCGGCGCATTTGCCTTCATTTGAAAACACTGGATGTGCATCATGGCCCTCTCCGTCAGATTCTTCTAAAAAGAAGGGCTCGTCATCATCAGAAAGTTCTGCCATGATGTGTGAGAAAGAAAATGAATGGTTGAAAAAAAACCCATATAAAAGCACTCTCACTTCCAAGAAAAATAATGGACGCCAAAGTGATGGAGTTGTTAAACAAATGCGTGTCTACACAATCCCGTATCATCGACGAAATTTCAAAGCTTACACTCAAGCTGGACCAGTTGGAGAAGAAAATAGACGAGGAAAAACAAGAAACCCAAAGAGAATTTTTAAAACGTGATTGTGATTTGTACTTCACACCGGTTTTCGGGCCGAGCCGTGATCTTCAAGACCGGGTTCTGGCCGCTGCGATGGAAATTCGTAACACAAGCTCGATCAACTTAGATCCATCTGCTCCCGAATAAAAAAACACTTTTTTTTATCTTAAATAATTAATAAAAAAGATGAGTTTGAACGAAGAGTACGAGCATTTAAAAACACTTAATGTTGTGAATTTTCCAGAAGTAAAACAAATACAAAGGCCTTTTTATTTTCGTTACAACGATGAAATTTCTAAAATTCCTATCAATTATCAGGCTGTCAAAGCGGCACGAGACTTGGAACAGTGTTTTTCATTTCCTGACGTAAAATCAGAGGTTCCCGTTAAACATGAGTACGCATATATAAAGGCTAGAATTGAAGTTCTTTTCGATATTGAAGTAGGAACACAAATTCCATCATATCCAAGTATTTTAAATGAAATGGAATTTTTCCGACTTGTACGTCACGCTGCAATTACTTATGGCCGCGATTCATTGATTGAATGGGACGCATCGCATGGCATTAGGCATTGTATTGCAGAAGTCGTTTATCTCATTTATGAGAAAGACGCGCCTGTGGATAACGACAAAATAACGAGCGACACTATCTATTCATTGTGCTATGAGACAGTGGTATTTTACAAGCGCCCTTTCGGCGGTCCTCGTCTTGCACCGATTCCAAAAGAGATCCCAGAAAAATTCATACCATGGGCCGAGAAATGCCGTGATGTGATCATGCGACGATTAGCAAAGCGAGACGAGTACAGGCCTCGATTACCCACAGGATATTGGGCAAGCATCGGGTTCAACTCTGAGAACGACTTGATTCTTCGATTATAAGTGAAAGAGGTAAAAGTCTTCGGGTTTAGGCGAATTCTTATTCGGAACTGGATATTCGAAGAAGGCCTGAGGGTAGGGGTTGTTTCGTCGGAGGTACGAGCTCTCGCGTTCCTGCGAGGCGAGACTGCGCGAACTGGGACTGGCTCTGCGATCGTAGATTCGGTTGTAGTGTCGCCTGCGTCGCAGGTTGTACCGGATGAGCTCGGCCTCCCTTCGGGCCCGGCGACGGTCTTCCTCCTCGAGCGCGAACTCGATCGCCCTGCGCCTGTCGTTTGCGCGGCGCCGTTCTTCTGAAGCCCGTGCTTGGTTGAACGCATCATTCATGGCCATGAGCTCGACGTGCCGCTCGCGAGGCGATGCCGACGCGCGTTCACTCCGCCTTCTAGGGGTTTTTGGGGAAATACCCGGAGGCACTCCGTTGGCTCTTCGAATCCGAGATCTTGAAACGGACGACATCGTTTTACTAGAGCGGTTCATTTTTTTCTCAGTTTTTTAAATTAATCCAGTTTGAAACACGCTTATTGGAGATTTGCAAGTTCAATCTCTGATAAATCCGGTTCACTGCGTCTCGGATGCAAATTTTCATTTTCCTCTGCTTCTCGAGGTGCTCGTTCCGGTAACTCGGGAGGTAGTTCGTGTTCACCCATTGCAGTTGCGATTGGGAGTCGCACGACTTGATCAGGTCTATCAGGGCAGTGTAGAACTTCTGCTCCAATGCGCCGTGATAGTCGTTGTTTTCCATTAATCGCTCGCACATAATGATTGTTCTCCTCAGCATGGCGATACACTCGTCGGGGAAGACCTTGAAGTACTGCTGCACCTCGGTCTGCCACTCGGCGATACCGAACGAGACCTGGCGGTGCACGTACTGTGTGGTGTAGGTTTCGTTCACCGCGATGCGCACGATCTTGTCCTCCATGATGCTCTCGCAGGTGCGCTCCATGCCGGACACGAAACTCTCCTTGTCGCTCACTGCCACGCGGATGTGATCGATGTTCATAATAAACGCATCAAGCGTATTGGCCAGATCGTGCTCCTTGTTGTTCAGTAGAACATTGAAAATTTGTTTAATATGACGGGGCCGCAGCGGAAGCGTGGTGACTGGACACTTCAAGGACAAAGTTTCGACCATCAGACGAATCAGGGAGAGCGCGTTGTAGCACACGCATTTGTCATACCCGAACCGCAAAAAAACGGCCACTCTCACGGGGATCACGTCGGCCATGATCGGGTCGTCGATGACCTCGTCACCAAAGCAGACGACCCCGCGAGGCGACGACGGCTCGAGAGCATGGCTTGCGTTTAGCAGCTTTCGGAAAGGAGTTTTAGTTGTTTTTCTGTACCAGCACTGTATTCTGGACGCGGCAGACCCCGCTCGTTGTTTCACCTGGCGGTTCCACACCGGGTCGGAGACCATGTCGTCCAAGAGCCGTTTCATGCGATTCCTTGCGAACAATGGCTGGTCTACGAAGTGGAGGGCGATGATCTCCTGAACACCTTTCTCGATGAGGTTGGACTGCATTTACTATTTATTTATTAATTTTTGTTACGTAGCTTTTTTCGTTTTTCGTCCTCGGCGAGCGGCGGCCACTGGCGCTTCTTCTACTGCGATCTCATCATGGGTCATTTGAGTGATTTCGGCTCCTTCGATCGCGAGTGGTTCTTCGCCCGCCGTGGTAGCCGCCGTCTCTTGCTTTTTCAAATCTGCCTCGGCCAATGTATCGTTGACCACCGGCACGAGGGCGCTTGTGGGCTGAATGAATACGGGCCGTGCTTCATCGTACGAATGGTCGTCGGCAGAAGTCGACAAAGGTTTTACTTGGTCGTATGTGGGGTCGTCAGCAGAAGTGGAAACGGGAATGTAAAACTCACCCGATGCTTTTTGCGCCAAGTGCTTTTCGAAGCGTTCCATCTTCTCATGCAATGCTTGCATTTGCATCTTCAGTTCTTCTCTTTCTTGGACAAGTTTGGCGTTTTCTTCTCGGATCGCTTGCACACTCGTGAACTCGTTAATTTTGCCCCTGAGTTCTTGGTTCTCCCGCTCGAGCTGGTCGTTTTGAGCAGAGACCCGAATGACTTCATCCGTCGTCATAGATCGTCCTGGACCGTTGATCTCTGCGGCTCGCAATGCAGGAGCAGCAGCGCTGGCTGCCAGAGCAGCCGCTCGCGCGGCTGCACGGCCGGCGGCCGTGAGGCGGGCGGTAGATGGTGGTGCTACTGCTTGTGGAATCGGGGTAGAAGCCGCGACGTGTCTGATCCCACCGGGCTGAACTCTTCGTCTGGTAGCGGTTGTTTCTGGCAAGGAGTACGAGATGTTGCTGCCATCCGTCACCTCTTCTCCCTCGAGTGCATTTTTTTGTGCCATGCTAGTTCTTCGTGAACGCTCTCTAATTTGATGCGACATCATCACGACAGTGGGTGGTTCGTGCTGTAGTATTGGCTTCTCTGGGATGGGCGGTACGCTGTACACTGTTCTGCCTGGTGTGGGTTCGATGCCGGAAGGTCTGACTGGAGTTCCGACTTTTGTCTCTTGCTTGTAAGTGGATCGGGGGATAATGGACACGGCGGCCCCGACTTGGCGCACCTCCAAGGCAGGGCCTTGCTTGCTGTTGACCACGTGGTTGAGTCGTGCCTGGAGCTGCTGCCTGCGCGTCAGCGGGTCCGAGCTGCTGATGCCCTTGTCCGGCACGTTCGGGTTGACGGCTTGGGCGACGCCAGGGGCGGACTGAGGCGCCAGCAGGACGCCGGTGGTGGCCTCTCGGTGCGCGCGTCGCTCACGGCGGGTGGTGATGTAGTCTTCCTGGACGAGCTGCTCGACCCGGCGTTTTCTGACGGGCTCGGCCCCGCTGAGCGCCTTCTGATGGGCCACCGAGGGGCCTCCGTAATAAGCAATATTCTCTTGCATGGCCCGCTCGTCCCGTCCCTCCTTCACAGGGGGCGGGGGTTTCGGGATCACGCGCGACGCGCGAGTGAGGGCCATTTCCTGGCTCACGGTCATCACTGGCTCCGAGGGTCCGAACTTGGCAGAGGTTCCAAAAGGCATTGTACTTACTTATCGAAAAATAATTTTTTGGAGAGCTGTTTTTTCTAGATCGTCTGGAGGTCGATGGTGCCCATGAAGCGGCGCTCGGTTCTCGGGGCGGCATACGCTAGGATTTCTCGGAACGCCGGGTCCGAGAAGATGGAGGAGGCCACTGCATGCGAGTTCTTCACGGGCCGCTTGATCTTTTCGCTCGGCTTGATTTTCGGGAAAAGATTCCAGTCGTGTGCGTCTCTGTTCAGAAGAATGAACTCCTGAAAGCTCAAGTGGCCGTGTCCGAGCACATATGAAGCGTAGAGCAGTTTCTCGACCGGTTTTTTCAGAGTGGGTGGCAAATTCAGGCTAGGACGAAGGAATCCGGCGTGCATGGAGAACGAGCGGAAGTAGTCGTACGCAGAGAACTCGCGCTGCTTGCAGTGGCTCACGAGCCCGAAGTCCCACGAGGTGACGTAGTGCTTCATGGCCACGTCGAATTCGCTGCCGTCGGGCAAGCGATACTGGACGAACCCATTGTCTTTGGGTGGTGCAAACAATAGAAAATTGCTCAGGTGTGCGTCGCAGAACCGGTCCTCGGGGAGCACCTTGTGCAGGATGAAAATCGACACGACCACTTGCACGATCAAAGATGCCGCCAGGTGTTCGTCCCGCGCCTCGGCTTCTAAAAAAGACATGATCGAGTCCTGCGCGAGCGGGACGCCGAGGAACATGGCGTTGCTCATGGTGGCCGCTCGAATTAAAAACGGGAGGTGAGGCAGCTTCTCGTTCACTGTTCGGAGTGTGATCTTTAGCAAGATTTCGTACTCCTTCTTGGCGTCCTCGCCGTTCTTGTTCTCAATGTACTTGATAGCCATGGGCGGGATTCGCGTGTCGAAGATCGGAGAAACGCGAAAAACAGAGCCGTAGGAACCAGAGCCTATGTGCGAGTAAAGTACTCGCGAGTTAGGGTCGCTCTTGTCGATCTGGCCGTAGAAGTTGTTCAACAAGTGCTTCCGTTTCGCGAACTGTTTTGTCAGGCTGTCGACTCGCTCCTCTGGCTTGTAGTCCTCGAAGATCGCCGACGGAACGAAGGACACAAGGGTGGAGAAGAACTCCTTGGTGATGTAGACGTCCTGGATCCGTTTCATGTTGGCGAACCAGGTGCAGGGCCTTTGTAAGTTGAGCCTCATATCGGCAAAGGGTTTTTCGCTCTCCATTATAAATTATAAATACAAAAAATTATCGATCAACATATCTAAAGAAAAAGTTTGCCTTAACGCTCGCTGCGTGATGTCCGGGTGGATAGAAAGAAGCACTGATATACATTGGTGCTACGAACAAATACTTCACCTCTCCAAGCGCCATCAAAGGTTCAATACACTTGCTTGTTTTACACACAATAAAACACCCCTCTATTACATGAACTGGTTCGACTGTATGTGATGCAGAGCACGCGTGACACTGCTTTCCTATTTTTGGCGACACCATTAAAGCGTGTCGTCCACCAGAAAAAGAAAGTTCTGTTTTAAGCAAGTTTTTATTATCCACTCATTTTATTTAACATTGCTTATCATTAAAAATGTTCCGTCGTATGGACGATAATTACGCAGAATACTTGCGAATAAAAATGGAGCGCGCAACTGAAATCGTAGATTCGCATTATAAAAACGACTTGACATCCGCTATGATATGGTTAAGTTATCAGAAACACATGTTTAAAATTCAACACTCCGTCTTCAAATTCACAGCTAGGAGATACGCCATGCAGCATCTCGAGTTTTTGATGAAATTATTAAACAAAGAACAAAAACAAACAGTCGACAAATCATTTAAACAAACCACTCATGTATCAACAACGTAAAAAGTTTTTTTTCATTTTCCAAAACAAAAAGAATGAACGTTATAGTGTATGGTCGTACATACGATACCTATGGCGATACCGTGTATTTAAAAGAAGAATTAACAAAGGACGTATTCGACTGCTATGTGTGCGATTCGAAGAATAACATCGTTCGAACAATCAAAGAGATCACATATAGACCAATCGAACTCAAAGAAACCGAACATCTCTATGGAAAACATCTTACTCCAGTAAGCGTGTGTTTAATTGCCGATAAGATGTACCCTTTGCATCTACATATGGATATCTATGATGGCTCGATCGAAGAACTTAAAAAATTATTAGCTTCATTTTACGAAGAATTTAAAGAACGAGTAAGGAATGTTTTATAAAAGAAGATTTAATCCATTAATGAGTTTGTTTTTGTGTTCTTTTTGTTGTTTCGATTGAATAACTGTGATTCCAAACTCAGACAAAAAGTATTGAGCCCTCTCAAACATCCTGCGTTCTGTCAGGAAAGCTGTATCTACAAATGCTGCATCTTGCCATGGGTGTGGGTAATTTGGCATCGATGAAGTGTCTTGAACAATTGTAGCTCTGTGTTCTAAACGAAACTCATCGATATTGAGTGGAGTTGTGATGTTCAAAATTTTAATCAATTCGACAAGACTTTTAAAAGTCTCAAATTTGTCAATGACCTTATCTATATTTTCTGCGGCGAGACCATTGTAATGCTCCTGCATTGGGAGATCCCATCCGAATGGGGTCAGATCATCCTCGACTTTCTGGAGCATATCAAGAAAAGCCGTTTTGTCTTGATATTTATAACGAAATAGGCCAGTGACTGTTTTTTTGAGGATATCTTCATGTGGAGTAAAAGGAGAAAAACTATCTGAAACAAGTTCAAACGTGCCATTAATAATCTCTTGTACAGTTTCAACTGGAACGGACGAAAGTTCTGATAGAATGTCTGCGTCAATTGCAACCTCGGTGATTAAACGAACTTGGAGCTTAATTTTTTTTTTAGGAATCACGAAGTTCGATGGCATACCCGTCCAAGTTCCTGGTGTATCATCATCACTGTGAAATACAGGATCTGTTTGGTTTGTATGTTCTTCTTTGGAATTGAGAACCATTTTTTTTAATGATTGAAAATTTTTGATAATCACCCCCACCAGTCATTTTTCAAAACATAAATCCGGATAGAATCACTCTCACAAAAATCTTGAAAATATTTCCATCAACTGAACACTGTAATAATGATGCTGTTATTGGTTTGATCGTCGCCTTAGGGGTTACATGGTTAGCGATTTTGGCTGCTACTGTATACTGTTGTTATAAACTTAAAGATTTTAAGGGGTTTTATAAGGGATGAAGAATTTTTTTTGCTATTTTTTTTATCTGTTTTAAAGTAACAACTATGGAATTCAACGAGTGCGACAAGTCTTCGTATTCTTCCTTTTCTTCCTCTTCCTCTTCTTCTTCCTCTTCCTTTTCTTCAGTTTCATCCATCGAGGATATCGCACCAGGCAGGAAGATCCCGAAAAACGCGAGACAAGTCCCGCGATGGCTGAAAGCCCATGACATCATCGATCTTGGTAAGAAGCTAGACCAACTGAAACTAGCGCCGCGCTAGGCGCTTGCGGGCCCGGGCCAGCGCCGTGCGCTTGCGCATGGCGTATATCTCCTCGATGGAGAGGTCATATAAGGATTTCATGGGTCTGCATCGCCCAGTGCTGTATCTTTTCGGGTGGTGAATGGCGGGATCGCATTTCTTCTTGCAGCGCAAGGCGCCTTTTGCGTTTTTCACGAGCTCCTTGCCAGGGCGGCATCTCGACGGCATTTTACTAACTTAAAAAAATAAAAATATATTTCCTTCAAATAAACAAGACAATGTATCAATTTTCAGCAGGGAACCAGAAGATCTTCCAGGGGTACAAGAGAGACCCGGTCTATCAGCACGCGTTCAATAAGTATTTCAATCACTATGAGTCCGAATTCAGACGCCACGACGAGGAACAGCGCAGAAGAGAAGAGGAGCAACGCAGGAAAATCGAACGCGAGATCGAGGAACTGCGGGTGTACGACCGACCAGTGAGACGCACCAATCTCTCTCTCGTCTACGGCGGTAAGAAATACGAAATAGACGACGACGTGATCGAGATACCTCGCAAGAGAAGCGACCCTGTGCTTATAAGCAGTGATAGCAGCGACTCGGTCCAGTACATATCACCACCAAGAGTTTTGGTCGATAAAAAGCCAGCGCAGATCCGCATCGCAGATCTCAAACAACGCTACTATTCTCTGTCTTCGGACGAGCCGTCCGAAAAGACACACAAGCCCGTTGTTTATGAAAACATCCCGGTCATCACTTCCGACGGGCAAGTGTCCAGAAAGGACTCCCCCGAAAAACCGATACCCAAGCCAAAATCGGAGTATGTGATCATCTTCCAGCAAGAGATACGGTCGAATCACGACATCCAGAGCGGAGGCTTAGTCGTCGACTGGGGGCACCTCGAATCTCTTACCGAGACGCAAGTAGAAATTAAGAGGAAACTCCGGGAGAAGCAGCATTATTACCTCGGCAAGATCGGGGGAGGGGTGTTGTATACAGTGTCTCGTCGAATGAACTTCGCAGAGTTCGAAGCGGAGCAAGCCAAATATCGCTTCTTCGTGGCGCTTCCGAAGAAAGGAGCAAGAAAAATATCGAAGTGGAAAAC
>JACCDW010052212.1_pt1 | contig 20732 bp, 35 predicted proteins | sample 7449781 | NCBI WGS metagenome assembly JACCDW01 (sample SAMN15323449, study PRJNA562643) | freshwater metagenome | isolation source: river surface water | place: USA:Blue River Watershed | collected 2017-08-18
AATGGCGTGGTTTTCCTTTGAAGCTGAGCTAATCCATCATAATACAAATAATATTTTCCTGGAACTGGTCCTGAAATATTTGTTGGTATTTCTATAGCTTCTTCAAATGGTTTTTCATATTTAATTCCATTTACAAATATAACAAACTTATCTGGTGTATCGTTTACTGGAGTTGAAGACCAATATGTTGTATCTGTTGGAAGATGGTTGGTTTGACCTACTGATTCTGAGGTTCTTGAATAATATTGATTATTAAATATTACAGTATCATTTTCTGCATATGGGTAAGAAGCAGAATATTGTCCTCTATATGTATAAACTGAAGTTTTTACAGGCTTTAGTGTTAATATTTTTGAAGAATCATTCCACTCTAAAATAGAACTAGTAAAGTCTGCAAATCCTGTTGGCTCTCTAGTATATTCAGAAGACTGTATGCTTATTCCAAGAGTCTCTGTGGTTGTATCGTACTTTACATCTATGCCTTCATGTTTTCCGCCCAAAAACATCTGTTTAACCATGTCAACAGATACTGGAACATATTGAGTTCCATCATGAACATGAAGTGTTTTATCTTCTGTATTAAAATATAAAGTTCCAGAATGCCCAACTGCTGGAGGGCTAGCTAGAGAGGGTACCGATATTGTTGATAGGAATCTCTTAGACATCTATTATCTCCTATCCGTGGATAACTACTCTTATATCTCCTAGAGCCATATCTTGCGGACTTTGTGCAAACTTAATAGTTACAGTGTTGCTATCTGTGTGTTCAACATCTGCTTCCAATTGAGCTTTATCACCAGTAGCTCTATAAAGTTGTACTGTAGTATCATCTGTTGCAAGATTGTGTGTAATTGCAAATGATGTTGAAGATGAGGTAGCTAAAATTGTTGCCGCTGCCTTTCTTACAACTACCCCAGTATTTATTCTTACTAGGTCATCTACTATTTCTAGACCAAGTCCAGTGTTTACATTGAGCTGATTTCCAGACTTAGAAAGTCCTGAACCTGCATCGATCTGTCCAGCACCAGAGAATTGTGTAAATGTTAAAGCTACGGTTCCTACTGAAGGAGTTCCATTAGTTACTAATACGAATCCGTTATCAGCATTTACAGAACCTTGTTCTACGAAGAAAAATGCTCCACCTGATAGCTTTCCATTAACAGCATCTACTGCTCTAGACCATGGTCCGCTTGTGCTAACTACATAAATTCCATTTTCGATAGGATCTGACTGATCTTTAACAAGTACTCTGTCTCCATCTACAACAGAGAGTCCGTCTACTGTAGTTGTTGTTTGATCTAGAGCAATGTTTCCAGTTGTAGCAAGTTTTACTGAATCTTTTACATCAAGGCCTTGCTTTAATCCGTCTACATAACCCTTTGTAGCAGCATCTGTTGCTTGCGTAGGGGTTTGATTGATTGTGATATTTTCTGCAGTAATTCTATTTGCAGAGAAGTTACCAGAAGAATCACGAAATACTATTGTGCTTGCAACATTATCTTGTGTTGCATTAGAGCTAATTGTTACGGAAGCGCCTTCACCAGTTCCTGTAGACGAAATACCGTTTCCAGATACTGACACACCCTGTACATAATCTCCAGTAGTGTCTGTTCCAAGTGCTACAGAGTTTGCTTGTACAGCTGTAGTAATTGTTAGATTTCCAGAGCCATCCCATGTTGTTGTACCAGCAACATCTCCAGCTATTTCTACGTTTCTTATTCCATTAAACTTTGTAGCTGTAGCCGCATTTCCATTTAGGTCACCATTAAATACTGGAGCACTTACGCTTGTTGTTACTGTTACGGCATCTGGCAATCCAATTGTTGCATCACCAGTAGTTGGATCCTTAGATACTGTTACTTCACCAGTTGTTCCAACAATATCTGGAATTTCGTGTGTGTGATCTGCACGAGCTACTGATGTAGATGTTCCGTCAGATTTAGTATTACCAAATGTTAGAGAAGTTGTTAATCCGCCAGCACCAAAGTCACCAGATGCTCTTAGCCATGTAGTACCATTCCAGAAATATAGAAAATTATCAGTTGTATCAAAATAGATTTGACCTAGCCCTGGGTTGGCTGGTTTTGCGCTGGAAGGTGCATTGTGTATTCTAGCATTAATCAGTTGATTTTTTGCTAAATCAATATTTACAGCAAATATTCTTGCCATTTCAACTCCTCGTTAAGACAGGTACGCTGTCCCACTAAATTTCTCTGTCATAGTAAGTGTAATACTACTAAGATTATTATACTGTACCCCAGTCTCTAATACGCCTGAACCAGAGGCTTTAACTAAAACATTTGGCCTAAACAAGAGTCCGTGGTTTATAGTTATAGCCCATCCATCGGCATGAGCCACTAAGTCATCTGATCCCCAGCTATACTCAAAGGCGACTGGTTCTGCAAAAGGTATTACTGTGGAACCAGTCCAAGTTCCAGTGGTGGTAGCCGAAGAAAGCTTTGGCCCATAAAATTTATAGTTTGTGGTATCGTAGTAAAAATCTCCAACGGCACCTGTCAAATCTGTAGGGGCGCCAGAACCATTCAAAATAGTTCTACCAGAAGGTCCTTGTTCTCCAACAGAAGATATAATAACTTCATTGTTTTGTTCTTGTACTATAATTTCTTCTGCCATTATACAGTTACCGACCTAGATAGAGTGAGAGTTCCCTCAAGTATCCTTGTCTTTTTACCAGATGGACTTGTTAAAAGTATGTCATAGTGAGATTTAGGATAAACAAGCTTATTGGTTCTTTCTGGGGTTATGGTTACAGTAAATTTTCCTTGAGGTCCATTTATAGAAATTCCATCAGTCTGTGTCAAGGTAAAGCATAGAATTTTTCCTCCAGCTTTATCTCTTGCCTGCATTTTTGCGGAATAACCAGTCAAGTCAATTAAAGCACCATTAGCGTCTTTCCAAACAATAGAAAACTCTAAAGTGGCGCCTTGATCCACATTGAAATTTTTAGTTAAAAATGGCATCAGTAGACTCCTTACCCAATCTTATTTTATCACAGATAAGATTAGTCTAAGAACCAATATCTACTACTTCACAGCCAGTATCTGAGCTGCAGGCCATAGTTTGAGATCCAGAAGTAGAGTCTTCTGTTTCATATACCTGAAGCATTTCCCAATAAATCTTTTCAGGCATCTTAGACAGAGCTTCTTCGTACTCTTCTTTAGTGGCATCCTGATATGGAGCCTGCTTGTATGTGTGATCTGAATATGGAAGGAATGAGATTCCAGAAACCTCATCAAAGTGCTCCCATACCCATGCCCCTACCTCCATCCACTCTTCATCACGAACAGAAACGGTGATAGAAGGCTTATGCTCACACCATGCTCTTTGATACGTAAGCCAGATATTCAAATGCTCAATTGCAGTAAGGTCATTTCTTAATACTGCATTTTCTGGAGCCTTAATTGGAAATGAAAAAACTTTAGTTGCTGTTGGATTCATAAAATCATCCTCAGCAGGAACTCCAGCTTCAATCAAAAATTGAGTTAGTGGGTCTTTCTTATCTCCACGAACAGTTCTAATATAATACTCATTGTGCCATGGGTGCATTCCAGAAGAAACTCCAGTTAGTTGAGAAACTGTTCCAGAAGGTTTTACACAAGTAATAGCTGCAGAGTGAGTTATGTTCAGTCTATCTGCTTCATCGTAGTTTGTCATAACAGCAACCTTACGCAATTCTTCTAAAGTTTCTGCAAGTACATCTAGACCCTTTTTGCCAGACATAAGTTCGTTACCAAACTGTCCAGTTATTGAAACTCCAAGCAGTCTTTCTTCTTCGGTGTTTTCTTTCCAAATTTTTCTTAGGTACTTAAAGTTTGTAAGTGTAGATTGCCATGTTCCAAGGATTGTTGCCAACTCTACTTTTCGCTTTAAAGAAGCTTTATCATCTTCTGGTCTCACTACAACTTCAGAAAGGTTACAGAATTGATAAGGTCTTAAGATAATTTCAGAACATGGGTTTGTTCCATAACGAATAGACTCATCTCGTCTTCCATACTTTGCAGCCTGCTTTTGAGCAGCCTTAATATTATAAATGCCACGTTCTCCAGACTTTGAGTCATAAAGATTTTTCCACTCTGTAATAAAGTCTGACATAGATGGACGATCTGTATATGCTACTGAGTTATTTGCAAGTGCTCTATGTCCTGTTGCTTCCCACCATGCACCAGCTTTTGCCTTTGCCATATCTGTGTCACGCAAATCAGACAATGAAATCAAGGCAGATCTACGAACTCCACCGACTACAACAACTTCACCAATCTTACACATAATGTCGTGAGCTTCAATAGGCTTTAACTTTCTACCAGCTGCATGCTTTAATGTTGTAACGCAAAACTCAAAAAGATTTACTAGAGGTTCTGGCCCCGAAGCACGTCCACCAAAAGTTTTTAGTCTTGATCCCGCTGGTCTAACATTTGAAACATCCCAAGTAGGAACTTGTCCTTGCCACAACAAAGCTAGTAGTTCTCTTAGAGACTTTGCCCATCCAGCCTTAGAATCTTCTACAACAATAATTGTATCTGACTTCTCAAAGTGTTCGTTAACTGAAGGAAGCTTGTCAACATAAATTGATTCAACAGAAAAACCAACTCCAGTTCCGCACATCAAAATATACATGGCTTCATCAAATGATCTAAGTGAGTCTACTGGAAGAAATGAGCAATTGTATCCTGCAATGTTGTCACGATCTAGTGCAGGTCCAGCTGTCATGATACCTCTCATCGAAGGCATAACGTTTCTGTTAAAAATTGCATCACGCATCTCTAAAACAAGAGCGGCGGAAGGCTCGTAATCATAGTTGTCCTTAAGATGTTTTGTCATATAGTTAACAAAACGGTCTACAGTTTCTCCCCATGTCTCACGACGTCCTTTATCTGGAATCCATCTAGCATATCTAGACATTGCAATAAAGTTTTCATATGGATTGTTAATTACTTCGCTCATTTTTAAAATACTCCTTTTAGCCCCTTTTATGGGTTTGATGATTGGTAGTTTCTATTATAGTGATTAGTTCTTTAAAGTCCGCAGACTAAAAAAATTTTTCTTCTATTCTTTGCATCGCATTATTAGTCAACTGTAACCAGTCAAATGCTTTACTAACATCCGCAGCTTGTTGATAATAAAAGTCAGAATACGTATTATACCCATTTGCTACATTCTTTAGCAAATCGCAAAGGTGATCAAACGAAGGCTCAACTACAAGTCCAGGGTGCATGTCTTGCCATGGTGATTCCACATATTGAGATCTTAGTGCAAGTGGTCCTAAAAAATCTTTATATTCTGCCCACTCTTCCGTACAAATCGTCGGCATGCCAGAAGCAAGTGCTTGTAATGGAATAAATCCAAATCCTTCTCCATAAGATGGGTAAATTAAGCAGTGATGTGAATTAAAAATTCCTGCAAGTTGCGCTGTAGAAACACTATTTGTTATAATTGATATATTATTAATATTATATATATTAGATATATTATTTATATTATAATTATAATTACTATATTTATTATATAATCTTATAGTATTATAATGATGAGATTTTATAGTAAGTCTATAATCTGGATTATTTCCAAAGACTTGTAAGAAAGCTTCAAAAACCATTTGTCCACCTTTTCTAGGTGCTGGTTCTCCAACATGTAAAAATTTAAGCGGTCCGCCGATATGATTTCTTTTTACAGGTGTCCACATTTTTTCCACTCCATGTGGATAAACATAAACATCTTCTATACCAAGATTCTTATAAACATTTGCTACCCATGAAGAAGTTGCCCATATATCATCACATCTTTTTAATTGATCTAGCCATCCTTGTTTTAGTTGAGTAGATTCCCAAGGATGATAACCAATTTGTTTTTGATTTTTTGTAAACATAAAAAATTGTGGTTGACTAAAATTTAATTGAACTTTAGCTTTGTTATATCTAAATGGTATTTTATGGCCTAATTCTTGCATTGCTGTAACCATATGAAAACCAGCATATCCATAACCTGTATCTACATTTAAAGAACCTGGATTAGTATTAAAACTCAAAATCACGATTTGACAAAGCCTTCCCGAATAGGTTAAGATATTACTCTATGTTTAAAAAAGATATAGTAGTAGCAGCGACTAAATTAGTATTGGTGGGTTGGCTTTTCAGCCAATTCCCAGTTATAGCTAATTCAAATGCCGCTGATAGCATTATAGCAAAATCTGATGCAATGTTGCAAAACGTTAAATTAGATGACAACGTAGAATACGTATACCTGTCCGATTATCGGAATCAGGATACCCAGTTTTCGGATGAAGACCTGGCCCAACTGCTCTATTGTGTGGGCTTTCGCAAATCGGATTTGCGAGAGGCATGGGCAGTTGCTAAAAAGGAGAGCAACGGTAGGCCACTTGCTTATAACGGAAACTCAGGCACTGGCGATAATTCCTATGGAATTTTCCAGATTAACATGATTGATAATTTGGGGCCAGCGAGGCGAGATAAGTTTGAACTAACTTATAATCGAGACCTCTTAAATCCAGTAGTGAATGCTGAAATAGCATTTCACATGTCACGGGGTGGCGAGAACTGGACTTCTTGGAAAGGAATGACTCCTAGAACAAAACAATGGCTGGCTCAGTATCCGAATGACTTTAAACCAATGCCATGTAAAGATCAGAGACCCAAGAAAGATAAGAAATAGTGGACATTAGGGTAGTAAGGGCATTTATTGAACTCTTTCCTCAAGATAGAGACATTAAGTGCCCTTACGATTCTTACGATTGTTTGCCAAACATGGATCATAATGATACAATCTATCTGTATTGCCTAGCATGTAACTATAAAATAAATGTTGGATTAAACTTGTACGACAGAATGAAAAGAGAACTTGGTGGAATTGCAAAAGAAGGTTTTAGATAAAGGCTACGTAAGATTCGTAGATAAGCTTGGTGACGACCTGTCAGTAGTAAATGCTGCTAGAGTGTCGTATGATAAAGAAAGTCAGTCCCTTTCTGAAAAAGACAAAAAGTTAATAAAATTTTTAATTCGAGAAAACCATACCAGCCCATTTAGACACGCAGCTGTAACCTTTGAAATATATGCTCCTTTGATGGTTGCAAGACAGTGGTGGAAGTATGCCGTTGCTTCTAGTCATGTGGATGATCAGAATGGTTGGAACGAATCATCCCGCAGATATATAACAGAGAATGAAGAATTCTATATTCCTATGCCGAATGAGTGGCGTTCGGCGCCAGAGAACTCTAAACAGGGATCTGGGTCACCAGTAGATGTAGAAATAGGTGCAAAATATTACATGGGTCTTATGCACCTAATAGATACCAGTATGACCATGTATAAAGAAGCATTGAGTGACGGCGTCGCACCAGAACAGGCACGTTTGTTACTTCCAGCATATTCCATGTATGTCCGCTGGAGATGGACTGTATCACTACAGGGTGTGATAACATTCCTAAATCAGCGTTTGCCACATGATGCCCAATCTGAGATAAGAGATTATGCACAGGTAGTAGAAGAAATTATTAAGGAAGTATTTCCAGTAACATATGAGACCATAAGGGAAGAAAATGAGTGACGCCGAAAAAGAAACACTAGAACTAGATCCCAATTCAGGATCAATTGATGAAAATATTGGTATTGTCACCTATATCATGCTATCTCGCATCTATGATGCGCTTTGCATAATTGGTGACGGTGTGGGTAAGGGTGAAGAGATCCTTGCTATGGTTGAAGCCCATAAAATGGGTAAACTGCTAGGGCCAGAGCCAGCAATCAATTCAGAGGTAGAAAATGAAGCATAAAACATCTTTCGTAGTGGGAAGTGTTGCATTGCTCTCTGGCCTTACAGCAGTTGCATTTTCCATTTATGCAGCTAAGACATTGGCAGATTTACTAGAAAAAATGGAGTTTGAAGTCGATGAATCACTTGACGATGAAAATGAATTCTAGTATACTATAAGAAGTGCTTGGTTGTAGCGACCACCACGCTCCCTTGCATTAGAGGCCTCCAGTTTTCCGCAGAACTGGAGGTTCTCGTCTTATAGGGGGTAAATATGGCATATGCCAGATTTTGGGATAGCGACCTTTATCTATATCCTCATGTGGATGGATATATAGAGTGTTGTGCTTGTTGGCTGAATGAGCCTCTAGAAGGCGAATTTGGGCTATCTGAGAAGATCTCTAACGACGTAGAACTTAAAGCCCATTTAGCCTTACATGAGGCGGCGGGACATAAAATGCCAGAGAACCTATATGAAGAGATATTACTGGATAAGGGAAGATATACTGCGTTATAGCAAGGAATTGGTTTTGACTCCTGCATTCCAAAGAATGCAGTCGTATACATACTCCCCTAATCCCGCCTCAAATTTATCCCAAAATCCTGGTCTATTTTCAAATTGACCTACAGCTTGTTTTAATCTTACAGTTTTAGCCATCCATACTTCAAATTCATATGTATTTGGATGCCACCATTTATCTATTAAATTTTTATTAGCTTCTGCTGCAGCCATGGCTTCTTCTGACCAAATAGGAAGATTCTTCCTAAATATGTCGATAAATTGCCATACTACCTCTGCAGATTCTAGCTTCATTTGTTCCCAATCTTCTTTTTTATATGAAGCTATTCTACGATCCATTTCAGCTTTATATTGTTTGGGCCATTCATAAGATTTCCAGAGTTCTACGCAAGATACTCCTTCCGCCTCAAAAATTTCTTTGTATTTATCTAGCTGCATTTTGTAACTGCTGTCAAATGTTTTAGGCATACGGAAATACGCTCACAGTCTAACCAGTCAAAATATATGCCTGGTCTATCGCAATAATAACATTTGTCCATATCTACATTATACACCTCCCAATATTCTAGTCGACTAATATTTAGATTTTACAAAATGTTAATATCTGTTTATTTTGTATGATGCATGGTAAAAAAAGAAAAAATCGGACAAATAGTGCGCCCATAACCATAATGTGATGAACCTCACAATAAAAATGTCCGATTTGTCCGTGTCTGAACTTGAAAATGTCAGTGGGGTCTGCTAGTATTCACTTATTAGATAAAAGAAAGGAGATTAGCAAATGCTAACTCAAACTACATTAGAAAAAATTACATATGAATATCAACACGGTGGTGTAAAGGGTAATCACCCTGAACTAACTACCTATGAGCGTAAGGCTCTGCTAAAGTATCTCTTTAGCCTTCCGTCCAAATGCTCTGCTGAGTGTGAGGCAACTCACACCGCCTAGACGGCGTGTCGGCTAGACTTTGTCGGTCTAGTCTGATAGTATTCCATTATTAGTTAGAAAGAAAGGGGACAAAATGTCCGCAAATGTTTATTCAATCGAAAGCCTACTAGTAGGCAAGCCTTACCGCTCTCGCTCTGTTGAGGGTGAAATCGTAGATGCTGAAAAGCACCCTAAAGCGGTTTGGTATCAAGACGCTGAGGCGTATCTTGTTCAAATCCGTAAGAAAAACGGAGGATACACCTACCGCACTATTGCGGTGAATGTGCCCTAAATCACATTCAACCCACGGCGTGTCGTCTTGATTTTGTCAGTGGGATAGGATAGACTTCCAGTCATAACAATTAAATAAGAATTAGGGTATGAGCCTAGCAAATAAACCGAAAGGGTGAGCCTAGCAAATAAGACCCAAAACAAACCCAATAAACTAAAACGAAAGGTAAACTAAAAATGAAATTAGATGTAGCAATTTGGAATGGTAAGAAAACAAAAGTTCTAGCAGTTGAACAATTCTCTTCATCAAAAGAGGCTCTAGATTTCTTGTCAGAAGTACAAAAACTAGACAAGGATGCTAGCCTAACAATCTCTGCAGTTAGAAAGTAGTAAAACGTCAATGATCAAAATTATCATGATTGTGATCATTGTCACCGCCCTCGGCTATGTTTTTACAGCATAGCCCTGTGGCGTAAATCACACCAGCTCTCGGCGTGTCGACTTGACAATGTCCAAAATGTCCGAATTTGGGCCGCCCCCCGCACTCGGGCGTGTCTGTGGATTATTATGTGGATAAAAAAAATCTCTGTGATAAACATCACAAAGTCCAAAATGTCCGATTTGTACACCCCAAAATGTCAGTCCCCTATGCTAGACTTTAGGCATTAGATAGAAAAAGAAAGGTTGGTTCTAAAATGACTAACACTAAAAATAAATGTAAAGAAATCTCATGCACTCATGGTGCTAAGTTTATTGACCGCTACGAAATCGTAGAAAATAAAGTTGTTCTAAAGCATGGTCAGAAATGGCACTTCTGCACAACTTGCGATAAGGTTGTTCATAAAGATTGGATTGCATACCACGAAATGCGTTGCAAAAACTTTCACGAATTAGCAAAAAATTGCATAGAAAAAAATCACTACAAACTAGGCGTTCATGGTCTAGGCGTTGCGTGTAATCTCTAAGAAAGGAAAACTAAATGTCTACATTAGAAATTTTTGAAATGAATGAAAATGGTGCTGGTTGGGTATCATTAGAAAATGCTTCACAATCTACTAAAACAGATTTAGAGTGGGCTTTGATAAATCATAAGTCAGCTAAAATCGAGGTTCGTCGTTTAGATAAACCAACAATTCGCACTTGTTCAGTTTGCGAATTAGCACATGAAGGTTTGTATTGCTTCAATTGCTTTACAGGTTATCGTGTTCGTGTTGGTAAAACTAAATTCGCTAAAGAAATTCGTCTAACACCGATTTCTTGCAATAAAAATTTTAGAAAATAAAAATAAAAAAAAATAAATAAAAAAAATAATTTTGATTTGACAACGATCAAAATTTTTGCGGCCCCCGAGGTCGGGCGTGTCTGGGGATAATTATGTGGATAACGAAAAAAACACTGTGATTTTTATCACAAAAAAAATGTCTCAAAATTTGAGATTCGGGTGGAAAATGTCAGTGGGTTATGATAGTCTTACGACACAAGATAAAGAAAGGAAGTCAAAATGACTAAACTAAGCGTAAATGAAAACTACTACTCAACAGGCGAAAGTTTCTTTTGCTGTGATGAGCAAATCGTCAAAATGTATTGCGAGCCTCACGGCGAGTTTATGGGTTGCTATTTCTGTGAGTTTGATTACACAGACCCTTGCGAGTGTGAGCCAATTCACACCGCCTAAGCGGGGTTTTGATTTGAAAATGTCGGTGGTTTTTGGTAATCTACCGATAACAAAATAAGAAAGGAAAACTAAAGATGAAAAAGAAAGATTGCTCTCTCTGCTACGGAACAGGTCATCTCTACTATGGAGATGAAGAAAATTTTGATGTGACTTTTTGCGATGTATGTGACGGAACAGGAAAGGAAAACTAAAATGAAACTAGATGAATACAAAGCCCTAGTGTTAGCCCAAAGAGAGGCTAGCAAAGCGGAAGCCTTGTCAGTGCTATCTGCTAAAATCTCCAATAACACCGAAAGAAAGGAAAACTAAAAATGACTTACACAATGTCTTGGGAACGCCCCAACTATTCTTGGGATAACTACTACGAGGATAACTCTGAGTTATTTACTACGCCTGAAGTGGAAACAGACCCACTTGACTTGACCGAGATTTCTCTCTCAGAGATTTCTCTTGATGAAATGACAGATGAAGGACTTGACTTCTCAGATGAGTGGGGTATCTAATGAAAAAAAATGTTTTGATTTCTTATGTAGTAGAAGCAGAAACAGACCTAAAGGCTATTTTTGCTCTAAATAAATCTCTTTCAACTCTACCCGAAAGCGAACTTGAAAAGTTTGAGGCTTTTGATGTTGTTGAGGTGGTAGAGTAATGATGACACGAAAAGACTATGTGGAAACCGCTCAGATTTTATCTGAGCATTATCCTAATCAACCTGAAATCGTTCAGGTAATCGCTGACAGATTTGCGGAGTATTTCGCAAAAGATAATCCCCGATTTGATAAAAACCGATTTGATAACGCAATACGAAAGGAAAACTAAATGATAATCAAAGCAATGGAAATCGCTCAAGCCGTAGAGGCTTCTGTGTTTGATGAAAATGTAAGAGGTCAGGCACAAATGCTTTTAGCACTTCACGAAATGAAAGCCGATAATGAAACTTTCATAAAAGCAATTTTTGCTTATTCTGCTTGCCTTGCTTCAGTTTGTGGAGATAAGGTCACAAAAGTTTTGTTAGATGAAAATGATTTTGACAAAATGCTAAACGAAATTGAAGAATTTCAAGAATTAGAAAAAGGAGTTTTAGGTGAGTAGATTTCTTACAACTTTAGTTCAGCTCGGACTTTTGATTTCTGTTTTTTATTTGTTGCGTGAAACAATTCGTGACATAAAAGAAAACGGATTTTGATCTAAATAAAATTGTTGAAGGTTCAACTAAATTGGTTGAACTTTCAACATGTCCGATATGTCCGAATTTGCTGCCCTGGACAAAACGGACATTTACGACATTATGATCTTTCTCACAAGAATTACGGGAATGTGAGAAATTTCACAAAAAGCTGATTTATCGGCGTGTCGAATGGAAAATGTCAGTCCTTTCGGCTATAATTACGGGCATAAAGAAAGGATAACTAAATGCGTTCATATTCAATTGTAGATTTGCTAGTAGACCAATACTACGCACCTACTTCTCTCCGCCGTCGTTTCAATGGGGGCGTAATCAACTTCGCAGAAAAGCGTGAGGATATTTATTTATCTGAAGGCTATGAAGCGTTCGCAATTCGCTATCGCCCAACAGGCTCTCTAAAAGATGAGTGGGCAACAGTAGCCGTAAGGGTGTCTGACTAAATGTCAGACCCCTATTGTATAATTACCCAAATAACCACGAAAGGAAAAAAAATGATAAACACAACAACTTGGGCTAAATTCCCCGTAACTGTAGATGGCGTAGATTTCGTTTCTGAAATTGACCCTGCTGGCTCTTTCTATCCACAAATTTCTCGTATGCCTGCGGAAGTACTGCAAGGATTCCACGAGGAAATGATTCACGAACTTATCGGTAACCCTTCTCAACTTTCCCGTGAGGAATTAGAGTATGAGTTATCAGTAATAAACGACGGCGCTGAACAGGCCGTATTGGCACTAGCGTAAAGATGTCGGTGGGTAGGTGTATAATCTACCCACCACAACAAAAAGAAAGGATAACTAATGATAAACTCAGTATTTCGTACAGAGTGCGATGAGTGTAATGGCTACGGCTTGATTTTTTGGGGTAATAACCAAGACTATGAAGTAATCGGTTGCGAGTGTGCGGAGGTGCCATTCTAATGGAAAAAGAATATAACTATGCGCTAACAATTTCCTATGACGGGGAATTAGTTAGCACTATCAGAACTGCGGATATGCTTGAAGCCGTAAATGCGTGGAATAAATGCGTTGATTATGGCGATGCTAAAGAATACGCAACTTATAACTTGTCAGACCCGTTTGGTAAAATGTATACTAAACACTTTTACAGAAATGGAGTAGTAAGTGGGAAGTAATTTTGCACACGATTTAGCAAATGGTGATCTAGATATGTCTACCGCTATTGGTATTCACTTATCTTCTAATCATTACCCGCCCGTTCCTAAAACTATGGTAGAACCTTGCATAGAGGCTATTTTTGCTTATGATGAAGGAGAACCTGATAGGGAAATTCCTATGCCTGAAGGCGTATCTTATAAAGGAAAAAATACTGCACCTGCTTGGGCTATTGTTGAACAGCACCACCTTGATGCTTGGATTTCTGAAGGAGAGGAATACTAAATGGAAAAATATCTAATAACTTTATCAGTAAAAACTGATACTGATCCAAGCGATTGGTATTTTGGTGAAACTCTAGTAATTGATGAAGAGTATGAAGTTATAAATATAGAAAAAGTAAAATAACTAACGGCGTGTCTACTTGACACGCCCCCCTTTGGGGTGCCGCCCCCAAAAACATAGCTTTGTCAAATTACGACATTATGAGATTTATCACAGATTTCACGGGGCTCAAAAGTAGAAAATGTCATTGGGTTCGTGTATAATACGGGGTCTAGGAGAAAGGAAGCAAAAATGGCTAACACACCAAAAATCGGTGAAACCATTACTACTGCTAAGTCTGGTGTTTCAGGCGTAGTTCAGGAAGTAGTAAAGAACGCATCTGGCTCGGTGCGTGTTCGTCTGTCCGTAAATGGCGCAGACCGCTGGACTACTGTAAAGTAGTCCCTACTACCCCCCATCAAAATGTCGGTGGGGGGTAGTATAATACACCCTAACAAAACCACTACGAAAGGAAAATAATGTCAAGAGGCAAAGCCATAAATGTCAAGATTGCTACCTCAAAAGTAATCAAGGCACTTGAAACTAAGTTAGACCAAATCAAGAAAGATAAGGCTAACCAAAAGATAAATGAGGAGAAGTTCCAAAAGGCTCAGGAGAAGTATAGCAAGGAAGTTGCGAAACTTGCTCTAAATGCTATCTCAAAGGCAGAGGACTTGTCTGCTCACTCAAGATACAATGGCGAAATCGCAGTATCTTTCAACCTACCTAAAGGTGCTATTGAACTACCAAAAGAGCCTGAAAAGGATTTTGAGAGTTTCCACGATTGGCAATACAAGGAAATGGTTGAGGAGATTGAAAACGCTATCCGTATTCTGAAAATGACAGATGAGGAAGTAGTTTCAACTTCTACCTATAACGCTATTGCTCGTTATCTCTAACAGATTGGGGGGAGGCAACTCCCCCCAAAATGTCAGACCCCAGTAGTATAATAATCCCAATAACAACAACGAAAGGAAAGAAAGATGACACTCGGAGGATACACTTACCAAGTTGGTGACCTATTTACAACAAGCAAGACAGGTGTAACAGGTCGTATCGAAAAGTTCGTTCCAATCTCTCGTAATGTAACTAAGGTTATGTTGCGCTTGGCTAATAACCAACAGAGATTTGCTATGGTAAAAACTTACTAATAGCAAGGTCCTTAGCAAGACTATAAACTGCTACACAAGTTTGGAGAATTGAACCACTAACAAAAATCATACAAAGTTAGTTTGAGTTCTTCTCCGCCCGCCATGGTCTACCTTTCTTTCCATGGCGGGTTTTCTCTTTGTAGATCAGAAATGCGGGCCGCCCGTGTGATATTTCTCACATAGCTACTTACGGGTAGGATTTGAATATCCCTGTAATTTCTGCTAAAATGGGCAAATGATTACTAAAACTAGGAAAACTAAAGAGGAACTGCGCCGTATTCAAGAATTACGCCGTAGTAATGCCTCTACCCCTGTTCCTAGCAAAAAAGTATACACAAGGAAAAAGAAACACAAATAATGTCAGCCCCCTCTGCTATAATTGCGGAATATTAGAAAGGAAATAAAATGGGTTTAGATATGTACCTCTCTGCTCGTAAGCATATAAATAAAATCGACTGGAATAAGTTAGACCGTGATAGCGATACTAAATATTCTGAGGCTACCACCCCACAATGGAATGATGTAGTAAAGTCTGCTGGTGTAGATACTCTTGTAGATAAAGAAAGTATCTATGGTGTAGATGTGTCAATAAACGTCGCCTATTGGCGCAAGGCTAACCAAATTCATAAATGGTTTGTCGACAATGTACAAGGTGGCGAAGATAATTGTGGTGAATACTATGTATCTCGTGAGAAACTAAAAGAGTTACTTACTACCTGCCGTCAAGCATTATTCAAGAAAGACCCTAGCGAACTAATGCCTAGCGCTGGTTTCTTCTTTGGCTCCTATGATATTGACCAATACTATTGGCAGGATATCAAGGATACTATCAAGCAAATAGCACCCTTGATCGAAAATGATGAGTATAAGGATTTATCCTACTACTATCAGTCATCTTGGTAAATGTCGGTGGGCCCTGTTATAATAGGGCCCATTCTAAGAAAGGACCCCAATGAAACTAAAACGTTCTAACGATAGGAAAGTGGCTAATGCCGTCTCTAAAAATGGAAAGACCCCAACAATTGCCAATACCTTTGGCCTACCCGCAGGAAAAGACTATTCATGTCCTGGCGCAACGTCTATCTGTGAAAGTGTTTGCTACGCTGGCAAGCTGGAAAAAGTATACAAGGGAGTAAGGGCTGTATTGCTCCATAACTGGGAGCTCCTACGTAATGCAGATATAACTACAATGGTATCTTTATTGGATGAAATGATTGTTGATTTCAAAAAAGATTGTGATAAAAAGTCTGCAGATAAATTATTCCGTATCCACTGGGATGGCGATTTCTTCTCTGATACTTATGCCTATGCCTGGAAAACGGTAATAAATAAACACCCCGACGTTCAATTCTGGGTTTACACCCGTGTATATTCTGCCGTACCCATTCTAATGGATATACCTAACCTATCTTTATATTTCTCAACTGATGAAGAGAATAAAGAGATTGCACAAGCCTTGCGTGATTTGCATGGCACACGCCTTGCGTATCTTGCTAAGAATTTCGCAATGGGTGAAACTGTTATGAAAGAATTAGTAGGTAAAGTAGGTGCTAAGTGTCCTGAAAATGCTAAGCGCATTCCTCTAATTTCTACTAACGGATCTGCATGCGTATCTTGTGGCCTTTGTGTTTATGGTAAGGCTGATATTAGATTTAGTGCAAGTAAAAAATGATTGACACCCCGTCCCTTATCTGATAGGATTTGCCAATGAGTTATTATGGTTTCTTAGGCTCCGCCCTTGCGTGGATTTTCTTTGGTTCTATGGTTATCTTCTTTGTTATTATTCCTATTGTTGTTCTAATAAATCTATTATCTATTCCTAATCCAAAAGTAGATAATAGAGAGTGGCAAGATTTTTTCAACTTACCCGAAGAATAACTTGACAAAATCCCTTAGATGGGGCGGCCCGTGTGATCAATCTCACAAAAAATAAATTCGGACATTTACGACATTACGGGCTTACTCACGGGTATTTTGGCACTTATAACTAGACAAACATGGGTTAGGTATGATAAGATTGGCACAATCTGTAACCACTATCGAAAGGAAAAATTCATGGCTCATGAATTAGAAACTCAAAACGGAAAAGCATCTTTCGCATCATTGCGAGAGCCTGCTTGGCATGGTCTTGGAACTGTATTTCAAGATGAAGTCAATACTCAAACAATGCTAGAACTAGCAAACCTAAATGGTTGGAATGTTCGTTTAGAAGAACTCGAAATTCCATCTACTCTAACATCTGATAAGTCTTATCAATATGTTGTTAGAACTAATCCTACCAACAAATCTCAAACCGATGTTCTCGGTATTGTTGGTGAGCGTTATGTTCCACTACAAAATGAAGACCTATTCGCATTTGGCGATAACATTCTAGACGGCGGAGGTCGTTGGGAAACTGCTGGCTCAATTCGTGGAGGTCGTGTTGTATTCGGCTCTCTTGCGATTGATAAGGAGATTGTGTTAGACCCTAGCGGTGTAGCAGATAAGGTCAAAACTTATCTTCTAATCAATACATCACACGACGGCTCTGTTGCTATTCAGGCATCTGTAACGCCTGTTCGTGTTGTGTGTGCTAACACGCTAAACCTTGCTCTTGGTCGTATCAAGAAAAAAGACGGCGTAAAGCAATCATTCAAAATTCGTCACACTCAAACCGCAGAAGGTAAGATTGCGATTGCTCGTCAGGCTCTTGGTCTTGCTACTGCTTACATGGACGAATTCTCAATTCTCGCCAATGAATTGTATGCGAAAGAAATCACCGCTCAACAATTCAATGAGATTATCTTGAAGGCTTACCCAAAGCCACAAGGTGAGAAGAAAATCGCTCTAACTAAATGGACTAATAAGGTTGATACCTTGAATGACATTTATACTGGCGAATACAATCACATGATTGCTGGCACCGCTTGGGGTGCGCTAAATGCTCTAACTGAGCGTTTAGATTGGCATCGCTCTGCTCGTCGTGGAAGTAATGAAGCGATGTTAGCAAGCGCATCAGGATTTGATGCTCAAATCAATGCGGAAAAAAATCGATTGCTAAAAGTTGTTCAATCGGTTCTTGCGTAAATAAAACGCAAAAGGGCGGGGAGAAATCCCCGCTCTTTTTTTTATTGATCTTCGATTTGACAAAAGCTGAAAAATCGGGCGGCAGGATGTGACCACAATCACAGTATTACGGGTATTACGGGGTTGACACTGATATCCCTGATATGCTAAAATCTGCCACTAACTACTACAGAAAGAGGATATATGCCAAATTGGGTATATAACACCTTGACAATTCAAGGCCCCAAGCAAGAGATAGATTCTATCAAAGAAAGATTGAATCGTCCATTTACCCTAGCCCAAGAAACATTTGGTATGGGTGATATTAGTGGTATGGGATTCCCAACCAAAATTACACAGGTAACTTATAGCAATCCTGTCTTTGCATTTCACAATATCTATTCATACAAGGATGCAGGCATTACCGACGAAGAGTATGCATGTCAACCTGACCGTGGAGGAATTGACATGAAGGACCCTGATTGGTTTGCTAAATCTGTTGAACATGCCAAGACTCAAAAGGATTGGTATTCATGGAATAACTCCAACTGGGGAACTAAATGGGATGTTGCCGTACGTGACGGTGATGAATATCCTAATACAGAGTTACTTGAATATAAGTCAGAGGGTGAAGATAACTGGCTCGTGTACAAGTATGAAACTGCTTGGTCTCCTGCCGTCACAGTTTTAGAAAAACTATCTCATCTTGTTCCTAATTCTCTTCTTACATTAGAATATGAAGAGGAGCAGGGTTGGGGTGGAGAACTAGAAATTCTGCGTGGTAAAGTAACAGAACTAGTTAGTTATGATACTAAATGCTATGCATGCGATTCCCTAGATACATTAGACTATTGTGATAACGACTGCGGTCAGTTCTGCTCTGAATGTAACGAGGGTTCATGGCGAGATGAAGAGGCTATGGCAGAATGCGAAGAGCACAAGCCTTTACTTGAAAAGGCAGATGCATAATGTCAGACATTGTGTCTAGCAAGTACACATTTATCTGTGACCCAGATGAATGTGATACTATGATCGAAGTAACTACATCAGATGGGTTTGGATTCCCATCTGGTGTGGTAAAGCTCACATGTCCATGTGGGCGAGATATGTTGCATATCTCATCCGAAAGTGGTACAATTCCGCTTTCGTCCCTACTAACAGAAAGTAACAAAATGGATAACCAGGTAACAACAGAGGTCCCTATGACCTACAATCCTAATAGCCTTACTACATATAAGGTTATTAATAACGGTGAGGTAACTTACCCAAGCATTAAGACCGTGGACCTAGAAGGAAAACTAGATTCTTTGGTCCGTCTTGAAAAGCAACTAAGCATCAGTAATAATCAGATTAGTCAGATTCTTAACAATCTAAATACTGACGGCTGGTACAATCCTAACTATGAAAAGTCTGAAGTACTTAATGACCTATGCGAAATTCTTGGCCATGAACCAAAGCAGACTGTTCGTATTACGGGAACTCTTTCATTTGAAATTGACTACGACATCCCATTGGATGAGGTAGAAGACTTCGACGCACATTACTTCCTGCAGGATACATTAACACTTGATGCATACAACGGAGACGTCATTGTTGAGTCCTGGACAATTGAAGATTCGGATGTGAACTGGTGATAACCACCATTCATACTGATAAGGTTGGAGTCGCCATGTTTGAAGCAATGAAGCATGGCGTACCAGCCGAAAGTTTAGGAAACGGATTAGTAGAGTTTGATACTGGAGCAATTGAAAAGATAACTCTGCTTGTAGAGAAACTTGGTGCTACTATTGTGTCAGAGGAGGACATAGTCCCTTTAACTCCATACGTGGATAGGTTGAATGGACAATCAACATATGCAGTATACAGAAGGATGGAATGACGGGTACAAAGCCAGTCGTGAGGATCTTATAGAAGCACTTACAGCAAAAGCTGAAGGAACAGAAGACGAAGAGTTAGTCTTTGCAATTGAATGGTTAATAACAATGTTAGAGAACGGAGAGTTGAATGGCGTGGTTAGTTAAAAAGGGATCACACCTACTACATGCGGGCACAACGGCATCTGACAGCTTAGCTATGTTTATTAAGTTAACATCAGCTGAGCCTAAATCGTTAGTATCTGAGGCTGTAGAAAAGTTTACTAAGACTGGCAAGACAGTTAAGGTAAATGGTTATTCTATTAAATGGGAGTAGTTTGACAAAACTATTCTAGTCGAGTAAAATAGTGGTATCACGGGTGAGTGATGATGTAGGTTCGGCTATCAGGTATTCACCAAGTCGATAAAGAGTCATATGGGGACATTCCTACATGGGAGGCCTGGTCAATTGGGGGACCAGGCCTTCTTTAATTCCTGGCTGCCCGTGTGATAAGGATCACATAAATTTATCTCATATTACGAGATTAGGAATTGACTCACGGGATTACGGGATGATAAAATATGACCCTGAAACGAGAGGTGGAATATGCTTGTAGATCTATATGAAATGAATTACTCTGTATCACCAGGCGGAGTAGATTGTTGGGAAATGGATATTAGGACTGGTATAGGACATAGCTCCAATGTATCTGATTTTAAAACTGCGGGGGAGGCTGTAGATTATCTCCTTGACAAATACCCTGACACTACGATAGAATTAACCCTCAAATCCCTAAAAGCATATGAAAAGGAAACAAATGTCATTTCTAGAAAATGAAAACCAAATGGTAATCGACGCTGAAATGCAAGAAATTGCAGAACAATTGCTAGAAGATTGGGTTAACTCTAATTTAGATGAAGG
>JACCDW010498734.1_pt1 | contig 20731 bp, 17 predicted proteins | sample 7449781 | NCBI WGS metagenome assembly JACCDW01 (sample SAMN15323449, study PRJNA562643) | freshwater metagenome | isolation source: river surface water | place: USA:Blue River Watershed | collected 2017-08-18
AAAACCAAAGAAAAATATAAATAGTAGGAAAGGCAAGAAATAAAACGTCCATGTGCGCATGTAATAACTAAACATGGAAAGCTCAAATTTTAGCAATGTAAAATTATCCGGCGTAGAATTATGAGGCATCAGGTGGCGCCACAAAAACACGAAAATAAGGTGTGCAGATATTACCAAAAAAATAGAAATTAAGTTGCAGCCATCCCTCTTATTCTCCCTTAAGCTATATATTAAGAATATGAATGAACAAATAATAAATGGCAAAAAACCATATGTTTGTGTCAAGCTCGATAAAATTGCACATGTTATTGCAATAAAAATAAATTTCGTATTTTTAAATAATTGATATTTGTATAGATATAAAATAGAGGCGACACTCAAGCAAACAGTGATTGTATCTGAGAGCAAATATACTTTTACATAATTGATGGGTGATAATGTAATACCTATCAATATTATATATATAGAAAAATTATTTTTTTCAATTTTTTCTATTTTTGTAATTAACTTATATAATTGGACTAAAAAAATAAATGTAAGGCATGATGAAATTCCATATACAATTGAAATAAATAATCCGGTTTGACCCAAAAGAACATCAATAGCACATATTAAAACAAATATTGGTGGTCGCAATACAGGCAATACATTTGCATACAAATCACCATTTTGAATTAATTTAAAAAGGTATAGGCCCTCTACATACCAGTCAAAACCATCATTTGATATATATGGATAACTGGATAATATATTTTCACCAATTATTGAATTAAATTTTAATACATACAACGCCGATAATATAATTGATACTATATAAAATGGATCGAATTTTGATTTAATCATGCCCCACTCTCATAATCAACCTGATATATCCAGGAAGTGGTTTATGAATATTTAATATATTCACCTCTCTTGAAGAGCTTGATATAAAATTCCTGATTTGTCCGATACTTATTTGGCTCAGAGTTGTTCTAACATCTCTAAAAAGTGAGCTTAACTTTTTATTTTTATTCAGATAATGCCTTTCTAAAAAATGAAGAGTACTATCTCTTAATTTTTTAGGCATCCACTCAAATGAAATTGTATCAGTATGGAGTTCACGCCAATGGTACCGGCTTGGGAATTCTAAGAAAAAATATCCCCCATCTCGTAACACTCGTAAGCACTCAATAAAATAATGTTCAGGATTAGACGTATGTTCTATCACATGACCCGAATATACTGTTGATATGCTTTTATCAGGGATATTCAGATTAAGGCCATCGTAAGTCATTAAGCAATATTCAGGCCCAGGCAATCTTTCTTTAGCAATTTCTATGAGATTTGGGTCGATGTCGACACCAAAAATATTTAGATAGCCGAACTGCTTCGCAACTAGTAACTCGGAACCAGCTGCGCAGCCTGATATTAAGATGGAATCAAAATAATTTGGATTTACATAGGGAGTAAAAAATTTAAAACGCCCGATATATCCTTCGTTATTCAGTAACAAATCAGATAAATTTTTTTCAACGTTTGTTTGACTAATTGAATCAAGGTAACTTTTTAACCTTTTTGAATGATCATTCATTTTCTTCCAATTCATTTAAGCGCTTAAATAGCCTATGTAGAACCTTAAACCCTAGATCTATACCTTGATTATTCATTACATCAATAAATCCTGCTTCAGCTATATTTCGTCTTAAATCAAAATTTAGAACCATTTTTTCCATTGCTTCAAACCATGCTTCATAATCATTTTCAACTAGCAATCCATTTTCTTCATGATCGACAATGCTAGAATAAACAATAGACTTAGAAAATATACAAGGAATTTTGGAAATTGCATATTGTTGATATTTCACAGGACTCTTTGATGAATTGAAAATATCATCTAACAAGTCTTCATTAAAACCAAGTGGAATAACTGCAAATTTAAAGTTATTTTCAATAAGATACTTCATATACTGGGAAAAATTCATTCTCCCGACACTTTCTATCTTATATATTGGCTTATCAAATTTTACATCGCCAATATTAATCAATTCTAGTTTATATTTAAATGATATATCTGATAGTGCTTTTTGAAAATTTTCTGAGCTTTTTGTGAGCTTTATTGAATCAGCATTAGAATATAATATTTTATTAGACTCTTTATATTTTTTTGTCTTATATTTTATGTATTTATTATAATTTATATAAGTAGGCATTACTTCAATTTTTTCAAATTTGTGGTGCAAATTGATTATATTTGATTTAAATACCGTATTTGGGACAGATACAATATGGGATAAATTATAGTATTTTTCAAAAGAATAATTTTTATAGCCTGTATATTTGCTATAGCTAGGCCAAAGAGGTATTAAATCATCTAAATCATAAATTATTTTTATATGCCCTTTGTTTTTAAGTAATATATTATATGTTTCTTCATTTATTGTTTTATTAAAAAATAATATGCATGGCTCTAACTTACGATTTTTTAATAAATCTTCCTCGCTTATCATCTCTAGCGAATAATTTTTGTTTTTTATGCAAAATGTTTCAAGCAAATCAACCAGTCTTATTTGAATTGAAAATGCTAAATCATCCCCTAATATAGATTTACGTGTAATTAATTTTATTTTGATTTTAGCTTCTATGGCCATACTCTAACTTCATTAAGTGCTCTTTGAGCCTGCCTTAAATCTCCACTAAGAGAGAAAAAAATCATTTTATCGAAACTTAAATCTTCTCGAATCTGATATTGAGTAATACTTGCATGCAGCGGCACAAATGCTGGAAAATTAACTTCAAAATCTATGCTCAGAGTATGTTGAAGAATACTAGAAATTGGGCCTGCATGCGATATAAGGGCCAAGCTCCCCACTACTCCAGAGCATTCTCTAATAGTCTTTTCATAAAAGTTAATAGATCTCTGATACATATCTTCGTGAGATTCGCCGTTTTTAAATCTATTCTTTCTACTTTTATAAAAATTAGGATATTTCTCCTTGAAAATACCAACACTCACCTGGGAATCACTTCCAGAGTCAGTCTCGCCCAACATTTCACTTATCTCAACAAATTGTTCAGGGAATAAAATTTCTGCTGTTTGTTGAGCGCGAGTCCAATCGCTACATAAAATTCTCTCTGGCTTTAGTTTTGAATTTTGTATTAGTTTTTTTAAGTTTTCCGCACTCTCTTTACCATCAAATGTTAGGGTATCATTCTTGTCCCCCGAAACTAAATTATTTTTGTTTGCGTGGCCCTGAGCGTGTCTTATCAAATATATGATCATAAACTTGTAAGTCTGTTAAATTTTCCATTGCAGAACCCATAGAACTCCAAATTTGAGTAATCAATGTTCATGTCTTTTGATAGTATGTATTTAAAGCCACAATTTATTAAATTTTTATCACCAAGGGCTCTAGCCACATCCTTTCTTGAAAAATATATTGGGATTTCAGCAAGACATACTCCATTCATCCTTATCTCAACATGATTTGACGGGCATTGATTATTTCTATCAATTGACCACCCCTCAATTCTTACGCTATTGTCGGATATATCAATAACATCAATATATCCAATAATTTCATCAGACTGTGTATTCATTAATTATGTCTATCCACCCTAAACTAGACTTTTGATTTTTGATTTTATTAATTTTATTGCTATTTTTGGATTTAATTATTTTATCAATAATTAAATCAGAATCCAATGGATTTGATATTAAAAAATGATTCTCAATATGAAGATAATCTTCCAATCCGCCATAATTCGTATAGAACAACTTTGCTCCGCAAAGTATTGCCTCCATACCCATCAGACCATAACCCTCATGGATTGACAAATCAATATAATTTTCTACAGTCCTTAAATAATTTGCCAATACCTCCCTACTTACAGGGAGCTCTATGTAGTGAATATTTTTATAATTACCAATAAATGAATACTTTCCATCACCAAATACTAAAATCTTCTTACAACTCATTCTTTTATTAAGCAGCAAGTTTATTAAATAACCCTGCCCTTTATCCTCAACTTTTCGCAAACACATTCCAAGGAAATATTTTTTCTTTTCACTATCTGGATAGAAGATATCTCTATTTATGTATGGATTTATGGCGTATTTGCTTGAGTCCTTTTTAACAAAATTATTAAGTCTTTTTTGTAGAAATCTACTTGCGAAAATGTACCCATCCCCATATTCATAAGATTCAATTGTATTTTTAAATGCGCCACCCGTCTCAAACATATACTCAATTCCCTGAATATACTGAAAATGTTTTGTGCGTACTTTTTTTATTTTTGAACACACTTCAGCGCTTGTGTGTACTGTTGAAACTATTAATTTGAAATTTAAATTTTTTGAATGTTCTAAAAATTCACCTTCGTTTATATAGTAAAGTGGATTAAAGTAAATTGGCTCCTTATAGCCTTCAATTAGTGCATTAGAGTTTCCGCCAATCAACGCGCAAGTTGCATTAATGCCATTGCTAATAAGCATGTTGCAAATATCCACAATAGAATGAATTCCACCAATCTGCTGATCTATTGTTGGCAAATAAAAAATTACGTCATAAAGGGAATTTTCTTTTTTGAAATTTTGGAAAAGAAAATTTAATAATGTAATTGGATTAAATTTTTGTTTACTCAATAAATTTTTGTATTCCCTGCCCCATTTTTTTATGAATAATTGATAATTTTGATCTTTATGTGCTTGTATATCTACAATGGTCTTAAAAGTACCCCCCCCATAGTGATACACAAATGTATTGAGAGCTAATACTGATTCATACCCCAATTTTGCCGCCCTAAATTGAAGATCTGTTTCCTCTCCATACCCCACGCCCCATTCATCACTAAAACCTCCAAGCTCATCAAATACAGACCTTTTAACCATAAGGCAGTTACCCACTACAGTGGCTGCTTCTACGTAAGGCTTATTAGTAGATTCGGCATAAATTTCATTTAAATATTTTGCAACACTCAAGTAGTTCATTCCTTCTGGGATTTGAAATGAATAGTTTGGTGAATTATTAGATATTGGGCACGACATAAAAATATCATTACTCTCTATCAATGGGGCAACCAGGGCGCCAACCGTGCTCTCAGTTATGAGACAGTCACTGTTGAGCAACAAAACATACTTACACTTGAGCATGCTCACACCAAAATTTACTGCGCCCCCAAAGCCGGGCCTTCCTGAATTGCTAGCCAGCCGTATATCACCGCCAAATTCATTAATAATTTTTTTACAAATTTCTAAATTAGCTCTTGAAGATCTATCATTAACTATTAATATATTTTTCAGAGGAAATTTTGCCTGTTTAATTGCAAATAGGCAGGGTCTTATCCAATGAACTGAATTGTGAAAGGGTATTAGAATGACTACGTCATTAATCATATATATAACTCTTATTTTTTTCGATAATTTTTATCGAATATTTATCTTCAAATCTATTTTTATAATTGTTTAAATTTTTTTGAAAGTCAATGTAATTACTATAAGAAAATTTTATTTTAGCTGCCGCATCCTGCATGTCAGGATAAAACCATTCATTACCCTTCCAGCAAAAATATTCATTTTCAGCGATTCCACCCAATACTCCATCTACAAGTATGGCATTGGACTCACTTAAGTAGTCCATTACCCCCCCGTAGCGCGAAGATATTACGAGCTTATTCATAATGAGGGCCTCCCCAATAACCCTACCGAATCCCTCAGCCCGATGCAATGAAATTAATATATGCATTGCATCTATAAATTCCTCGTACTCACAAGTATTTAAATAGCCCTCTTTCAGAACTATTCTTGCATCAATTTTGGCGGCCTTAACTATTGAAATGCTATCCGGATTATTGAGAGAAAATTTTGACGCCTTGATAAACAACCTTACATCTTCATTTGCTTTAAAAGCTATTTGAAATGCTTTTATTATATCCATTGGATTTTTTCGGCTAGTAAATGAGTTTTCATCATACACAAAATAATAATTTAATTTTGAATTGTATTTTGGTAACCCGTAAATTCGTGACGATGTATCAAACGGTAAAGTTAATACTTCAAACCTTTGATCATATTTTTTCAATCCATTGCATATGAATTCAGAGATAGTAAATAACTTTTCAAATAAATTAAATATAAACACGAGATCTATATCGATATTTTCTAATTCCCATTGGGTTATTAATATCTTTCTTCCGCCCGAAACTAAATCCTTACTCTCAAATATGGCTCTATGCATTTCAAATATAGGCGCTATAAAAATTTGCCTATCTCCCTCATTGGGCTCATAACTTAGAAATGAGGGGTGGCGATCATTTGCTTTTTGGCATGAATTCAGGTCGAATTGTTGGATTTTTCCATCCTTTTTTAATAGAATTTTTTCTATCAATCTGGCATCTTCGCCAATGCCATTATTCGAAGAATAAAATCCAAACACACAGGTGCTATTGTTTATCTTGCTTTCATTCAACTCGATAACCTCTTTGAGAGGCTCGCAAGAATTTATTTCATTTATTTTTTTTATGCAGCTCTTTAGGTCAAAATCGTCATCAAGCTTCCCCCTCCGTTCATAGCTATCTATAAATAGTTCTTTGACATATATGCGGCTGATATCAATTTTATTTTTAAATTTTGGAAATTTGGGTACATCGTATTCTTCTGCGCCGTATGCAACCCACCACTTTTGAAAATCTAAATTTTTTTCTTTACCTTGAAATTTTAAATTTAGATCTGGACGTTTTTCTAAAATAATATTCTGTAATGGCGTCAGAGAATAATTAATTATGTCTTCTTCGACCTCATAGGCATGAAATAAATCTGTAAATCTATTGAAAATCCTAGCCTCTATTTCATGATTTTTTATTTCTATTTTTCTTGACATGACATACCAAAATATATAATTTTCCAAAGACCTAGGATCTTCTAGGTGGTAGTCCATCATAAATTTCCAACCCTTTGAATACCAAAGGGCAATTAAGAATTTTGGCAAAAATATTTCTTTATACTTGACCGAGGAATGCTCTAGACCACCTAAAAAATAATTTTCTATATTTTTTCTACTCATTTTTCATTTACTTGTTGGCATACGATATTCAGCATTTTACTGAGTCTATAGTCCCAAGTATTTTCTCCAATCCTATTAATTACATCCCCCAAAGATTGTCTTCCCTGTTTAATAGCCATTTCGCTTTCCGAAATTACTACGTCAAGTTTTTTTTTATCTGCAATACACTGCCGATCCTCATCGAATGCCGTGGATATTACACGCAATCCACCAGCAATATACTCAAAGTATTTCATTGGAAACATTGATTCTGTATATTGATTAATCAACGTTGGTAGCAGCCCAATGTCTAGACCGCGTATGTAACTAGGCAATTGCTCATATTTCCTGTAACCCAGGAAATGAACATTCTCCATTTTCCTCAATATTTGAACGGTAGCGTTATTTTGACCCTCACGCTCCTCTCCAATCAAGACAATATGCCATTCAGGCCTTTCTTCTGCCATCATAAGAAGCAACTCAAAGTCTACCTTAAAGTCTGACAAAACTCCGACATATCCTAATCTTGGATGTGGAATATCTTTAAGATCATCTGGATCGGGACCGGGGGTAAATGCTTTTGAAAAATGTTCCCAATCGACCACATTCGGAAAATCATGCGTATTTTTGTTAATAGCTGAGCATTTTTCAAAGAGTTTTTTACTAGTAGTAAAAACAACATTAGCCTCTACGAGCAAATCTTTTTCTTTGGCAATGAATGCTTCTGCATCAATTCCTGGTATCGCTGATAGGTCATCAACACAGTGATAAACTAATGAGCCATATAGACCGCATTCTAAATAATCCAAAACATAAGGATGGTATGTCCATATCACTGTATCTTTATTTTCAAAATCTTGTCTTTTGCAAAAACGAATAATCGTTCTATTCAATATCAATCGGTTGATTGATCGAACGATCTTCCATTGATGTTTAAATGGGATCACAAGAGGTGAAATGACCCAGATATTTTTTTCAACCTTATGAACTCCTCTTAACCCCCAAAGGAGCCTACGCCAAATCCTTGCAAGATCAATTCCACTCGTAAGCTTGGGTACACGCAATCCAACGCTCTCAACATAGAGGGCTCGAATATCGCGCTGAGCTAAATGCTTGGTCGTATGCTGCTTATTAGTCCAATAGGGGGCATCCCAATCTGCCGTAGAAAATAGAATGCAGTTTTTAATCTCTTTCACCCAATAAACTCCTGGGTAGGTCTGCCTTGCAAAAGGCTGAAAATACGCTCTGTTGCTTTTCCGTCTCCATAAGGATTTGAGCTTTTACTCAGCTCGCTTCGAATACTAGTATTTTCTAGGTATTGATTTGCTAGTTTGACAATAGATGCTGATTGAATGCCGGCTAACTTAGCAAAACCAGCTTTAATACCTTCCGCTCTTTCAGTGTGCTCTCGCGTTACTACTACAGGAGTACAGAAAGATGGTGCCTCCTCTTGTATGCCTCCTGAATCAGTAATAATTAATTTAGCAGCACTTTCTAAATACAATAATGTTTGAAAGTCCACTGGCTCAATAAGAATTACCTGTGGATGATTTGTAAATTCAGACATTACTATCTTTCGTACATTAGGATTCAAATGCATGGGAAAGATAAATTCTAATTTTGGATATGCTTGGGCAATTTCCTTAATTGCTTTACAGATTGAAATAATACCGCCGCCATGATTTTCACGACGGTGTATAGTAACTAGAACAAAATCTTGTTTTGGAATAATGCTTGATTTTCTTTTTAATTCTTCAATGGCTGTTGGGGTACCAGCCAACATTTGAATTGCATCAACTACAGTGTTGCCAGTTATGTAAATTCTATCTGAAGGTATGCCTTCAGCCAACAAATTTTCTTTAGCCGCTTTTGTTGGAGCAAAGTGCCATTTGGCAATTCTACCAATCATGGTACGATTGAGCTCTTCTGGAAACGGACTTTGTAAGTCCCCCGTTCTCAGGCCAGCCTCAACGTGAGCTACTGGAATCTGCTTATAAAAGGCTGCGAGCGCCCCCATGTAAGCACTAGTGGTATCGCCCTGCACCACTACAACATCAGGCTTGACCATCTCAATTGCTTGGCTTAATTTAACCATTAGCTTTGAAGAGAGAGTCGCCAATGATTGATTGGCTGTCATCACATTAAGATCTATATCTGGCTTGATATTGAAAACCCTTAGAGTCTGATCTAACATTTGACGATGTTGACCAGCTGAACAAGTAACCAACTCAATAGAAGAATCATTCTTGCCCATGATGATCATAGGCGCCAACTTAATGAGCTCAGGTCGGGTACCAAATATCAACATCACTTTCATAAAGTGACACCATCGGCAGTTAATTCATATTGATGATTTCCATAATAGAAAGCAATATTAAATTGGTGGCTAATGTTAACCGGGCTAGTAATATGTAAAAACCCATCCGATTCTTGTACCTTGACTTGTGATTTCATACTCAAGAAATCTAATGCGTCATTCTGATTTAAGAACACTATTTTTCCAGAGGATTTTTGTATGTAGTCAATAAATTCAATATGCACTTGAATACGATCGGCTTCTGTAGTCCAACCGTACTGATATCTCGGTGAAAAGGGATGATCCAGATAACCAAAAAATGTTTTAGATATCCTTGCTTGCTCATATGCGCGCTTATATATAGCCAGTGGATCGCCCTCCTCCAGAAGACAGTCACCATGAAGCATACATTGTTGCGTATGCCCAATAAAACCCTCTTTCGCTTTGGGTGACCGTCCCGCTCTAGCCATCACAAAATCAGGATCATTGGAGATAATTCCACCGACAACTCCCTGATACCCCGTATCAGCTAAGCCATTACGCGCATATACCGGAGTGTGGTGAAAGGGTGAAACAGCATATCGCGGTCTTACCCCAATGGTTTCTTGAATAATTCTTGCAGATTCTCCCCCTTCATATTTTGCGGCCTCTTCACTGCCACCCCAATTTGGAGCATGAGTGAGGGTATGGGACAAAATAGCTCCGCCATTTTTAAGTACTTCTTTTGGATATTGATGTTGATCGGAATTTGATAAAACTGTTACATGAAGTGCTAATGAAAAGGGAATGCCCCTTTCTTGATAGGCACTTCCAAGAGCTCTTGCAGACTCAATGTCCTCATCGCAATCTAAGCGCATTGTTACGGCACCTTCATACCCAGAAGGAATTTCTAGGATAACCGGCCAGGCAGGAAGATGATCAAAACGATACTGAGAAATATATTGCTCGAGAAGATACCACTCATAGGAATCTACTGGCCCAACGGCGCGGTTAAACCATAAAAGGCTAGCCTTTTGAAAATCCCAAAGACCGCAATATGCTGATAAAACATTATTTTCAGACACTAATTGCGCAATAATATTTTTTTCAGGAATGATTGCCTTCTGAGAAATTGCCCAAATTGATTCATCGGCAGTAATAGCACCAAAACCTAGGTTATTCCACTCATTTGAATAATCAAAACGGCAAAGAGCTCTTGGGGGCAATGGCATTTGCTTGCATACCTCAAGCTCTAGAGCTTTTTGATACAAAATAGAACCAGAGCTCTCTGAATATCGATAAGATTTTGCAGGCTCACAAGCTGCAGCTAATTGCATTTGCTCAGTAACTGGTGTGACAGAAGCTCCTAAAAATTTAGCCAAGGAAAGTGGCAATTTGCCAAACACAATCACCTTAGATGTCCAATTTTTGATAACACCAATTAGCGAGGAGCTAATTTCTTCCGAAGGGCTAATGAAAACCAAGATATCGAACTGAGTATATTTTTTATTTGTAGTTTTTACTGACACAACAAAATCTTCAAAACCTTTTAGATTTGCGCTCCCAATTCCACAACTACGCTCAAAGGCTGATTGCACTATTTCATTTAGCTCCTGGTCTTGGGGGTTCGAATAGATGTAAATCAAGGATGCACCACATGTCGAAACTTGGCATGGCGCCCTACCCGAACCAAATCTTGATGTTTAATAAATTCAAGCTGAAACCCAGAGCCCCAAAATTGGCTCACACGCTCCGTAATAGCTTCGATGCATTCCGGTCCCTCAGGAACAATCCGTAACTTTGGTGGAGTGCTGCGTAAATCAATCTGAAACTCTTGAATACCGCCCACTTTGTGGTCCAAGATATCTTGGATGTGATGGGTGGCGTGATTAATGCCATTAATAGGCACCTGATCATGGATACGACCCACTATATTTGTCAAAAAAGCTCCATCCGAATTTCGTGAGACATGACCTAAATCGCCAGTTCGATAACGAATTAAAGGCATCAGCCGATTACGAAAGCCAGTAAAGACTAATTCCTCAAAGCCAGTATCGGTATCATCAAATACAATCGACTCTGCAAAGCCTTCTGAATCAAAAATCCGCATAGGGGTTGCGCTGCCATCCAGTTGATAAGCCATGATCCCTAACTCCGCCAAACCATAACGATCAATTACCTGGCACTGCAAAGCTTGAGAGATCGCTTCTCTTTGATGATTCTCCAGTAATTCACCGCTTGACTCAAAAATACTGAATGCATTAGCTGATCCATAATGCTTTTGGATAAAACAAGCTAAAGCATAAATTGTTGATGGGTGAGCATGCACTAAATAAGGCTTACGGCGCTTTAAAGTTTCCCAAATTTGCGCCAAACCCATATCGTCTAAGCGATCAAAGAAAATATTAGTTCGATTCATGGCAAAACACTTAAAGTCTTCGCGCGTAAACCACTTCTTAGGTGCTGGTGTGCCCGGAAAACGAGTGGCAAAATGGAGCTCGGGCCTAAACTTATTCTTACCAATAGACTCCCTTCCATAAAGTGTCACCGCAGCTGAATAGTCAGCGGCAATCTGATCATAGTAAAAAATACACGATAGTCCTGTGGAGCCCCCCGTCTTACACGCATGGTGACGAGTCTCACTTAATCGACGAGATAACATTCGATTACCTTGCTCTCGAATAATATCCTTAGTTAAAAAGGGGATCTCATTTAAATATTGCAAGTCTTTTGCAATATTTGCAACATCAAAATTCAAAGTTTTAAATAGATCTCGGTAATATGGCACATTTGCCGTTGCAAATTCGATTGAATTAACCAAACGCAATTTTGTAATTTTCTCTTGTTCAGCTTGAGGGAGAAGGTAAAACTTTCTCAACTCGGCTAATTTTGATCGAATTTCACGCCTTTCAATTTTTTCTGCTAACGGATATGCGATATATGCGCTGGCAAATCCAACCATAGCGGAGATAGGCCAAATAGAGACGCTTTTCTCAAGAATGGAAGAAATTGTAGCTCTATTAAATGACATTATTAAATAAAAAGGTCAGGCGGGAACGGGGCTGGGAATTGCTTCGTCTGAGATGACGCGACCGTGTTCAAGTCCTATTTTGCGATTACAAATCCGATCTATAAGTACAGGATCGTGTGATGCAACCACCAGAATTGAGGACTTGCCAATCAATTCATCTAGTCGTTTAGCTGCCTTTGCGCTAAAACTTTGGTCCCCAACAGAAAGCCACTCATCCATGATGAGAATATCAGCCTCGACACTAGTTGAAATAGCAAACGCTAATCTCAACATCATTCCACTGGAATAAGTTCGAACTGGTAAATCTAGATAATCACCCAATTCAGTAAATTCAGCAATTTCATCTGTCTTGCTACGAATTTTACTTGGGGCCAGGCCATCCAAGATTCCCCTGAGGTAAATATTCTCAAAACCAGTTGCATCCTGATCTAAACCCATAGAGACATCTAACAAAGATGCAATACGTCCGCGCACTTCCAATTTTCCCCTCACAGGAGCATATGCTCCCGCCAATACGCGTAACAGAGTTGTTTTTCCAGATCCATTGTGGCCATAAAGACCGACACGAGATCCTTCTTCAAACGTAAAGCTTATATTTTCGAGTGCAGTGACAACCGGATGGCGACCAGCATCTTGGCCAATCTTACCGCCAGTAGAAAGATGAAGAACTGCTTTCTTCAATGATCGATGTGAATTTTCAAAAATAGGAAACTCAATCGTCAGGTTTTCCGCTGAAATTATTTTAGTCATCTATATTTATAGCCAGTAAGCTACTCGATTGCGAAATCGAAACATCATCCAATATGCTAATGTAAAACCTACAAAAAGCATCCCGGAAGTCCAAAGCCATGAATCTAAAGATACAGCCTGACCTAATACCGGAGCTCTAATAACTTCCATTAAATGATAGAGGGGATTAAATTCAGCTATCCATCCGCGCTGCTTTAAAATATCCACCGACCACATCACTGGGGTCAGGAAAAAAGCAATCTGAATAAAGTTGCTAACAATAGGCAGGATATCCCTGTATCTTGCGCACAAAATACCCAAAACAATTGATACCCAAATTGCATTAAAAACCAACAAAATCAATCCGATCGGCAAAAAAAGGATGTACTCATTTGGCCACTGACCAAATAAAATCAGGGCAAAAATTACTACTGGAAGGCTATGCAAAAAAATAACAAAATTTCTCCAGACTTGACGACAAACATGTATTGTTAAAGGAATGCGTATTTGCTTGATCAGGTATCCGGCCTCAATAAAAACTGAACACCCTTCCATTGCACATGTAGATAAAAATTGCCACACAACCAATCCGATAGCCAAATACGGAATGTATCGTGCTGGGTCCTGATTCAATAATGTTGAATACAGGGTTCCAAGAACACCAACCATAATAGCAGTGCTTAATGTAAACCAAAAAGGTCCAATAACAGAGCGGCGGTATCGCTGACGAATATCATGCCAACCTAATGTGCCCCAAACCCTTACCGCTAAAAGCCCTGTTTTAATATCGTTTCTTTGGGTATGTTCGCTCAGCAATTTTTCTTGGATAAATTTCATTTACAGTAGATGATGAATTGAACCTAGCATTTTACGGCAAAACATATATCTCAAGTGTCATATAATTATTTAGTTATTTTATATATATATATTTTCAAAAATCTTTTAAATAAATGCGATATACAGATGAATTAATCATTATGTTTTTTTATCGTAGTTTATGAATGCAATCCATGGCTTTTTTAAGCCTTTTTAAAACCTAAATGTATAGCTTTGCTATACATCGCAACTGATGATATGAGAGTTCTACACGTATACCGAACCTACTTTCCTGATGCGCAAGGTGGGCTGCAGGAGTCGATAAGGCAAATCTGTTTGGCAACAAGGAATTTTGATGTTGAATCTCGTGTATTTGTACTCTCCCCAAATCCAACACCTAAGCTCATTCAATCTGGGGAAGGAGACATCATTCGATCGGCATCTTGGTGGGCCCCCGCATCATGCGATTTAGGTGGGCCCGATGCTCTGGCTGAATTTAAGAAGCAAACTGCTTGGGCTGACTTAATACACTTCCATTTTCCTTGGCCATTCGGTGATGTACTCAATATTGCCTCTTCAAAAACGAAACCAAGAGTCTTAACTTACCACTCTGACGTTGTAAAACAAAAATACATTAATTATCTATATCAACCACTTCGAACTTACACAATGCATTGCATGGATGCAATTGTTGCAACGTCCCCCATATATTTGAATACAAGCCCTGTACTTAAGAAATGGGTGGGCACTAAGAAGCTTAGAATGATTCCATTGGGAATTTGTGAGGAGCCATCCTCTCAATTCATCGATGATACAAGAGCCAAAGATTATCTCAATATGCATGGCCTTGAAAATTCACGTTATATTTTATTCTTAGGTGTTTTGAGGTACTACAAGGGAGTGCATACCCTGATACAGGCTGCATCGCAAATTCACGAAAAGATTGTGGTCGCGGGATCTGGCCCTGAAGAACTTGCCTTAAAAAAACTTTCTCTTGATCTAGGAATTAAAAACGTCGTATTTACTGGCGAGGTTACTGATATTCAAAAATATGCTCTTTTAAAAAATTGTACCGCTTTAGTTTTGCCTTCCCACCTTCGCTCTGAAGCATTTGGAATGGTGCTAATTGAGGCTTGCATGAATAGTAAGCCTATGATTTCCTGTGAGATTAACTCCGGCACTTCATATGTCAATATCAATAATGAAACTGGTTTTGTAGTGCCCCCCGAAAAGCCAGATCAGCTTGCGCATGCCTGTAACCATCTTATTAATAATCCAATTCAGGCAAATGAAATGGGTAAGGCAGCCAGAAATCGTTATGACTTACTATTCTCTGGCATGGCACTTGGGAGAAATTATTCGAAACTATATGCTGAATTGCTTACACAGCATGGACAAAAATAATATTTTTTACGTAAGCAATTGTTATAAGATCGATACTTTCAAATGCAGAAGCCTCAGCAAATAAATTAGACCTCTTGAGCTTCGTAAATCATTTGCGAAATAACTTCTCGCAATGTTTTTTTAGCACTCCAATTCAGAAGTAGTTTTGCTTTATTGGGGTCAGCCAAAATCTCCCCCCCCTCATTCGGCCTGAAAAGTGCTTTATCAATCAAAACATGTTCTTGCCAATGAAGGCCTAACTCTGAAAAAACAATTTCTACAAATTGCTCTAGCGAGTGCCCCACTCCCGTAGCAATTACAAAATCGTCTGGATTTTCCTGCTGCAACATTCGCCACATTGCATCCACATATTCTGGGGCCCACCCCCAATCGCGTTTAATGGCTAAATTCCCTAAAGTAAGCTTACTGCCTTGACCTTGCGCTATATCAATAGCGGCTCGAATGATTTTTTGCGTAACAAATCTATTTGGCCTTAAAGGTGACTCGTGATTAAACAATATGCCTGTACAAACAAACAACTCATGCCGCTCTCGATATCGCTTTACCAACCTAAATGCCTCGACCTTCGATTCGGCATACGGGCTTTTCGGTTGAAATAAGGTATTTTCACTTGCCGGTATCCCATTGGTCTCGCCAAAGCACTCTCCGGAGCCCGCATTAAAAAAACGAGTCTTAGGATGCCTAAGCCGCAGTTCCTCCAAAATATTTGCTGTTGCATCTGCTATGCTTTGCCACGTCTCTTTGGGCCTTTCAAAAGAGAGTCCTACGGAACTTTGTCCAGATAAGTTATAGACCTCGTCCGGCATACTCATAGAAAAAGCATGCTTAATACTCGAAGCATCAGATGTAACTAGATTAACAAGATTTATCTGAGAAAAAATCCCCAGTTTCTCAAGATTATAAAACTGTGTTTTAACTATGTCGCGAGAGCTCCCAAAAACTTTATAGCCCATTGATAAAAGAAGCTGTGCTAAATATGCACCATCCTGCCCAGATATCCCGATGATTAGGGCTCTCTTCATATTAAGGCAGATTTTGAGCTGAGGGTTTCTGCGATCTTCTCCGCAAACGCCTATCAGGACTTCCCGCTTTTATTGACATCATGACCATGCTTTTTAAGTAAAACATGTTGTTTTGCTTGATCTAAATCTCTAGCAACCATCTCTTCAATCATTTCGTCCAAAGTGATTTCGGGAGTCCAGCCCAACTTCTTCATCGCATTACTTGGATCGCCCAATAGAGTTTCTACTTCTGCTGGGCGGTAATATCTTGGATCAATTTTAACAATTACATCGCCAACTTTAACTGCGGGAGCCCTATCTCCTGCAATTGCTGCTACTACTGCACGCTCATTAATACCCGATCCATCAAATGCTAAGGTAATCCCTAGCTGTTTTGCACTGCGAATAATAAATTCTCTTACGGAATGCTGTACACCTGTAGCAATTACAAAATCTTCTGGCTTATCCTGCTGCAGCATCATCCATTGCATGCGGACATAATCTTTTGCATGACCCCAATCTCGAAGGGCATCCATATTTCCCATGTATAAACAATCCTCAATACCCATTGCTATATGAGCCAATCCTCGTGTAATTTTTCGCGTCACAAAAGTTTCCCCACGACGCTCTGACTCATGATTAAACAATATGCCATTGCAGGCATATATTCCGTAAGCTTCTCGATAATTAACTGTGATCCAATAAGCATAGAGTTTTGCTACACCATAAGGACTTCGAGGATAAAAAGGGGTTGTTTCTTTTTGGGGAATTTCCTGAACTAGCCCATACAACTCAGATGTAGATGCTTGGTAAAAACGTGTTTTCTTCTCTAACCCTAGAATGCGTATTGCCTCCAAAATTCTCAAAGGACCAATTGCATCAACATCAGCGGTATACTCAGGGACCTCGAATGAGACAGCGACGTGACTTTGAGCTCCTAAGTTATAAATTTCATCAGGCTGAGTCTCCTGAATAATCCGAATCAAGTTTGTTGAATCAGTTAAATCGCCATAATGCAAGATAAAATTGCGATGATTAATGTGCTGATCCTGATACAAATGATCAACACGCTCGGTATTAAATAAGGAAGCCCTTCGTTTAATACCATGGACAATGTAATCCTTATCGAGCAAGAACTCCGCTAAATAAGAACCATCTTGACCAGTAACCCCGGTTATTAAGGCAATTTTTTGTTTATGCATACCCGCACTCACTTTTAATTAAATCTATACAAGCACTATTAGTTAATCAACGAAATTAGTAACCAACCGTCTTTAACCTCTTCCGTAGTTATCTTCAAAACGTACAATATCGTCTTCCCCTAAATAACTGCCCGACTGCACCTCAATAATCTCTAGAGGGGTATTACCGGGGTTGGCTAAGCGATGGATTTGTCCTCGCTTAATGAAGGTGCTTTGGTTTTCAGTGAGCGTAGTGACCTTATCACCATTAGTAACTTCGGCTACGCCCTTGACAACAATCCAGTGTTCTGCGCGGTGGTGATGCATTTGCAAAGAGAGTCTAGCACCCGGATTTACCTGAATGCGCTTCACCTTAAAACACTCACCTTCATCGACACTGTCGTACCATCCCCATGGACGTTTTACCTTGCGGTGCAGATTCCTTTCTTCGCACTGTTGCTGCTCTAGTTGATTCACAATGCTTTTCACATCTTGACTATTTTTTCGGTCGGCTACCAAAACGGCATCGGCCGTTTCAACAATAATGAGGTTCTCAACCCCAACTGCACCAACCAAACGACTGCTTGCATGTACCAAGGAGCTCTTGGTATTGGCCAGCAATACATTACCAGATATGACATTCCTATTTTGATCTTGCTTGCCAACTTGCCATACTGCATCCCAGGCGCCTAGGTCATTCCAGCCCGCCTCGAGCTCCACCATCTTGATGCGATATTGACTACCAGGGCACTTTTCAATTACAGCATAGTCAATCGACTCGCTTGGAATAACATTAAAGAGGGCTTTATTTGGCCGCACAAAAGCAATCTCGCCCAATTGATCCATGACCTTACTATTCCAAGCGGCCTCAGTAGCCAGAGAAATATCTGGGCGGTACTCCGCCAAAGCAGCCAACCAGGTACTAGTGCGGAGCACAAAAACACCGCTATTCCACAGGTAGGTACCATCGGCTAGATAGGCTTGTGCTGTTTTAGCATCGGGCTTTTCAACAAACTGCACTACAGAGAATTCATTATTTTTACCCTTAGCGCTATCGCGCTGAATGTATCCGTAGCCTGTTTCAGGGGATGTTGGAGCAATGCCCAAAATAGCAACGGTCTTTTTACTTTCGTCTTCAGCAACAACTGTAATGCAATCTTGAATTGCTTTAACAAAAGCTGCTTGATTTTGAACAGTTTGATCAGCTGGTGTAATGATTAGAATTGGATCAAGGCCTTCGGCTTTGCTTTGATCCAAAGAGTGAAGCGCTGCCATGCTAAGGGCTGGTGCGGTATTGCGCCCAATGGGCTCAAGCAAGAGTCGTGCGTCAATACTCTTAAGCTCCCTTAATTGATCTAAGGCTAAAAAACGGTGCTCTTCATTAGTCACAATTAAGGTTTCGCCTAATTTGATTTGCGAATTACCGATAGCGTTAATACGAACAATGGCCTGCTGAAACAAACTCTGATTAGAATCATCGCCAGAGAGTACTAAAAATTGCTTTGGAAAACCAGATCGCGATAAAGGCCACAAACGGGTGCCCGAACCGCCACAAAGGATGACCGGAGTTACTAAAGATAAAGATGTTTTATTCATTAAGAGAAATATCGAAAATTTTATGATTTCTGAAAAGAGTAATGATTTATTTTATCCGAACACGCAAGAGATTAAGAGTAAATAGGAGCTTAAAACGCTCTTAAGTAACTGATTTATATGTATCAGTACGCTAAATTCCAAGGGGCAAACTCTCTATCGATTACAGCTCACCTTTATTGTTCTACGACCACTTCTTAAGCATATAAATGCCAGTGCATTTATCAACACCTGCCCTCTAATAAAACCTCTGCGGCCTGCAGTAACTCATTTGCCTGCGGAATACTCCTAAAATCCCCCAAATTAACGATATTGCTGTTCCAGTACCCCTCTGTCTTCCATCTTGGGGAGTCACAGTAAATCTCAATCGTCGGTTTACCTAATGCTGCAGCTAAGTGCGTTAAACCCGTATCAACACCAATCGTCAGTGCAGCATATGCAACCAGTTGATATGCCTCTTCAATCGAAAATGCCCTAGGCACAATCGCGTTTGGGACTTGAGTCGCTATTTGTGAGCTTATGTTCATTTCTTCTGGACTGCCCCACGGAAAAATTACTTGATAGCCTTGGCTCGATAACGCCCTACCCAATTCAATCCAGTATTCACTGGGCCAGCGCTTAGCAGCTCTTGCCGTTGAATGAAAACACACAATATAGGGAACAGTTTCACCATTTGACTGTTTTCTTAAGTCCTCGATCGGCAATGGTGCTAGTTGGTTGACAAAAGTAGGTGGATAAAAAAAGGGCGGCTCATGTTGGCGATCAATTAATGGCCAATCGAAGGCCGAGCACATCACCACGCGCGAGCGATCAATCGCATGGCATTGAATCGGTACATGCACCGATTGGTTATAAAACATTCGTGCCATGGGTTCATACCCCGAATACTCAGTTGCATTACCGAGGCCGGCCACAATGGCATGCTCTGATTTTCTTGCAAGAGCACATACCAAAGCGGACTTTAAAAGGCCTTGGGTCTCAATCACGATATCGTAAGTTGCCGACTGCAATAATTTACGCATAGCAAAAAATTCTTGCCAGGTGCGCATTGAAAAAAGATTCCTCCTCCAGCGCCGAAAGGCAAGTGGAATAATCCGGTCAATCCCTCGGAAGGACTCTGTGGTCTTTAAGGGTTCCAACAAATGCACATAAGCCTCTTCCACAATCCAGTCGATCTGGGCATTGGGTAAGCGTTTACGTAAATCCCATACGATCGGCAGGTTATGTAACACATCCCCGAGTGAGGAGAGTTTCACCAACAGAATTTTGGGTGAATGGTCTAATTGAGCCAATTGAGAAACTGGCATTGCTTGGGGGATAGGCTGTGACAAATTTTCCTGCTGAGTCGTCATCCCAGCATTATCGTATGTTTACCCTCACCCGGATCAGGTTTTGCTGCTAAACCACGCCCGCTTAGAACTTTGGCGCCGCATCCCACGAAAGCCCGGCACTGTCTTTGGCATTGAGTAATGCTTGCTTACCCTGCGCAATTGGCCATTCAATTCCAATGCTTGGATCACACCAGGATAAACAGGCTTCGCTACTCGGATCATAGTAATCGGTGGTTTTATAGAGAAACTCAGCCGTTTGCGATAAAACTAAGAAGCCATGGGCAAAGCCTGCGGGCACCCAGAGTTGTTTGTGGTTTTCAGCGGAGAGCTCGACCCCAACCCATTTGCCAAAGG
>JACCDW010965143.1_pt1 | contig 20730 bp, 28 predicted proteins | sample 7449781 | NCBI WGS metagenome assembly JACCDW01 (sample SAMN15323449, study PRJNA562643) | freshwater metagenome | isolation source: river surface water | place: USA:Blue River Watershed | collected 2017-08-18
GGTTTTGAGTTCTACTATACATTTTTCTGAATGCTAATAGGCCAGTAGTAAAAGCTGTCCCTGAAGATACAAAATCTAGTGTAGTAGCTGTTGATTTTGAATCATAATAGTTTCTCATAGTTTTTCCAGTTACTGAAGAAAAATATGAATTAATAGGAGTTATCAAGCTGCTTATTATTGTGTTTACTTCTCTTGAAAGACTACTCTCTTTATCTCTATAAGCTTGCAATAACAATGTTGATGCATCCAGGTCAGTGTTGGATATTGTTGTGTCACCTATAGATGATGTGACAAACTCTCTTGTATCTAGAATATGTGACGCAGCTGTACCAGCTGTTGTTAATGACAACTGATCTTGAAAATTTTTATCAGCTAAACCCATAAGGTTAGCCATACTCTTAAAAGTTGCAGGTTGATATATGTAAGCCATATTATTATTTTCTATGCTCGAAATTTATCTACCTTGAATTGGGGTGATAATATTATCACCCCACCCTCGAAAGTCAAATAAAAAAATACCCCAAATTTCTTTGGGGTATACTCTTGACATACTCGAATTCTTATGAATTGAATTCTTTGTAAATCTTGTATGCATCCTCATCAGATGTGAATTGTTTCAAGATAGAAAATTCAGGATTGATTTGATGCTGGTCATCTACATTAGCATAGAATCTACGAAGAGCATTTGCTACAGCAGGTCTTTGATGAGCATATAGCCAAGACAAGAGTTTAAGATATTGGAATCTTTCCTCAGCCCAATTTGTGGTCATCTTATTATCAAGATTTAACTCAAGTTGGATTTCAGTGGATGGCTTATCAGGGTCACCCATACATCCACCTTCATCATCATCATTATCACAATCACATGAATTGTCACAACAAGCACAATCACCACAATTGCAATTTCCACAATCCGACCATGATTCATATGTGTCTTCCCATTCACGGTCTACATCATCATCATAATCAGTGGTGTAGCGGGATTCATATGTCAGGTCTTCAAGAGGAACCTCATACTCTTGCACTACCATGTATTTACAGGTACGCAATTTCTGACATTCACAATCAAGAGGGATTGATACAACATCAGCAGGATTGATTTCTACCAAGACCAACTTGCCATCCACTGGTCGGAAACCTCTTGCATATTCAAGAGTACCTGCATGGAAGCCATAAGAGCATCCATTCTCTTTGTTGTCATCAACTTTGTTGCGTGGCATCTCAAGTACATTGCCAACACTGTTATCAAATTTTCCTGAATGCACATCAGTGTAGTTTGAACGCAATGCTTTGTATGCTAAGAAATTGCCATTGTTTGTGATGGGCAAGAATTTATGCTCAAGAAAGGCATATAACTCATTTACAGCACGGGATGAAGGATTGAGGTTTAGTTTGGTGATAAACTTGAAAATTGGTACACAATCAGCACCCTTTGACAAGAATTCCAAGATACGCTCCGCAATGGTGTTGGAGATAGGGTCACCATTGACAAATACATTGCCATCCTTGACCTCTACCTGCTCATACTTGGCATAGAGGTTTTTGAATACAAGAGATGGATTCAGGATAGAATAGAGTGTATCCCACTCTTCTGCATTGACAGCACTAAGGGCTGATACAAATCGGGCATCAGATGCATGAATAGTAAACTGTTTACCATCAGTGAAAATGGTGATGCTACCAGACACAGGGTCTGGATTTATTATCTTTGCGTAGGGTTCCATTTCAAACTCTCCTTATTGGCGAACATAGAATAATACCATACCTGATTATACCTTTGCCACTAAATTCACAAAGATTAAAAAATATTTATTTTAGGCAGCTTTCCCATTGGGGTGATAATATTATCACCCCAGCTTGGGGCAGACAAATAAAAAATGAGGTGGAAAAATCCACCTCATTCTGAACAGGTATTATTTTGAGGAAACCTACCTATTCATAGCCTCTACATACTCCTTAATATGCGGGATTGTCCATCTATCCATTGTTACATAGTTCAAAAGAGGGTATTTACTCTTTAACTTGTTCATAGAATCAGCAATTTCACGTTCTTTGTCAAGATTGTACTTGAAACCGCAGTTAAGGAGTGATGATAATGCATCAACTGCCTTATTATTGCGATTGAATGATTGAATATCATAGATTGACTTGAATCCAAACGGGTCATCAGGCATATCAGCAAAGGTTTCATACAGCAATTCAGTATCATAAGTGACATACTTGGTGATAAAGCCTGTTGATATCTCGTCTTTGGTATCTTGTGGCAGGTTAGATATTACATCTCTTACATAGGTATTAAGAAACACCCAGTTGGAGCCAAGTTTGTCCAAATCACAATTGCGAATACCATATACCTTTATGTCATGTCCAAAGTATGACAGGCTTGAAATGATGTTTCTCAATTGGTTCATGGTGTATGCTACATTGTATCTACTGATTGGAAGGTAGATACCCTTATCATGCTTAAGGTTTACTGTTACCTTATCCCATGAGGTCTTTTCCATGTATCCCCCATTGTAGATGAATGCATCATTAATCTTTGCATATGCTTGTCTGGTTCTAACAATCTTTGGCAATTGTATTGAAGCAAAGTCAATGAAGGTAGCACCATAGAATTCAGGCATCTGCTTGAATTCATCCAATGTTACACCATTCAAAAGTTCTACAGCATAACAGCGGGAATGCATATGCCCATCTTGAATGATGCGTTTCTTCATGGAAGGTTTGGTTACATCACCTTTGTTAACATAGATTCTAGTATCAGGATGACACTTAATCTCTTGGCATACATAGTCAAGTTTATCTTTAACGAATTGCTTGCATACCATCACCTCTGAAGGCACAAGAGCAAAACCTTCACGCATAGGATATCCTTCCTTAAGATATCCACTAACCAATTTCTTGTGTGAAGATGACAGGGTATTATAGAATATTTTAGAATCCCATATTGTGTCACATATATCAAGTCTTGCTACAATATCATCACGCAAACTAGACTGGATGTTAAGGATAGCATTACCTATCCAATTCACAGTCTTATCACGCATATCCAATGATTCACGGGATGCAGATGGAATCACATCGCCAATCTCAGCAAACAGGACAACTTTTAAGTGTTGGTCAAGTACACTGTTTACAGCAGATGAATATGCTGGATTGTTGATAGAACTGGTACTGAAAGGATATGCCACGTTACCCATCACCACATAGTTATCATCATAGGAATGAATGATTTGGTATTTCGTACCATCAAAAACTGTTTTGGGTTTGCTTTCCACCAAGGAATTTTGGACTACTGGATTATTCAAGACTGGTGTTGGACTGAAATATCTTAACTGCTTGACGATGGCATTCTCAAATTGGTAACAGTCTAAGGGCTTTACAGGCACTTGAATTTCTATACCTGTTTCATCTGTTGGTTCTTCATTAACCTTCATTATCTTGCCAATACCTGAATCATCAATGTATGCAAGGTAAGATTTCTTAAGACCATTATTGTAAGAAATCACAGTGAAGGAATCAGTGTAGGAGAATGCTGATTTGGAGCCAAGACCCATCATGCCTACTTGGTCATTTGTATGTCGCTTGGTTGATTCACCATAGGATGCATACACATTAAAGATTTGCTCTTCATTAAGACCAAAACCATAATCACGAATGCTAAGTAATGGACTAAAACGGCTAGGGCAGTTAATCTTGATTGGTGTTTCTTTGATTCCAGCCTGAACATGAGCATCATAAGCATTTGTGCTGTATTCTCTGATGATAGCACCAGCCTTGTCTGAATACAGGGAATTGCGTAGAATCGAAAAGATATGGGCAAGATTCTCTTGCTTCACAGAGAAGAATGATTCAGTAATCATTCCATCGACAACAGTGTTTACTTTCTTGTCTTCAACTATCATTTGGTTTCCTCACAATGATTATATCATCTGATACTGAGGGTGCAAGAAGAATTTTTTATTTGCAGCTGATTTTTTGGGGTGGTAGCACTACCACCCCAATCCTGGCTTTTGCAATAAAATATTTTTAAGTGGAATAATCCCCTTATAAGCAAGTTATAAGGGGATTTAGTGTAACTTATGCAGGTTTTACCCTACATAAGCATACTTTTGCACAATATTTGGCTTAAGTTGGGTTGCATTATCAGCAATTCTACCCCATCTCTTGCTTATTGCTTGTAAATCTGCATCAATAGATGGTGCTAGTATCTTAGTTGCAATAGTTTCCATGTTTTCACGCATAGAACCCTTGTAATCTTGTGCTGAACGGGTCAAACCATTGATAACACCAAAGGCTGAACGGTCATGCAGGTCACCACTAGCCTCATTAAGAGATTCTAAGTAACCTTTGTGCCATGCTTTACCCTGTTCAATGGTCAAGCCTTCATTGATTGACAATTGTGCAATCACCTGTAGAGGTTGCTCTACCTTGACCTGCTTAGAATAACCTAGCAGGGTTAAGAGGTCATTACCTTGTGTCAATGCAACCTTGACAGCATGGGTGACAGCAAGTTGCAATTCATTGCGGTCAATGTTGCCAAGGTGTTTTTGATTGATTTGTATGGCACTATTCTCACGCCCCCATATCATGCCATTAAGGCAGATAGCACGGAAGAGGAAAGGTGAAACCTTGAATGTGGAATTCTTGATTTCAGAATTGCGGAATGCAATTCCAACACCATAGTCGCTATCAGGTTCTGATTTCATGTAGTCTGGCAACAAGACATTACCAAAGATATCATCTCCATCATCGGATATGTGTGAGGCAAGAGCATCAGTTAATGATGGTAGTGCATTGGCAATCATTTCCATTGCCTCATGGTTGTCAATAACACCATATCTACCTGAAACAATGGCACGGGCATTATCATACCCTGCATCATCCTTGCGAACACGAATGCGGAATTCTCTTGCATTCTTACCATCATTTGCCCACATCTTTTCACGCAGGTCTAACTCTGAGTTAACAAAACGGGTAAGGTCATCACCAAAGCCCTTTTCTTCAAGGAATGAAACCATAGATGAAGGGATATCAGTGAAGGCATTAAGGGATGAAAGACCAGACTTTGTGATACCCATGCCATTGGTTAAGGTTTGTGAATCCTTCAGGCGGACATTGGATTCAGGTACAACAAGGTCATACTTTGAATCTGCTTGTGCTTTGACAGATTCTACAAAATCAGAGAATGGGGTGCATTTTGACTGCCATTGCTTTGCAACATGGCGATGGGCTTGGGTTGATTCAAGACCAATAGCATTAAACCAAGTACCATTGGCATCCTGCTTAGCAGTAGCACCTTCAGATACCTGCAAACCACCTGCATTGGTGAAAATAGACTTGTTTGGCTGTACCTTGGGCTTGTCATCACCCAATTCAAGCATATCGAAACGGTTATCGGACATAGTGGTCAACCTCCATAATTGACAATGAAATGATACCACCTGATATGACTTACTGCAAGAAAAATTACAGTAGAGCTTTTAAAAATTATTTTATTTGACAGGGCAAATTTTTGGGGGGATAATATTATCCCCCCAGTTTAGAAGAAAAAATTAAAAATTAGTAGGAAAATCACTTTCATTAACTACATTATTTTGATATCTATCTATTGGGCCATTGGGAGCTAAAGAATAACATTTAGCATTTTCACCAGAGCAGATCCAAAATTCACCTCTCTCTAGTGGTTTAATATTTTCTTTATTTAGATATGGCAAGGTTTTAATATAACCTGCATTGGCCCACCAGAAATTACCTGAATAATGTCTTGGATTTTCTACATACAATCCTGAAGCAGTATCATGTGTCTTTAGAGCTTCTACACATTCTTCCCATTTAGCGATAGTATAGAGGTCTAGATATCTAACCCATGATTCTACATTTTGTCTAAGTTGTGGATGGGTATAAGTAACACCTTTTGTATGCATATACAAGATAGGTGTATCAGCTGGTAATTCTTCAGCTCTAAGTTTAATAAAATTCAAGGTATCAGGTTCATTATTGAATACAGGATTCTCATACTGTACCAATTGAATTTTATCTGAGAATGTTGATAGTTCTTCAAAGAATTCACCATCAAAGTCTCTTAAGCCAGATATAGGGATAAAAAGAGTATCTATTTTATCCCATAAACCTGAAGCTCTAAATTTTTTAATTTTATTAGAGACTATACTTGCATAGTCTCTTCTGCAATATGTGTGAAGATAAATTTCCATAGGTCAATTATACACAATGAAAGGTGTATAGATTCCCATGTATGCACCAACAACATTATAATCAACCCACTCTATTGCATCTTGTTCAGGGTCTTCAGATTCATCCCCTCGAAATCTTTCAGTGAAGGATTGTATCAATGCATCATAAGAATACATTGCCACTTCTACAAATTTTTCTTCTCGAAAAATCTTAGCAGTTCCAATCAGTGCCTCATCATGGTCAGGAAATAATAAAGCTTCTGGGCAATTTTCTTCTAAGTATTTAATTATTTTGTTAGACATTACAATCTCTTTCTGGCTCGAATTCTGGAATGGATTGCTCGAAACACTTAATTCCAAACTGCTCGAATTCTTCTGGTTTGGTAAGAATGATTTGAGAGCCATCACTTAATGTTACTTTGAAACCTATAAAAGGCTCGATTTTCCAGTTACCAAATTCATAACCACTATCATCATCTAAATGCTCTAAATCATTATCTATGTATTGTTTAGTAGTCATTGTTAGTTTGGTATAATGCTCAGTCAGTTCTAGGTAATGACTCTTATCAGGAAGGCTCTCAGGTTTCATATCCTATTGTATCACTCGAAATTGTCAACCTCAACAAAAGAGAAGAAAATATGTATGTTGTATTTTTCGCCTTTTTTATATTTTTTATTTCTTCTGATGTATTGCACAGTCCATCCACTAGTAGAGGCATAGATGAGACAATCTTCATATTTTTTTCTTTCTTTTAATACAGAAAGAAAAAGTCTTTCGATTGTATCTACTTCTTCTAGGAAATCATAATTTGTATTGATTCCAAGAGTTTGCCTGATGATTTTGATTCTGTCTTGTTTGGTGCAAAGATGTTGGATAGCATCATCCAATATTTTAATATCTTTTTCTTTCATCACTTTGTTTTCTTATTAAAAAAATAATAACTGCCCACTTGATTGTGTTCTATGCCTATTGTATCAAGATAATGGAAGAAATCCTTTTGATTTTTCTCTATTAAATTGACTCTTGGGAAATCAGGCAAATCTTCATTGATGAAATATACATGACAATGAATCTTTGCATTTTCAGAGATGTAAGTCTTAAGAGGGACAAAGCTTGGTTTAGGCTCATTGTTCAACAAAAATAAAATATTTAATAATGCAATCATAATATCCCTTGTGCCTTTAGTTCCTGGATGTTTTGGTAGATAGCTTCATTTTTTAATTTTTTCTGTTCAGCTAGTAGTTGTAAACATTGACTGGTGCAAAGATGTTGATGTTTTGTTCTGTACACTTCAACATCATTTAATTCAGCTATGTATCCTTCATCGATTTGATACACTTTATATGGATGTATGTTGTATCTAGTCTTGATTAATCTTTTCATGTTGTTGGTTGATTCTTTCTATTACAAATTTTTCAGCATAGCGTCGGTCTTGTAATTGTTGTTGGACATATCTATCACAAGTCTTAACAGTCTTGGCTGTTTTTAAAGTATATCCATGTTCGTTTGTAACAGAAAAACCTTCATCAGTTTTGTAAACATAGAATCCATCAGCCATATAGATAAATTTTTCAATCTTCATCTTCATCCTCGAAATAATCTGATTCTATCAAAGAGCTGGATTTTAATTCTTCTACTATAGATGGATTTTGAAACAAGCCATTTCTAAATGCTCGAATAATTAAATCTTTTGTTTCATCATCATACTCGCTCGAAAGTTCATCTCTCAAACGCTCTGACATTGCTGATATCCACTTCAAGTTTTCCATACTCTATTATATCACAAAAAAGGGGAAGACTCGAAAATCTTCCCCTCGATTTTATTCCTCTTCTTGTTGAGGGATTAGTTCACCATGTAGACAGATTTCATAAACATAACCATCAGGAGTGTCTGTTGCTTCATATCTGTTTATCTGAACATCATCAAGGCGGGTAACATTGAAAGCATCAGCAGTGTCAATAGAAATAGAGCATTCATATTCACCACAAAGTTCTTGATGTTTTTGTAATTTTGAAATCAATTCATTAAGAGTCAATTTCTTCACTCTCCTCGAAAATATCAGACCATTGTTCCATGCCACCCCATTTACCATTTTCCACTGCTTCACGGAATGTTTCATAACAACAGGTGATTTCCATTTTACCATTGTCACAGGTAAACTCGTAATGGTTGTCATTTTCAATTGACCCTGAAACCATCTCAAAATTGGCATTTGGATAGAGTTTTGATAGTTCTATTACAAACTGCTCAGGAGTACCCCAAGGTGAGTCAAATGTGTAGATAATTGTATGAAAATCAGGAAGGTCATTTCCAACTTGGCAATTACTAGCGTCCCATTTAACACCCCAATTGCTACAAGACCAGTCATACCAGTTTGTATAACCTGTTGCATCAAAGGCTTGTTGGTTCTTCAGTGCTTGTTGTGCAATTCCAGCAAACCAAGAATGACCACTGTTTGCAATCTCATGTATGTTTGCATCAAGACCAGTTTCTTTTGTAAACTCTTCTAATAATTTTTCGATGTTTACACTAGGGGATTGTGTGTCAACCAAGATTTCTGGCATTGGGAAAAAAGAATTATAGAAATTCTTTGTGTCTGCTTTTTCTTTAAAAGCATTGTAAGATTCTGCATCAGGCAAGATACAGGTGAGTTCATTCATCACCCAGTTAGGCATTGTAGGGATTACCTTTCTTTTTCATACATCTCAAATGTACAAGATGTTATATCATTAGATACTATGAATCGCCAATAGTTTTTTGAGATTTTTCTCTTGTAAAAATTATATCCGCTATGGTGTAAAAAATAAAAATCATTTAATATTTCTTCCCACTGCAGAGCTTTTAATTTTTTAACTAGAGGTTTGGCTACTGAAATCTTCAAACTATTTGTTCAAATTCAGCATTTTCATATCTGAGATTTGAAAATTTATTTTCATCCATCTCATCATATTGATGAATCATTTCATATTCACCATCAGGACTCTCTGCAACAAGACAAATTTGTAGCATATACATTTTGTCATTCATCTCTAATGCATATAATTGATTTAAAATATCTTCATGCATTACAACATCATCAGGCACTTCTACTGTACCTGTTACATTGAATTTTAGTTTCATAACCTATTATATCACACTCACCATGGAAGCAAACTTTATTTTGGGGAAAGCTTTGGGGTGATAAAAATATCACCCCAAAATAAGAAGAGGAGAATAATTTATTTTATTCTCCTCGGTCCTGAAATATAAAGCCCTACATTTATATTTCAAGGCATAATTGGGATTCAAGACAAGAAGACCAATAGCGGGAGTTCTTGTGACCCTGTAAAATATCCCAATATAAACATCTAGTAATGTATGGTGATGTTTCTATTCTTTTAGATTTTTCCACCCAAACATTTTCACCAGTCATATATTCTGCAATTTCTTTTTTAGAATCTGCTCTATATCCCTGTTCATTCATTTTTAATGCACGGAGCATATGTACATCTAAACATACAATCTCAACATTATTAGGATAGCAAAGTTCTAGGGCAAATGATACTTTGGCCAATCCAATACCTTTAAGATTTTGAGCAAGTCTATTTCTTAAATCAACCCAAGTTTCACTACTGGATTTGATGAAAGAATCAGGATTGTCAAAAAATTTATTTTTGAAATCCCATATGTTCTCTGTTCTTTGATTTTGTAGACCGCTCTTAGAAAGAAATAATAATTCAGCTAGTTTAGATTTATCATTCTTCCACTGCTCGAAATTTTTTATATGATTGTAAGACCGTACATTACTCTGCCATGTAGAGTGTATAGATGTATAAGCAAACAACCATCTTCTAAAAATCTCATTGCTGTTTGTTGGTGAAATAGATTTCCAATATTCTTCATAACTCGAAATCTTAGTTTGGTGTTTTGTAGAAAACACATCCTCGAAATTCATTTGTCTTCTCTCTAGTAGGGGTTGAGATAAGGAATAATATCATGGTGCTTCTGGTATGTCAAGGGGAATAATACAATTCCCCTTGACCTGTCATAGATGGAGGGCTATGACATATCTAAATACTGGATGAGTCTCTTCTTGTCTGAATATGACATAGAAGATTGGAAGGCTCTCATATAAGGATATCTCTTATATAATTCCTCGAATTCCTTAGGAGGATTATATTTGAATGCATTAATTCCTAAAGCTCTTAAAGCCATTTCTGCATCAAAATAATTTCCACTATTCCTATGAAAAGAATTAAGATTTTCAGTAAGATGTTTCCAAGGCTCGAAATCACTTATTAATTCTCTTTGGAATGCATTAGAGTCTTTGAAATACTCATAGTCTCTAACCTTATCTGGATTATTATTCTTCCAAGCATTGAACTCTTGAAGAATAAAATCTTTTAATTCAATCCATGTTGGTTGCACTGTTTTCTTTAAATCAGCAGTTTTTACACCATAGATGATTGGAACTTTTATTCCAAAAGATTTTCTCAACTCATTGATTACATTGTTGATAACAATGTTCTCTTTGTAATGCTTTGGCTTGAAACTCGAAATTTCAATATACAGTGTGTCTGTTGGAAGAGTTCCATTGAATGCTTTCCAAGATTCAATGTTTAAGTTTGCATTTCTTTGGAATTCATATACCTTGGCTTCTTCACTCTTCAAAGCTGTTTTGCCTAGATGAGTGTAAGATAATGTTTCAGCATTGACAAACTCTGCACCATCTAAAGAAGGATTTTTAATAACTCTGTCCATATGTTCAGGGTTATTAAATTTCAACACCACTACTTGATTGATTCTTGGGTTTGCCTCGAAATACTCTGTCACTCTAGGTTGAATGTGAGTTATTTTTTGTCCTGCATGATGAACAACATAAACAGTATCATGTTGCAAAGATACTCCATGTGTATCTATGAGGTAAGCAAAATTTCTAGTGATAGATTTTAATTTAATAGAATCATCAGCATATTGTGCCTCGAAATCTGCATCTATGGCTAAACACCATCTATTAATTTCTTGAGGTACTAAATCACCAAAATTATTATTTAATTCATAAGCAGTGCAATGTCTATCATATTTAGTTTTGCAAGCCTCGAATTTTTCTCTAATCATTCTGGTGAGGTCTAGTCTTAAATCATATAAGACTTTTTTTAGATATTCTTTTGTTGTCTCATTAAACTCAAGAGCTTCACGGGATGCTGATGGTTTTACTGAGCCAATGGGAACATCTACAACAATAGAGCAATGATGAAGTCTATTTAACCAAGACAATTTAATTTGAAGTTGGTTTTCTAGAACAGAGGTGTCACTCTGATAGGTGACATTACCCATTACAAAATAAATATTTTTCTCATTACGCCATGATGTTCTTCTAGCATCAAAAAATTTCCAGTTAGTGCCTTGAAGAATTATTTTGTATTGGGGTATTTGGATTGCAACACCTAAAAACTCAGGTCTATAGTCTATGTATTGAAAGAAATCAATAATAGATTTTTGGAACTGGTTAAAGTTATCAGCCTTAATAGATATATGCACTGACAGACCAGTTTCAAGGGTTGGTTTTGATGAAATGGTGGCAATACTTCCTACATTAGTTTCATCAATGAAAGCTTGATATAGGGTTTCAGTGCCATTGTATCTAGAAATAATGGTGAAGGTATTTGTGTAAGCAAAGGCAGATTTACTACCAATACCTAGCATACCTGTAAAAGAATTTGATTCTCTTTTAGTAGACGCACCATAAGAAGCAAATATTTCTACAATATCTTCTGGTGATAATCCCTTGCCATAGTCTCGAATTACAAATTCATTAGAGAACACTGAAGGCACTGTAATAGATATAGGTCTCTTTACATTGGCTTCTACATGAGCATCTATAGCATTGGTGATATATTCTCGAATTATTGCACCAATTTTATCTGAATACAATTGGTTGCGAAGAATTGAAAATATATGGGCTACATTTTCATTTTTGATGTTGAAATGGGATTCTTGTTTGACCCCATCTCTAAGGACTGTTGCTTTCTTATCAGCAATAATCATGTTTTGTCACCTCCATATGACAAAAACAGTTTATCCCAGAAGATACCTGATTGCAAGTAAATTCTGGGATATTTGTAAAACGCAACCAGCAGGACTCGAACCTGCGGCCAATTGCTTAGAAGGCAATTGCTCTATCCGCTGAGCTATGGTTGCTTATCTGATATATTATACCACTACTCTACAAGTTTAGCAGTTTTTCTTTCTATCTTATTCATGATTTTTTTCAAGAGATAAATTTGATAAAAACACAAAGCTAAACAAATAAAAAGAAAGATGTTGATTAGAATGTAAATTTCCATAATTTTAATTTCTAAAAGCTTTGGAGAGGAATCGAACCCCCAACAACCATATTACAAGTATGGTGTTCTACCATTGAACTACCAAAGCAAAAATAATAAAAGTTTTCCGGTAGAGATTCGAACTCCAATTAAAGGCACCAAAAACCTCTGTCCTACCATTGAACGACCGGAAATTATAAAATACTAGCCTGTAGGGGTATCGAACCCCTGGTCTCCTCCGTGAAAGGGAGGCATCTTAACCACTCGACTAACAGGCCATATTAACTAGCTACATATTTACTTGTAGATTTTTTACATTTGTTGCAAATTACAACAACTTCTCTTTTTCCATCTACCTCTATCACTTGCTGAGAATTATAAATACCCTTACAATTGCTAGTAGATACACATGGTTTTTCAAATAAACTTGTAAATGCAGCCATTTTATTTTTTCCTAAACTCCTTGAACTGGATTCGAACCAGTGACCGATCGGTTAACAGCCGATTGCTCTACCGCTGAGCTATCAAGGAAAACTAACACCTCTATTATACAATATTTGGCTTAGTTGTCAACCCTGAAGTTAAGAAGATTTTGTATTTCTTAAAAACATGCATAAATTGATCTGCAGTGAGCTCGAAATTATAATTTTTTCCATCTACAGTGGCAAGCAAGGTATAAGAGCCATATAATAAGGTGTTAATAAAAACCCAATAATCACCATCATTATTTTTAAAATAAATGCTCTTAGTTTTTCTTCCCTCTCTAATGTCAATAAAATTTAGCGCCTCGAAATTTTTCATTACATCTTCGTAATTTGAAATTTCAATTCTTTCAATTGTTGCTGTCATTTCTAAACCTCCTAAGAATATCTAAAATTGCAATATCCTTATTCTTTAGTTCCACATCAAACAAAACTTTCTTGCCAAAATTTTCTGGTAAACCCTCAGCCATGTCTTTATGTGCTCTTCCATTATCTTTTCCTTCAGAATAATGGAATATAGGTATTGTATCATTCCAGGTATCATATGCCTCGAAAAATGCATCTTGTTCACTGACACCTTTGTTTAACATTTTATGATGCAAGTTGTCAAATGTAATTGGAATGTTATGTGTATGGAAAAAATATTTCTTTAAGGCAATAACATCCCAGGTAGATCCAGTGTCATTATTCTCTAACACTAATCTACTCTTTACACTATCACTCAAGCGCTCGAAATTCTTCATGAAAATATTTGACAATATATCAGCATCCCCTTCTTTTCTTATATGAATGTTTAAAGGATTGTAATAATTTTTTTGCAAATCTAATCTGTCAAATATTTCCCCATGAAATTCTAAATCAATAAGGGAATGTTTAATTTTTATTTCATCATCAGAAGTTAAAGTGATATACTCTGATGGATGTGCACTTACTCTAATGCCAGTCTCTTTGATAGTGTTAGATAAATTATTTATTTCTTGTTCTATCAAATTATAATTAGGTAATTCTTCCAGCTCTAACATTACATCTGGGTGCTTAATCACTGGACATAAATCACTCGAAATTCTATAACCACTAATATTGTTAGCTGCACAATGTTTTATTATTTTTTCAGTGACAGAAAAATTATTTGTTATTATTTGTGATAGCTTCTCTAATGACTCTTCTTTAGGTTTGCTCGAAAAACTCTTAAAGGTCATAGTTCTAAATTTAAAACCCTCTGCAGCAAGAATGTTAGAGATGCAGCAGAGGGATAGGTCCAGGTTCATAATCCTATTGTATCATAGAATACCAATGTACTTATCAGGAATTGGTCGGCCCATCATATAATTGGCAAAAAAGTTTCCCATTTTAGCTGTCTTATCTGCTGGTAGATTTTGTGATGAAAAACCAGCAGCTAAATCTTTTTTTGACCAATCTTTCTTTTCTCTATTATTATCTTTTTCCACAACCCAGTTAATGTCGATATAATGTAAATGAAACATAATTAGGTCATCTCTCATAGGACCAGAAATATTTCTAGTTGTATGTTGGCCATAATTGTATTGAGCATGTTTTGTAGCTATAAGAGGCTTATCTAAAAAAGAATCATACAAATATCGATTCCTCTGTTGTGTAATTGGTAAATTAATATCAATAGGAGCATCTCTAAAAGGATCAGACAAAATATGATAGCCCTTAACAACAGCAGTATCATCCTCGAAATTTAAATAATAATCTTTTAAATCTTTCCATTTACTCTCAGGATCAGTAAAAACAAATTCATCTACATCAGCATACATTACAGTTTTATAAGACTGCAATAATAACCACTGAAAAATACTAACATTCTGACACATCCAAGAAGAATTAAACCAGGACAATAAGGTGAGAGGCATAAGATTAAATTTTTTATTCTTTACCCCCTCTAACAAATAATCCTCGAAATCCTTATTGCTATTATGGGCCAAAACATAAATATCTTCAGGAGCATAATATTTACTGTAATGTTTCAACCATAGAGGAAAAAAATTATATTCATTGTTTATATGAGTGAAAACAGCTCCAGGTTTTTTATCAATATTATCTTGCTCTAAAAAATTATCCCACAACATTAGATCAAGCCCACCCAATAATAAGGCATCTCTTCTGCCTTATTATAGATGTCCTTAAACATTTTTATTTTTTCTTCTCTAGAGCATGGTAAGTTTTGAATTGAGAATCCATTAGCTACATCCATCTCAGACCATCGTTCTCTATTTCTTCTATTATCTTTTTCAATTGTCCACTCTACATCAATATAATGTAAATGCAGCATTAATAAACTTTTATCAATTTCAAAAGGAACATTATTAGTGGTGTGTTGGCCAAAATTATATTGACATTTAACTCTAGATAATAGTGGCTTATGAAGAAAATCATCATATACAATTTTATTTCTTTGCTCTAATATGGGCCTCGAAAAATCAATTGGAGGATCATTCTCTGGATCTGATACAATGTGATAGCCCTGAGTGGCAACAACATTTCCAATAAATTTTTCATAATAGTCTCTGAGGTCCTTATATCTACTCTTTGGATCTACAGTGATTATCTCATCAACATCACTGGCCAAAACTGTATTATAAGATTGCAAAAGAAACCATTGAAAAATTGAAAAATTATAACATTGCCAAATTCCATTAAACCATTGATCATTGTAAACTGTGATCAAGTTGTATTTTTCTTCTTTGGCCCCTTGTTTTAAAGATTCTAAAAAATCCCCTGTGCTGTTATGATTAATAACATATATATCACTAGGATCATAATATTGCGAATAATGTTTTAACCATATAGGAAAAAATTTATCTTCATTATTTAGATGGGTGAAAACAGCTCCAGGCCGCTTATTATAATTCATATCTATTTGAGGTAAAAAATCCATAATTAAATTTTACAACAAGAAAGGAATTATATATTTTGTGTAGAAAGAAAAAATATTATGAATTATGATAACTTGAAAAAGATTGGTTATTTTAATGTTGCTAATGACATTATGATGAAAAGAATGGCATTAGAGCTTGATACAGATAAAATGGAAGATAATAAATTTTCTGATATCTTAGCAACCCTCGAAAAATTAAAAACTCAAGTAGATCAAATTCCAGAATATGAATTTAAAAAGATGGCAATAGAAGACCTCATATTAGAAATCAAACAAACAATAGAGGAAATGATATAATAAAAAAACCGGAGATTATTCTCCGGTTTTTTGTTGCTCGAATTTTTGAAAACAACTATCACAAAAAAATAAAATATTAAGAGTGAATGTGCCCTCTTCCTTGTTCTCTACGCACCATCTATAAGGTTCTTTATAATGCACAGTAATTTTATCTTTTTCACAATGAGGACAAATATTATTCATCCTCTCTAATCTTTTATTTATCTCTTCCTCTATTTGTATTTTTAATCTATCATAATAAGAAAATAATTCAATAACTTCTCTCATGCCATTACCATATCTAATTCAAATTGCATTTGTCTGATAATAGTGATAAAATCTTCTACATTTTCATTAGCCTCTAACAAAGACTCGAAAATCAATATTGCATTCTTAATTTCACTGTCTTCTAAAATTCCTAAATAATAAAATCTGACATAATCAATTAGTATAGCTCTAAGTAGTTTCATGATATCCTCGAATTTCTATCTGTGAAAGGAACATCTAATAAATAAAGATTATTTGTTAGATGTATGATTGAGTCTCTATAGATTTCTCTATTTATACAAAATACATTCTTGACATCACTAGTCTCAACATTTATTTCAAAAACAATAAAAGGCTGATTATGAAAATACAAGAGGAAATAAAAATTATCTTCACTCTCTAACTGATAAACTTTTAAATCATTTTCAACCCTCGAAAAATCAACTGGCAAATTACTAAATACTAAAAATGATGGATGGATTTTTTGCCCATATAAGAAAGCAAAAAATTCCTTAAGGTCACTCTTCTTTGCATCTAAAAGAAATAGCTCTTTAATTATCATTCTTTATTTTCACCCCTAGCTCTAATAATATCTTCCTATTGATTTTAGGAAAGCCAGTAAGAATTATATCACTATCACTCCTAGAAATCTCAATCTCATGATCAAACAATAATTCTTCCTCTTTTATTTTTTCAGAGAAAAAATAAAACTGTTGATTCTTACTACCTCTTAAATCACTTTCAGATTTTAATTCATCTACATAAACACCATCTATCAAAACATCTATATACTCTAAACATTTTTTTCTTATTGGGTGCTGCTCTAATTGTTCTTTTTGATATCCAGTGAAAACAATAATTCCTTTCTTAAAATTCTTACCACTCAAAAGAAATAACAGAGCTAATAAATCATCCTCTTGCTCTAAAGGATCTCCACCAGTAATTGTCACACCATCTAAATCCTCGAAATTGTTAATTAGCTCGAAAATTTGATATGGTGAAAGAATCTTATTTTCCTTATAACTCCAAGTCTCAGGATTAAAACAATTCTTACATTTTTTGAAACATCCCTGAGTCCATAATGTAAATCTTTTTCCAGGACCATTAACCCTCGAAATACTGTATCCATGAATATTCATAGGTTCAACTTTTTCCTCCCATAGTTGTTATAAAAGTTGAGCCTATTTTTAATCTTTACTAGTGACCTTCTGTTTTTTAACAGAAGGTCATTTACAGGCTCAAATTTCTAGTGTATAATAAAGACAAGAAGATGAGCCTAGTGTGTAAGTTCATGTGTACCTCCTTTCAAAAAAAATCAAATAGGTTCATCTTCTAAATTTTTATTTTATCACAAATCTCATGCAGGGTAGAATATTATCGGTGTAGAATAATATATATTACCTGTGATTAATATACTTGAATTGTATATTGTCTTGTGTTTCTGGAAAAGCCCCGATCTTTGGAAATTCTTAAGCCATCATTAAAAAGCTTATAAATTCCAATAATTCCAATAAAAACTCCCTATAATAAAAACAATAATCCCCTTAGCTATTTATTGAGCTATAGGGGATTTATTAATTATCTCTATCCTAAATCACTAATAATTGGGATATAGTCTCCATCAAGTCTCCACCTATATACCACCTAATATCCACCAGGTCACCACATAATCATCTTTTCATTTCTTACACTTAGAATAGCTTCTTTTTTTTATGCTGAAAACATATAAAATTCAGTGTTGAAGAATAAAACTTGAGGCTATGCAGGGATATATGGATAAAGCATAGTTAAACAGGTTTATATAGTGTTATTATGGATATTTTACATTTGGGAATATTTTTTTATACTTAGTGGTTTAATAGTATATAGACAAGAATATTTCCTAGTAGTAGAGCAAAGGAAGATGATAAAAGTAATATTTTTTTGAGTGATAGTTTTTTGGTTATGAATGCTCTATAGAAACAATAAAGCATTAGTGGAGCAGTGAAGTTGAGGTATAGGATTGCTAGTAATGTAATCATGTTCTTATTATATCAGATATTTTCTAAGTGGGATAATTATTAATTTATTTAGAATATATATATTATGTGGTATAGAGAAGCTCAATTAGGAATTCTTAATTTAGATAAGCATTTGTTCCAGGGTGCGGAACAAGCTATTATAAATTGGGTTAAGAATGATGTATTGCTTGATGGTGATTTAATAAAAGATTCACCTGAGCTTAAAGGTAAATATGTTTGGAATGATAATGAAGTTCCTCCTTTTTTGAAATATATAGTAAAGGGTATTGATCATAATACAACACCATCTAGAGGTGGTATTTTTAATACAGATACAAGATTTTTATCAGTGCCAAAAACTATAGACAAAAAAACATTAGATATATTTATAAATAGGGTTTTGCATGAGATTAGGCATGCTGTGGATCCAAGGTTTAATAATCCTAAATATTTAGAAATGTATACAAGAACTCAGCAGCCAGTTATTATATATAGAAATATATTGGATCATCTTGAAAAAACAAATACGGTGATAAATGGTTACAATGAATATTTGTTTAGTTTGCTTTTGAAACATCATAGTGCTGATGAATTGATGAAAGATCCTACTAAGTTTATGAAAATAATGGAATCTTTAAAAAAGGTAATTACAGAATCAGATTTTAACAAGGCAAAAGAAGCTTTTCTATCTGGGCATAATTTGCAGTTAGATAATCCAATTGAACATCCCGTTCAATTAGGTGATGTAAAGGGATTATTGAATAAAAAATTTTTAGATTTAGTTAGAAAAAAATATTATCCTAAAATTAGTGACATTGGGTGGAGGGAATTTTTAAAAAGAACCTTAACTAATGTAGGTAGTGTTAATTTTGAAAAATTATCAAAATATGTTGATGAGGTAAGTTTTAATGATGGTTTATCTTTTTCTTATATTGTGAAAAATATGAAAGATAAAAACTGGCAGCAAAAATATTTATCTCAAGTGGCGCAAATAATAAATCAATATGAGTCTGCAAATCCCTTATCTGGTTTAGTAAGAAAAGAAAATCTAGTAAATATATCTAATCCAAATGCTGGTAAAAATCTAAGTTCATTTTTATCTAAAGCAAGGCAATTAGAATCAATGGCAGAAAATAATCCTAAAACTTGGAGTAGATTTATTAATTTTCCTATCATGTCAAAAATGATAGACAAGGGAGTTTTGAGCATACTAAAGAATTTGGGTACAGGAAGTAAGTCTTTAAGTGAAAGTTTAAGGGGTGTTAATTTCAATAGTCCTTATTGGCAGCTTTTGGAACCAGCTTTAGAATTTGGATTATATCAATTTGGTTTATATCTTGAAAATCCTAGTGCTTATAAGACACCTGAGCAAAGAACAATTATTTATTTAAAAGCAGTGATAGATTCAATTAAGTCGAATAAAGATATTAAGAATAAACGTGCATATTTCATAAAGAATTATGGTTCTACTTTAAAAACATTAGGTAGCATGGAAAGAAATCAATTATTAGATAATTTCAATACTCGTTCTTTTGATGAATTTATGGGAATTGGAAAAAATTTAGGTATAAAATGAAAAATATAATAAACAGTTTAATAAAAGTGGCTAACAATTTAGATTCTTTAGGATATATGGAAGAGGCTAATATTGTAGATAGGGTGGCTAAGAAGATTGTTGTTAGTGCTAATCCTGATTTTATAACTAGAGTAAGCCTAGATGAAGCTGCCAGGTTGAAATTCACAGGAGTGTATGCTGACGACATTTATAGTTACAAAAAGTTATCGTTTTTATATCATAAACTTAATCGTGAAAATAAACTTAACGACATGAGACTTATTGGAGCATACAAAAATTCATTATTAGATGCAGTTAAGAAATCAAAAAAGTGGTATGATGAAGAAAAAAATGCTTTTTTAGCACAAGCTGACAGAATTGATAATGACCATATACGTGGACTTAATGCACTCGAAATCAATGAAACCATGGGTGATAAATCCACTGTATCTTTGAATGAATATTTAGCTAAATACAATATAGTTGATTACAATGGAAACTTATATGACGATATAACAGATCAAGCAACTTTTAATAGCAGATGGAATCAATTTTTAAGAGATCCTATTGTAATAAAACAAAGAAAAAAATATCCAGGTTATTTTAGAACACAATTAAATAATACATATAAAATATTGGCTGCATCATTAAAATATCTTAGTGATTAAATAATTTCCATACGAACAAAATAAGAGTTATTGTTGGAATATAAAAAATCCCCATTTTATTGGGGATTTTTGTTTTATA
>JACCDW010197334.1_pt1 | contig 20729 bp, 19 predicted proteins | sample 7449781 | NCBI WGS metagenome assembly JACCDW01 (sample SAMN15323449, study PRJNA562643) | freshwater metagenome | isolation source: river surface water | place: USA:Blue River Watershed | collected 2017-08-18
CTTGATGCGCAGAGCGCTGGAATATGTAAAGCAGTTTGATGGCGTTATTGCTCAACATGCACAGGACCCACGCTTGACTGAAGGCTCTCAGATGAATGAGGGTGCAACGGCATCGACCCTCGGTCTTAAGGGTTGGCCTGCGGTCGCCGAAGAGTCAATCATTGCTCGAGATATTCTCTTGGCAAATATGGTCGGTGCAAAACTTCATATCTGTCACGTAACAACTCGTGGCGGAGTCGAGATCATCCGCTGGGCAAAAGGTCAAGGCATGCAGGTAACAGCTGAAGTTACGCCACATCATCTACTTTTAACTGATAGATATGCAGAGAGTTATGATCCAATCTATAAAGTAAATCCGCCGTTACGAACCGAGAGCGATGTTGAGGCGCTGCGTATCGGTCTTGCAGATGGCACTATCGATGTTATAGGTACTGATCACGCACCACATCCGGTCGAAAGCAAAGAGTGCGAATGGCAGAACGCGGCATTCGGCATGGTAGGTCTTGAGACCGCTTTCCCGATCGTCTTCTCAACGATGATTAAGAGTGGTCTGATTACGTGGCAAAGGGCTGCTGAGATTATGAGTATCGCGCCTGCACGAATCGGTGGTTATCTCCAGCATGGGGGGTCTATAAAGGTAGGCGAACCAGCAAACTTGACCTTGGTTGATCCAAAGGGCGTGATGACTGTTGATCGAGCAAAGTTATCCTCGAAGAGTAAGAACACGCCGTTCCATGGCATGGTTTTTGATGGTTCGGTAGTCGCAACGATATTTAACGGCAAAATCACACACAAGGTCGGTAACTAATGAGCAAGGCATACCTAGTTCTAGATGATGGTCGAATCTTTGAAGGACGATCGTGGGGAGCAACTGGAAAGACCTTCGGTGAAGCAGTCTTTCAAACTGGAATGACTGGCTACCAAGAGACGCTCACCGATCCCTCATATCATCGACAAGTTGTGGTTATGACGGCACCTCATATCGGAAATACCGGAGTTAATCTTGAGGATAATGAATCTTCACGGATTTGGGTAGCTGGATTTGTAGTCCGAAACCCATCGACGATTACGAGCAATTGGCGTAGTACCTCTGACCTCGAAGAAGAATTAATAAAGCAAAACGTCGTCGGTATCTCCGGGGTAGATACGCGAGCAATCACTCGACATCTCCGAGATCGCGGTGCAATGCGAGTCGGTATTTTCTCAGACACCGATCTCTCTCGCGAAGAGATGGTAATTGAGGTAAGGAAACAAGCTCCAATGTCAGGCGCTTATCTCTGCGGTGATGTTTCGACCGAGATTCCATACCTTGTCCCAGCGCAAGGTGAGAAGAGATTTACCGTTGTTGCCCTAGATTTAGGTATCAAAGCGGCGACACCTCGCAATATGGCAGAGCGAGGCATTGAGGTACATGTGTTACCTGCAAACTCAACCTTGGAAGAGATTCTCGCTTACCGCCCCGATGGAGTCTTCCTCTCGAACGGCCCAGGTGACCCATCAACGATGACCGATACCGTCTCGCTAGTTCGAGACATTTTGATTGAGGAGATTCCAATCTTTGGTATCTGCTTCGGACATCAAATTTTGGGTAGAGCACTTGGTTTCGAAACCTACAAGTTGCAGTTTGGTCATCGAGGTATCAATCAACCAGTTCTTGACCGCAAGACCGGCAAAGTAGAGATCACTGCACATAATCACGGTTTTGCTCTTAAAGCGCCTACCGATTCTGTCTTCTCGACCGTCTTTGGCCCAGGCCAAGTAACCCACGTTTGCCTCAACGATGGGGTCGTAGAAGGTCTTGAACTTCTAGAGCGTGGCGCCTTTAGCGTGCAATATCACCCGGAGGCAGCGGCTGGTCCCCATGATGCCGGTTACCTATTCGATCGTTTTCTTGCCTTAATGGAGAAATACCCTAGAAAGGTGGGCGCATAATGGCTCTCGATACATCCATTAAGAGCGTACTCGTTATTGGTTCAGGTCCTATCGTTATTGGACAAGCCTGCGAATTCGATTACTCGGGAACTCAAGCCTGCCGAATCCTCAAAGCTGAAGGTATTCGCGTAATTCTTGTGAACTCTAATCCAGCGACCATCATGACCGATCCGGAATTCGCAGATGCAACATATATCGAACCAATCACACCAGAATTTATCGAACGCATCATAATTAAAGAGAGACCGGATGCGGTTTTAGCAACCCTTGGTGGTCAAACTGCGCTCAATGCAGCGATGGGGATGCATGAAGCTGGAATATTGGCTCGCCATAACGTTCGCCTCATCGGCGCTGATGTTGAAGCGATCCAGCGAGGCGAAAATCGCGAACTCTTCCGAGCTATCGTTGAGAAAGTTGGGGGAGAGTCAGCCAAATCGATTATCTGTCACACAATGGATGAAGTTATCGCTGCGGCTTCTGTACTCAACTATCCATGTGTTATTAGACCATCCTTTACGATGGGTGGTCTCGGCTCTGGAATCGCTCATGATGAAGAGACGCTCAGGCAGATAGCAGGGGCTGGATTGCGCCACTCTCCGACCTCAGAGGTTCTCATTGAAGAATCGATCATCGGCTGGAAAGAGTATGAACTAGAGGTCATGCGAGATAAGGCCGACAATGTCGTCATAGTCTGTTCCATCGAGAATATCGATCCTATGGGTGTGCATACTGGAGACTCCATTACCGTTGCACCTGCACTTACCCTTACCGATGTTGAGTATCAGAAGTTACGCGATCTATCGATTTCGATCATCCGAGAAGTTGGTGTCGATACCGGCGGTTGCAATATTCAATATGCAGTCAATCCGGATAATGGCCGGATTATCGTGATTGAGATGAATCCACGAGTCTCACGATCATCCGCACTTGCCTCTAAAGCCACTGGCTTTCCTATCGCCAAGATCGCCACGAAATTGGCTATTGGTTACACCCTGGATGAGATTCGTAATGACATCACCCAGGTGACGCCTGCCTCCTTCGAACCAACTCTTGATTACATTGTCGTTAAGGCACCTCGCTTTGCCTTTGAGAAGTTTCAAGATGCGGATCCACGCCTCACCACAACGATGAAGAGCGTCGGCGAAGCGATGGCGATTGGCAGATCTTTTCCAGAAGCGCTGATGAAATCTTTACGCTCGCTTGAGCGAAAGGAGGCTATCTTCACCTTCCCTTCCGATCTAGCCACAATCAATCTCGGCGAACTATTGGAAGCTATGCGAATTCCAACCGAATATCGCTTGCAGCAGGTTCATAGAGCTCTCTGGGCGGGAGCGGATATCGAGGCTGTATATGCGGCAACGAAGATAGACCGCTGGTTCTTGAAGCAACTGCAAGAGATTAATGGTGTTGCTCGTGAGATCGCGCAACCAGGTGAGTTGAATTTGGACCTACTGAAATATGCGAAGTCCTTCGGCTTCTCAGATCGTCAGATTGGTGATCTCCGTGGTATCTCAGAAGATGATGTCCGTAAGTTACGTAACCACCTCAATCTCCATCCTGTATATAAGACAGTAGATACTTGTGCGGCAGAGTTTGAGGCACATACGCCCTATCACTACTCAAGTTATGAGGATGAGAGCGAAGTTCGCTCGAGAACAAAGCCAGCGGTCATAATTCTTGGTTCCGGTCCCAATCGTATCGGCCAGGGAATTGAGTTCGACTATTCATGTGTTCATGCTGCCTTTACTCTCCGAGAGGCCGGTTATGAAACAATTATGATTAATTGCAATCCAGAGACAGTTTCAACGGATTACGACACGAGCGATCGGCTCTACTTCGAGCCATTGACGCTCGAAGATGTTCTTGAAATTATCCATGCCGAAACAATCGCAGGTCCTGTCCTTGGCGTGATTACCCAATTGGGAGGTCAGACTCCACTCGGATTGGCAGCTGGCCTCAAGGCCGCCGGCGTCACAATCCTTGGCACTAGCCCAGACGCCATCAATCTCGCCGAAGAGCGTGGTGCTTTCGGTGATGTACTGAAGTCTAAGAACTTAACTGCGCCTGAGTTTGGTATGGCCTCGTCAGAGGGCGAAGCTATCGCCATCGCGCAGCGCATTGGATACCCAGTGCTTGTTCGTCCATCCTTTGTCTTGGGAGGTCGAGGCATGGAGATCGTCTATGACGATGCCGCGCTCTCGGGCTTCATTACCCGTGCAACATCAATTACGCCGGACCACCCGGTACTGGTAGATCGTTTTCTCGATGCAGCAATCGAACTCGATGTAGATGCCCTCTACGATGGTAAAGATCTCTTCCTCGGCGGAATCATGGAACATATTGAAGAGGCGGGAATCCACTCCGGTGATTCAGCATGCGTACTGCCTGCCATGACAATCTCAAATGAGGCCCGTGAAGAAGTTCGACGCGCAACTCTAGCTATTGCAGAGGGAGTTGGTGTTCGAGGTCTTATCAATATTCAATTTGCGATGGCTGGAAATATTCTCTATGTACTGGAAGCTAATCCTCGCGCATCTCGTACCGTTCCTTTCGTCTCCAAAGCCACTGGCGTCCCACTGGCAAAAGCGGCGGCCCGAATATCTCTAGGTTCATCAATCGCCGAGTTGAAAGAGGCCGGAATTTTGCCTAATGCGGATGGTGGGACTCCACGCGGAGTGAGCGTTAAAGAGGCGGTTCTGCCATGGAATCGCTTCCGCCGCTCCGATGGTCGCGGCGTTGATGCCGTACTTGGACCGGAGATGCGATCTACCGGTGAGGTCATGGGCATCTCGTCAAGCTTTGGTGGCGCTTATGCCAAATCACAGATTAGCTCATTCGGTCCGCTGCCAAAGAGCGGCACTGTCTTCATCTCGCTCGCCGATAAGGATAAGGCGGCCGGAGTTGAAGCAACTCGAGCTCTCGTCGAACTTGGCTTTAGAGTTCTCACCACCTCTGGAACTTCGCAATTTATGAGTTCGCATGGCGTTCAGACTTCGGCGGTTCGAAAGAATTCAGAGGGTCGCGGCCCGCTGGGTGAGCCCACCATCGTAGATATCCTGAACTCTGGTGAGATCGATTTGGTAATTAATACCCCGGTCGGTCGCGGAACTCGAGCAGACGGCTGGGCAATTCGTACCGCATCTGTACAGCGCAATATTCCAATCATTACAACCACCCCTGGTTTTAGCGCTGCAGTAGAGGGAATTCGCGTACTTCGCCAAGGTGATCTCGACGTTCAATCGATCCAAGAGTGGCTAGCATGAGCACAATCAATAAATCTGCCGCGCAACTGACTGCAACCCTTATCTCCAATAAGCGAATCGGTGCCTATCACCAACTAATATTTAGCGTAGGAGATATTGTCCGTCATTGTCGCCCTGGAAACTTCATTGCGATTCAGGTAGGTGGCGATAGTTCGCGAATGGTTCTTCGTCGCGCATTTGCCATCTCGCGCACCTCAGAGAGCGCGCAATTTGGTGGAACGGTCGAACTCATCGTCGCCCCACACGGCAGCGGGTCTAAATGGCTCTGTTCGCTATCGGAGGGCGCTGAGGTTGATGTGGTTACTCCGCTCGGAAAGGCTTTTGGAATCCCTACGGAACCAGTGAACGCTCTATTAATAGGTGGAGGTTATGGCTCCGCACCACTCTTTGGGTTGGCCGATTTACTCAAATCACGCGGATGCAAAGTTGATATGGTCTTAGGTGCAAGTGTCGGAAGCAAGATTTATGCACCGATGGAGGGTAAGCGATCAGTCAATTCGCTGAAGATTTTCACGGAAGATGGTTCGATGGGTGAGACCGGTCGGGTTACCTCTCAATTGGCAGAGATTATCGCCGAACGCGGAGTCGAGATTATCTACTCATGTGGCCCTATGGCGATGCTTAAGGCGATTACCGACATTGCGACAACGCTCGGCGTTATGCATCAAGCCTCAGTTGAAGAGTCGATGGCTTGTGGTATCGGCATCTGTATGACCTGCGTGCTCCCGGTACGTGGCGATGATGGAAACATCTCAATGAAGCGTTCCTGTATAGATGGCCCGGTCATGGATGGCGCCAGCGTCTGTTGGGATCTTGTCGGCAAGAGTACGGAGCTACTTGGATGAGCAGCCAGAACGTTGATATCTCGACCACGCTGGGAAACGCCTGGTTTCCGGCTCCGATCTTTACCGCCAGCGGTTGCGCAAGTAGCGGCAAAGAGTTGGCGCAATTCTTTCCACTAAGAGAAATTGGTGCTGTTGTCACTAAGTCTGTGATGAATAAGCCGCGCCACGGCCGCCCGACTCCTCGAATGGCAGAGACTCCTTCTGGAATGCTCAACTCAATCGGATTGCAGGGACCTGGAATAGATGCCTTTCTAGCAAACGATGTTCCATGGTTACTGGCACAGAGCGCGCGAGTCATTGTCTCTATTGCGGGGGAGACCGCTGATGAGTATGCGGTTCTTGCCCGCAAACTTCGTTCAACACCAGGTATTTCAGCTATTGAGGTAAATATCTCCTGTCCTAATGTTGAAAATCGCGGTTTAGTTTTCGCGACTGACCGCGACACCTCCTGCAGGGTTATTGATGGCGTTCGAAAAGTTATCGGCGGTGAGATTCCCATATTGGCCAAGCTCACTCCTGATGTCACTAATATCGCAGATGTTGCTCGTGGCGTGATCGACTCCGGAGCGGATGGTTTGGCGCTCATCAATACAGTATTGGGAATGGTTATTAATCTCGACACGATGCGACCACATCTTGGTGGAAAAACTGGTGGGTTATCAGGTCCAGCGATACGTCCGATCGCCGTTCGTGCTATCTACCAAGTAAGAGAGGCGCTTCCTAACGTTCCTATTCTTGGCATGGGCGGAGTTTCAACAGGGCGTGATGCGCTCGAGTTGATTCTTGCTGGAGCTTCAGGAGTATCGGTTGGAACTGCAAGTTTTGGAAACCCAACGGCAATCATCAACATACAACGAGAGCTTCAAGAGCTCTTAGCGCAACGAGGATTTACCTCACTTAAGCAGGCAATTGGTTATGCGCACCGCGCCTAGATATAGGAGAAGAAGATGAGCTCACCGATAATCCTTGCAGTCGATACCCACGATTTTGATATCGCGAAGCGCTGGATCGAAACTACTCGCGAAAGTGTGAGCGTCTACAAGTTGGGTCTCGAATTCTTTCTCACCTTTGGTGCTAAGGGAGTAACTGAGATTAAGGACGAATTTGGAGTCGATATATTTCTTGACCTTAAACTCCACGATATTCCTAATACCGTCTCATCAGCGGCGAAGGCGATATCCAAGATTGATCCACGCTTTCTCACAATCCATGCATCAGGTGGCGCTGCGATGGTGAAGGCCGCGGTCGAGGCGGTACCTCATATCGAAATCACTGCAGTTACTATCCTCACCTCACTCTCAGAGGAAGATCTCTTCCAAATCGGTTATGCCAACCCAGCGCTAGAGAGCGCGGTCTCACTCGCCGAACTTGCTACACGCTCTGGTGCGCGAGCAATCGTCTGCTCACCGCTAGAGATTGCGGCGATACGAAGCGCCGTTGGTGAAGCGCCAACTATCATCACTCCTGGGGTAAGACCTGCGGGATCATCGAAGAGCGATGATCAAGTTCGCACTATGACTCCTGAGGATGCAATAGCAGCTGGAGCCAACTTTGTAGTCATAGGTCGGCCAATAACTGGAGCCTGGAGTAACGGTCCGCAGGCGATGGCGAGAGCTGCGAAAGATATCGCCGACGGCATCGCTGCTTCCACCAAACGATAGAATCTCATCATGGCTCTCCCTCCAGTACGTTCCCAAGCGGAGCGGGAGTCCGCCCTTGCAGTTGCCAAGTTAGCGAGACAGGAACGGGCAGCAGCTAAGGCGAAACTTGCTAGTGGCGATTTTTCAATCTCACATATCTTCGAATTGGCTCAATCGCAGGAGTCGATAGCGAAGATGAAAGTCGTAGAGCTTCTCGAATCTATACCTGGATATGGCAAGATTCGCGTTCAAACGCTGATGGAGCGGCTCCATATCTCGACCGGTCGTAGAGTAAGAGGGCTGGGTCACCATCAACGTGAAGCGCTATTAAAGGAGTTTGCAATTCCATCATCAGGCGAACGTGGCCAACTTCTAGTTCTCTCTGGTCCTGGGGGAGTTGGCAAGAGTTCTGTTGCAAAGGCGCTACGTCAGACTCCTGGGTTTATGGTTAGCATCTCGGCGACAACAAGAGCCCCCCGGTTTAATGAGATCGACGGCGTCGATTACTTCTTCTACTCCAATGAAGAGTTTGATGCCGCTATCCAGGCGGGAGAGTTCCTAGAGTGGGCAGAGTTTGCTGGCAACCGCTACGGAACACCACGCGCAGCTGTTGAGGAAGCTCTAGCGAAGGGCACCCATGTACTTCTCGAGATTGAGATTGCTGGTGCCAAACAGGTGAAGTCGGTGGCACCGCAGGCCCAACTCATATTCTTGGAGCCTCCCTCATGGGAGGAGCTGGTCTCTCGCCTTGAAGGCAGAGGCACGGATTCACCGGAACGAAGAGCTGCCCGCCTGGCGCTAGCGCAGGAGGAGCTATCTGCTGCCTCATTTTTCGATACCGTCCTAGTAAATGAGCGGGTCGAAGAGGTGGTCACAAGCCTGATAAGATTAGCGACCTCGCACGGCGGAGCTAAATAACGGGCCTAGATGGCTCGTTTTGATAGCTGGTTTTAGTTAAATTTAGTGAGATGAGATAAAGGGGATCCCATGAGCGGACATGCAGACGGAATTACCAACCCACCTATCGATGAACTTCTCGATAAGAGCGGTTCTAAGTACGCTCTCGTCCTCTATGCTGCAAAGCGCGCCCGCCAGATCAACGCCTACTACTCACAGTTGAATGAAGGACTCCTCGAGTATGTGGGTCCTCTGGTAGATACCTATGTTCATGAGAAGCCACTCTCGATTGCGCTCCGTGAGATTAATGAAGGCCTACTTACTATCGAAAATCTAGAGCCGACTGCATAATTCCACTTTAGACAATTTAAAAGAATTTAAAGACGATGTCCGCCCCATCACGAGAAGTTATTCTCGGTGTTGGAGGCGGCATCGCTGCTTTCAAGGCCTGCGATCTTCTGCGAAGGTTGCAGGATCGCGGTGAATCGGTAACGGTTGTTCCTACTCCATCAAGCCTTAACTTTGTAGGGAAGGCAACATGGGAAGCGCTCTCGGGCAAGACTGTAACAACCGGGGTATTTGAAGCGGTCGATCAAGTTCGCCACGTCTCTCTGGCGCGCCAGGCGAAAGTTTTGATCATCGCCCCTGCGACCGCCGATTTAATATCACGCATTGCAGCGGGCAGGGCAGATGATCTCCTAACCAATATTGTCTTAGCAACAACTGCGCCGGTAGTGATTGTCCCGGCTATGCACCCAGCTATGTGGTTCAACCAGGCTACCCAGGAGAATGTTGAGACTCTTCGACGACGCGGTTACGCAGTTACGGAACCTAGTGAAGGAGCGCTGACTAGTGGCGATGTCGGTAAGGGACGTTTCCCCACTACTGAAGAGATTATCGATTTCTATCAAAGGGTGACTGCGCCACAGGACTTGTTCGGTAAGAGAGTTCTTATCTCAGCGGGTGGAACACGCGAGGCTATCGATCCGGTTCGCTTTATCGGTAACAAGTCAAGCGGTAGGCAGGGAGTTGCTTTAGCGGAGGCTGCTCGCCTGCGAGGAGCTTCGGTAACTCTAGTGATCGCAAATAGTGAAATCCCGACCCACCACGATATTAAAAGATTAGATGTTGAGTCAGTCGCACAGATGCAGATCGCACTTGAGGCGAACTTTCCGGAGTCCGACTATCTCTTTATGTCTGCTGCGATCTCAGATGTAAGACCCGCTCAAGTTTCAACGGCGAAGATTAAGAAAGGTTCGCTCGGTGAGATTCCACTGGTAGAGAACCCAGATGTTCTATCAGGATTAACTGCAAATAAGTCGCATCAGGTCGTCGTGGCATTTGCAGCGGAGACCGAAGAGAACGCAGAATTTGAGGCTCTCTCAAAGCTTGAGCGAAAGCGCGCCGATCTCATCTTTCTTAACAATGTATCCTCGGGAGCCATCTTTGGTTCAACGAATACATCAGGGAAGATCCTTGATAACTCCGGAGTCATTGAATCAACAGGTGAGATTTCAAAGGAGAAACTCGCCAACATACTTATCAATCACGCTATCTCCATCTCTCATAAGTTAGGCTAACCTCATGTCAAAGCGTCTCTTCACCTCAGAATCTGTTACTGAAGGACATCCAGATAAGATCGCCGATCAAATCTCGGATGCCATCCTCGACTCCTTGCTCACACAAGATTCGACCAGCCGTGTTGCTGTTGAAACTCTGATCACAACCGGGCAGGTACACGTTGCTGGAGAGGTGACCACAACCGGTTACGCGGACGTTATGGGAATCGTACGAGATACCGTTATTGGAATCGGTTATGACTCATCAGTTAAAGGTTTTGATGGAAATAGTTGCGGCGTATCGATCTCTATTGGTCAGCAATCTCCTGATATCGCCCAAGGCGTTAATGATGCCTTCGAGCATCGCGTGGCTTCCGCTAGCGATCCACTCGACCTACAGGGCGCTGGTGATCAAGGTCTTATGTTTGGCTATGCCTGTGATGACACCAAAGAGTTGATGCCGCTTCCTATATTCCTTGCCCATCAGCTCTCTCAGCAGCTCTCCAAGGTACGTAAGTCAGGCGAACTTAGCTACCTGCGACCAGATGGAAAGACTCAAGTCACTATTGAGTACGATGGTGACCGCGCGGTTGCGTTAGATACTGTTGTTATCTCAAGCCAGCACGCCGAAGAAGTGGATGTTTCCAAGCAACTCACCCCTGAGATCATCAAGTATGTCATCGATCCGATATTGGCCGAGATTGATCTCCCTCGCAAGGATCTTCGCACCCTAATCAATCCAACTGGACGCTTTGTAATTGGCGGCCCTATGGGTGATGCTGGTCTGACCGGTCGAAAGATTATCGTTGATACCTACGGAGGAATGGCTCGCCATGGTGGCGGTGCATTCTCCGGAAAAGATCCTTCTAAGGTCGACCGCTCAGCCGCTTACGCGATGCGTTGGGTTGCCAAGAATGTAGTTGCGGCAGGGCTAGCTCGCCGCTGTGAGGTACAAGTTGCCTACGCTATCGGTAAGGCGCAGCCGGTAGGTGTCTTTGTTGAGACCTTCGGTACCGAGACTGTCGCAATCTCCAAGATTCAGAGCGCGGTGACTGAGGTATTCGATCTCCGCCCAGCAGCGATTATTCGCGATCTCAATCTTCTTCGACCAATTTACTCTCAGACCGCCTCCTATGGACACTTCGGTCGCGAGCTTGCTGACTTCACTTGGGAGAGAACAGATCGAGTCGCAGCGCTCCAAGCTGCAGTCAAGTAACTCGATCACAGAGCGCTCAACTGTGAAGGGCGGCCTTAAATTAAAACAAGAGGTGGCACCTCACCGCTTTCTGGCGACCGGCGGTGAGCGCCTCGCGCAGGTGTGGGTGGATAGCTCTGTCTATCATCTCGACCAGAAATTCTCCTATCTGATCCCGCATGAAATTGATGAGAAGATTCGAATTGGTTCATTTGTAACAGTTCCTTTTAATGGTCGCGAGCTCTCAGCGGTAGTTACTTCAACCGAAACCGCGGCTTCGACTTCTGGGTTAAAGTCCATTACGAAGATTGTTGGAAGCATCCCACCTTGTACTCCGGAGATTCTCCAACTCATCGAAGCAGCCGCTACGAGATACGCGTGCCATCCCTTCGATCTGATTCGGTCAGCAATCTCTGATCGGATGGCAACGCTTGAGCGAAATTATCTCGCCCCGCTCGATGACGTTGAAGCGGTAAATACAAAGGTAGAGCGAATTTTTCTCCAACTCCCACCTGCCAAAGCTCCATTACCGCTCATTGCGCAGAAGGTCGAAGCTCTTGCCAACGGCGGGGGAGTAATAGCAGTTCTGCCTACAAGTCGTGAGGTGCAGAATCTCAGTTCTCAACTAAGTGCATTGGGAGTAGCCCATACCGTCTTTGATTCTTCGCAACCTAAGTCAATCCAATATCAATCCTTTCTAGATGTGCGCACTGGTCTCAGTAAGGTTGTGATCGGGACTCGATCATCTATCTTCGCCCCAGTACGAAGTTTAAGAAACATCATTATCGTCGGCGATAACTCTGAACACTTTTATGAGCAGAGATCACCAGGGTGGAACGTTCGAGATATCGCTCTCCTTAGGTCCAAGATCTCAAAGGTCAGTCTTACCTTTATCGGATATACGCCCTCTGCTGAGCTAATGAGATTGATTGACGAGAAATGGGTCTCGCTCAAACGTGCTCGTGGAAAGGTGAAGGTAAGCACTTTTGAACAGATAAATGGCGAACTTCTCCCAAGCCGCGCTATCTCGAATATCAAGCGGGCGCTAGCGACCGGACCGGTTCTATTTCTCGTGCCACAGAAAGGCTATGCCCAAGCGATTCGATGCACCAAATGTAGAACCATCGCCCGTTGCCAGTGTGGTGGCGCTTTGGAGAAACGTGGCGAGAAGAGCCCAATTACATGTAACCACTGCCTAGCTATCTTCTCTCCGTGGAAGTGCTTATGGTGCGGCGGCGTTACCCCTTCAATCATCTCTAGAGGAATAGAGCGCCACCAGCATGAAATTGGACTTCTCTTTCCTGGGGTATCGACTCATTTTTCGACTAAGGAGCACCCTGTTTCAGAGACGGCAGGAAAAGGAATCTATCTCGCTACGCCCGGCATGGCGCCATTGTGCAAATCTGGATACTCCGCAATCGTTGTGCTTGAGGGAGATAGGTTTCTCAATCAACCAGATCTCCGTGCAAGTGATAGAACACGCGAGATCTTCTTTACTCATGCGGCGTTAGGCAACACTGAGGCTCATATCATTCTTATCCAAGGTGAAGGTCATTCGATATCAACAGCTCTCACAACGTGGAATCCATTTCCAATCATTGCTCGAGAAATGACAGAGCGGAGCGATCTCGGGCTGCCACCATTTTCTCGCGCTGCAACGCTGACCATGGAGCTGACTGAGATTGTAAAGTTACAACGCGCGCTATCGACTGCTAGGGAAGAGGGCCGTATTCCTAAATCTTCAAAGATTCTTGGCCCGATTAAGAGCGGAAATCAAGCAACGTTGGTCCTAACCGTCGATGTACATGAGGGTGATCATTTGGTGGGGACGCTTCATGAGTTCATGAAGCGGAGAAGTTTGGCCAAGAAGTCGATGCCCACACTTAGGATTGACCCGTATTCTCTCTCGCATTAGATAGAATGCGCACATGTCGATTCAACCTATCCGCCATTTCGGTGACCCGGTATTGGTTACCCCTGCGAGCGAGGTTGATACCTTTGATAAGGAGCTTCGTCTCTTAGTTAAAGATTTGACTGAGACGATGCTGGATGCTCCGGGTGCCGGTTTAGCCGCTCCGCAGATTGGGGTATCACTGCGGGTTTTCGTCTGGGATGTAGATGGCGCTCTAGGACATCTCATCAACCCTTCGCTCGATCTAAGTTCAGAGCTGCAGGAAGGTGACGAGGGTTGTTTAAGTTTTCCAGAGCTTGTCTATCCAACCCCTCGAGCAATGCGAGCTGTTGCCAAGGGCTTTAATATGCATGGTGATCCCATTGTGGTCGAAGGTACCGAACTCCTTGCTCGCGCACTTCAACATGAGACTGATCATCTCGATGGAATCCTCTTTATCGATCGCCTCTCCGCAGATGATCGAAAGGCTGCCATGAAGGAGATTCGCGAGTCAGATTGGTTTGGCATGGCCACCGAGCTTGGATCCCAACCTGAGATTAGAGTTTCACCTCACGACCCATTTGGTCGTGCCCGTTAATGCGTCTTGCTATAGCAGCATCGCCAGAGGTAGCAATACCTACAATTGAAGCGATCGTTCAATCAGACCACACTCTGATAAGAATTATCTCGCAACCTGACCGGCCAGCAGGACGGGGCAAATTACTCACTCCAACGCCGGTATCGCAATGGGCGATCGACTCACATGCCGAGTTGGTTCGCCCGAGCGATCTCGCTCAACTTGCCTCTGCTGTCGAAGATGTGGATTGTGTAATCACTATTGGCTATGGAGTATTGATCACTCCTGATGTACTTTCTATTCCGCGATTCGGCTTTCTTAACCTCCACTTCTCGCTTCTTCCCCGATGGCGGGGAGCAGCGCCAGTGCAACGGTCGATTGAAGCGGGCGATCTGGTAACTGGAGTTACCGTCTTCCAGTTAGATGAAGGAATGGATACCGGTCCTATCTACTCGGTAGCTCGATTCGCTCTCGATTCAGATATTACGAGTGACGAACTTCTGACTGAGTTAGGTGAGCTCGGCATTGAACCAGTATTGGATGCGCTTTCGATGGCTGAGCGTGGGATTCGACCTACACCTCAGAGTAGTGATGGAGTTTCTAGGGCTCGAAAGCTAAGCAAGGCAGAGGGTGAAATTGACTGGCGAAGAAGCGCGAATGAGATAAGCGCGAAGATACGTGCATTCACCAGTAATCCTGGCGCATGGACTTCCTTTCGGGGGACACAATTAAAGATAGTTGCGCCAATCGTCTCAGACATCACGCTATCTCCTGGCGAGATTGCGATCCTTGAAAAGAAGGTCTATATCGGCACCGGCACAACTGCGCTAGAGATCGGAACAATTACAGCACCGGGCAAGACGAGTATGTCTGCGTACGCATGGGCCAACGGTGCACGAATAGCTGCCGGAGAAAGATGTGAGTAATTTCCCGCCAAAGAAATTTACCAAACCCCGACCTGATGCTGCTCGCTTACTCGCATATGACGTTATATCTGAGGTAAATCAGCGTTCCGGTTATTCGAATTTGCTTCTTCCACAGGCGCTGACCGCTTCACAACTTGATGAACGCGATCGATCTTTTACAACGGAACTCGTCTATGGCACCCTCCGTATGCAGGGGCTTTATGACTACATCTTTTCGCAGATTAGTGACCGACCATGGATAGAGGTTGATAGAGATATCGTTGATCTCGCTCGCATGGGAGCCCATCAGATCTTCTCAATGCGCACCGCGGTTCATGCTGCAGTTTCAGCAACGGTTGATGTTGCCCGAAAGCAGCTAGGAGAGTCGAAGGGTAGCTTTATCAATGCACTTATGCGCAAAGCATCCGCGAAGGAGCTCTCCGAATGGATGGAACCAGTAGTTGATCTTGGTGACCCGATAGCGCGCTTAGCAATTCAATATTCACATCCGGAATGGATTGTCTCGGCCTATCTCGACCTCCTGAAGGATCTCGCCTTAGTCGAGAGAGAGTTGGTCTCGAATAACACGCCAGCCAAGCCGACCTTGGTTGCATGGCCGGGGGAGACAAATCAAGCGGATTTGCTAGCGCTGGGAGCAACGGCAACTCAATATTCACACTATGGCGCCACCTATGATGGCTCGCCATCATCTCTTGAATTAGTCCGCCATCGTAAAGCTGGAGTGCAAGATGAAGGTTCGCAACTCGTCGCCAGCATCTTCTCTGATGTCACATCTGATGCGGCGGTGACGTTAGATCTCTGCGCAGGTCCTGGCGGAAAGGCTGCGCTCTTATCTCACATCATCGACCAAGATGGTCGTGATTTTATCGCCAATGAAATCTCCGAACCGAGAGCGAAGTTGGTAAAGAACGTCATTGGTAAGTTCGGCGTGAATGTTGGTGATGGTAGAGAGATTGCATCACTGGGTAGAACTTTTGATGCGATTATCGCTGATGTTCCGTGCACTGGGTTGGGTGCGCTCAGGCGCAGACCTGAGGTGCGCTGGCGCAGAACGATTAAGGATCTCGCGCCGCTTCTTAAATTACAGATTGAACTTTCCGATGCGGCAATTGAGGTACTTAATCCCGGTGGGTATTTTGGCTATGCCACTTGCTCGCCACATTTCGCCGAGACCACCGGTCAGGTTCGCGCACTTCTGAAGAGCCATCCAGAGTTGGAACTCGTTGATCTCGCTCCTTATCTACCAAGTAATCTCGGAGATGCGTTGAGAGAAGGAGCTCTCTCGCTCTGGGGCCACCGCCACGGTACCGATTCCATGTTTCTGGCAATCTTCAGGAAGACGAAGTAGCCTTAAAACCATGGTCCGCGATATCAGGATTACGCCAAGTATTCTCAATGCAGATCGAGCCAATCTCTCGAGCGAGATTGCCCGCGTATCTGACGTTTCAGATCTTATCCACCTCGATATTATGGATGACATCTTTGTTCCAAATTTCACCTTTGACTTTGATGAAGCGAAGTCAATCATCAGTAATTGCCCGATCCCGGTGGATTCACATCTTATGGTTGCCGAAGTTGATGAAATTGCAATCGATTACGCGCAAGCGGGAAGCGCGAGTGTGACATTCCACGTTGAGGCAGTGGCAGATATACGACGGACCGCCAGGGAGATTAGAAGATATGGCGCACGCGCAGCGATGGCAATTAAACCTAAGACTTCGATCGATAGTTATATAGATTTCTTTGACCAGATCGATATGGTCCTGATAATGACAGTTGAACCGGGATTTGGTGGTCAGTCCTTTATCGATGAGATGCTTCCCAAGATAACCAGAACCCGAGAGTTGATCGGCGATCGCCCAATCTGGCTCCAGGTTGATGGCGGGATATCGCTTGAGACGATTGAACGGGCAGCAGTTGCAGGTGCAGATACTTTCGTAGCTGGCAGCGCCGTATTCAAGGCCGAAGATCCCGCTCTTATGGTTGAGGCGCTTCGTAGAAAGATAGCAATTCACTGAACCAAAGGTTCTCAATCTTAAATGTCGAGAGAGAACGAGATCCTCTCTAGTAGAATACGAGCATGAAATCTTTCGATTCGCTCTGGGCAGAGCTTGAAGCCAAACTTTCAGAGCGACCTGAGGGCTCATCGACCGTTGCTGCGGTAGATGCAGGTGTCCATACCATCGGGAAGAAGATTCTTGAAGAGGCCGGCGAGGTCTGGTTGGCGGCTGAGCATGAGAGTGATCAAGCACTTGCCGAAGAAATCAGTCAGCTCATCTACCACCTACAGACGCTGATGTTGGCACGAGGTCTTAAACCTGAAGATATCTACCGTTACCTATAGAAACTGAGTACTCCATGTTGCGCATTGCTGTACCAAATAAGGGCTCGCTTGCTGAATCATCCATTGAGATTTTAAAGGAAGCTGGATATCGCCAACGTACCGATTCTCGCGATCTAGTTCTAACAGATTCGGGAAATGGAGTTGAGTTCTACTACCTACGTCCCCGCGATATTGCCATCTACGTAGGTTCAGGAGAACTGGAAGCTGGAATAACTGGGCGTGATCTCCTCATCGATTCCGGCGCAACTGCCGAGGAGGTTCTACCGCTAGATTTTGGTGGTTCAACTTTTAGATTTGCTGGACCGGTCGGCTCGGGCCTTTCGCTCGAGAAGATATCTGGAAAGCGCGTTGCAACTGCCTATCCTGGTCTAGTCGAGAGCTACCTCTCAGCCCGTTCAATCTCAGCGCCAGTCGTCCGTCTCGATGGCGCAGTTGAGAGCTCGGTACGACTCGGCGTCGCAGATCTCATTGCAGATGTTGTCAGCACAGGAAACACCCTTCGCCAGGCGGGCCTTGAGACATTTGGTGATCCCATCCTTACTTCTGAAGCTATCCTGATTAAACGACCTGGCAGCGATCTTCCACAAGGTCTCGATATTCTCATCCGCAGATTGCAGGGCGTAGTGACCGCTCGTCAATATGTTCTCCTCGATTACGATGTTCCGAAGAGTTCAATCGAAGAGGCGTGTGCAATTACGCCAGGGCTAGAGTCACCAACAATCTCACCGCTACAGCGCGAAGATTGGGTTGCGGTCCGAGCTATGGTGCTTCGTACTGAGACTAATCGGTTAATGGATGAACTCTGGGCGCTAGGTGCGCGCGGCATTCTCGTTACCGATATCCATGCCTGTCGCCTCTAACAGCTACTTACGGGTCGCTCCCGCTTCCTCAACCTCTTCGCGAGTGATTCCCAATAGGTAGAGGACAGAGTCTAGATACGGAGCTGTCAGAGAGCTGTCGGCTGCAGCCTTCACCGCAGGTTTTGCATTGAAAGCGATTCCCAATCCAGCGGCTGCAATCATATCGAGATCATTTGCGCCGTCACCGATTGCGATAGTTTGCTCAAGAGTTACCCCTTCTATCGCAGCGAAATCACGGAGCGCAGTTGCCTTTGCCGCTCTATCGATAATCTCGCCGAGAACTTCTCCGGTGAGGAGACCATCCTTTACCTCAAGGGTGTTGGCCCGATAATGGGTTATCTCTAACTCGCGTAAGAGCGGTTCGATCACTGCGGTGAATCCGCCGGAGACCACGGCAACGCTATGGCCCAACTTCTTTAGCGTTGAGACCAACGTTCGAGCTCCAGGGGTCAGGGCAATCTCGCTACGAACCTCAGCCAAAACTGATTCAGGTAATCCGGCTAGGAGCTTTACACGGGCCCGTAAGCTCGCCTCAAAATCAAGCTCACCCTTCATCGCTCGCTCAGTTATTTCGCGAATCTCTCCCTCCCGACCAGCCTTTGCGCCGAGAAGTTCGATTACCTCTTGTTGAATGAGCGTCGAATCGACATCCATAACGACTAACTTCTTTGCCCAGCGCATGAGACCACCGGGGGAGACCGCTACATCAACCGAATGAGTATTGGCTACATGGGCAAGAGTTGGACGTATGCAGAATTGATCAACGCCTGAGACAACGAATTCAATAGCTGTAATTGGATAGCTTGCGGTCCGGTGAATTCGTTCGATATTTCCACCATGCTCGGCTATCTCAGCGGTAATTGCCGCTATCGCGGAGGGCGCCAAAGGGTTGCCGAGCGCAACCACGTGCATCAACCCAGTCTTAGCTGCAATTGTTGATCCGGCCTGGCTCTGGAAAGAGGTGGCGATATCAACTTTAAGTCGCTCTGCGCAGAGGTTGAGATCCTCTTCAATCGCCTCCATATGATCTGGATTGAGCGCGATTAGAACTGTCAGAATGACTCGATCGCGGGCAACAACTTGTTCTATATCCAAGACAGTTACTGCGAAGGGAGAGAGAGTTTCAAAGAGCGCTTGGGTAATACCTGGAGTATCGACTCCGGAGAGGAGAATCAACCCGGTAAATTGGCTCTTCTCTTCGCTCATAGGGCTAGATTAGTATGAATAACAAAGTGATATCTGCATTTCTAGCCCCGCATTTGACCTGAGAAGATATATCTTGCTCCCTATGGCCGGTGAGTATGTATTAGAGCTACGAGATATCTCGGTGCGCCGCGGCGACCGCTTAATTCTTGGCCCACTCACCTTTGCGATCCGACCTGGCGAGCGATGGGTCGTTCTCGGTCCCAATGGCGCAGGCAAATCGACGCTCCTCCAAGTCTTAGCAACTCGAATCTTCCCAACTCAAGGGTCGGTCCGGCTCCTAGATCGAGAGATGGGAAAGGTAGATCTATCCGAGCTCCGTACTCGAATCGGCCTTTGTGGGGCGCTTATCTCTGAAGATATTCCGTATGACGAGAGCGTTCGAGATGTTGTACTTACTGCTGCATATGCAATTATCGGTCGTTGGAACGAGGCCTATGACCTCTGGGACGAATCCCGAGCAGTCGCACTTCTCACCACCTTCGGCGTACGTGATCTCGCCGAGCGCCGCTATGGCACTCTGAGTGAAGGCGAGAAGAAGCGAGTTCAGATTTCGCGCGCGCTTATGGCCGACCCAGAGCTCTTGCTTTTAGATGAACCGGCCTCTGGACTTGATCTCGGTGGCCGCGAAGATCTGCTCAAGCGTTTCTCGCACTTTGCTGCCGATCCACAGGCACCAGCTTCGATCATTGTGACCCACCATATTGAAGAGATTCCCGCCGGAACAACTCATGCCCTCATCTTGCGAGATGGTCAGATAGCTGTCTCGGGTCCAGTATCTGAGGTGATTACCTCTCAACATATCTCCGCGATCTTCGGAATTCCGATCACTGTAACCGTTGAGGGTGATCGATTCTTTGCTAGAGCTTAGATGGAACTTTTCCAACTAAGCGAGGTTGATTCATCTTGGTCATCGTTATTCGAACCTCATATCACTCTCATTGATCAGATACTCACCTCACTATCAGGTGTAGAGATTGCGCCACCACGTGAGCAAATCTTTAGAGCGTTCTCTCTTCCCAGAGAGAGGGTTCGGGTTGTCATTGTGGGTCAAGATCCATATCCAGCCCTCGGGGTCGCAGATGGGTTGGCATTCTCTGCCCATGCTCACTCCCCAATTCCTGCGAGTCTGAGAAATATCTTTAAAGAGTACGCCTCTGACTTAAGTCTTCCTACACCTACGACACCTGATCTCACTCCCTGGTTCGGTCAGGGCGTCTTACTTCTAAATAGAACTCTCACCACGATTGCCGGTGAGCGAAACGCTCATAGCCAAGAGGGATGGAGAGAACTGACCTTTGATATCGCTCGAGCACTCGGTGGCGACAAAGTTATTGCCCTTCTCTGGGGACGTCATGCACAAGAACTCGCACCACTCTTCACTGACTCTATTCAATCGGCCCATCCGAGTCCGCTCTCGGCTCGCCGAGGATTCTTCGGTTCTAAGCCATTCTCTCAGGTTAATCAGATTCTTCTCGATCGGGGCGAGGTAGCAATCGATTGGCAGCTCTCTTAGTTTTGGGCAGAACAAAGGCCCCGTCAGAGTTTGACGGGGCCTTTGTTCTGCAGCTTTTTCTAGGTGAGATTAACCGACCCA
>JACCDW011376823.1_pt1 | contig 20727 bp, 18 predicted proteins | sample 7449781 | NCBI WGS metagenome assembly JACCDW01 (sample SAMN15323449, study PRJNA562643) | freshwater metagenome | isolation source: river surface water | place: USA:Blue River Watershed | collected 2017-08-18
GCTATCGTGGATTTCAAAGCTTGGACTTGGCAGGAAGTCGTTGGCGTCCGCTCAGTTTGATCAGCTTCGCCATTGATGTAGAACTCTGGGGCAACAACCCACATTGGAGTCATTTTATGAACGTTTTATTATTTGCAATTTGTTGTGTATTGCTGTTTTACTTCTTGAGTACGCAATTATTTCCTAAATACAAATTAGGTGCTTTTTTCGCGGTTCTAATTTTTGCCGCTTTACCGATACATACCGAAGTCGTGGCCAACATTAAATCACGGGACGAAATTCTTTGTTTTTTCTTTCTAATTATTGGCTTGATTTCCATATTCAAATGGGATAATATAAAAGGAAAATTACTCTTTGTGGTTTGCATATTTTTATCCTTACTGGCTAAAGAAAACGCGGTTCCATTACTAGCAGGATTGCCTTTGCTACTCTATTATTTCAAAGATCAAAATTACAAGAAAATAGCATTGGAAACTGGCCTACTACTAGCTGTTATAGGCTTTTATCTATTTTTTCGACTACAAATTATTCCTATGGGAAAATTGGAAGCGAGTAAAGAAATTTTAAATAACCCTTTTATGCATGCTAATGCGATGCAGGCTTTCGCAACGAAAGTTTACCTACTAGCCTATTCCATTGTAATTATGTTGATCCCTTTTAAGTTATCACATGATTATTCCTTTCAACATTTCTCCTATTTAGATTTAAGTTCAACTTGGTTTATCATTAGCTTCATTTTCCTAACAGGCATTAGTGTGTGGTCCTTACTGAAATTAAAGAACAAAAATCTTTATGCCTTAGGCTGGGGTATTTTCATAATCCTTTATTCCATCAGCACTAATTTTGTGATTGAAATAGGTACTCCCTTAGCGGAGCGTCTTTTATTTCTTCCAAGTATTGCCTTATGTTTTATAATCATTGCGATTTATAAAAAAATGGATGAAACTAAATTCCAGAAGCCATTCCAAGTTATTTTAATTGTCGTGTTTGGCATTTATGGATTACTTACGTTTCAGAGAAATCAGGATTGGAAAAACGATGACACCTTATCCTTAGCAGATTATCCCAAATGCCCAAAATCTATTCGATTGGCGAATCGTGTAGCGACAGCTTATATCAACATGAGTGCAGATAATTCACTAAGCGCTTCTAAGAAAAAGGAGTTGTTGAATCGAAGTATTGCTATTTGTAAAAAGGCATTAGCCGTTCATCCGAATTACAATGATATGCTTTCCAATATAGGTGTAGCTTACTCTCGTATGGACAGTCTAGATATTTGTGAAAGCTATTGGAAGAATTTTGAACGAGTTGATCCAGGAAATCCAAAACTGGTAGAACTACATCATTTCTTGTTTGTTCGGATGTATAATAAAGGATTGATGTACGGCAGTATAAAGCCTGATTCAGCTTACTATTGGTTTAACAGAGCACTTCCCTACGCTAAGGCAGAGGCCGATGCTAATTTTTGGTATGATTATGCAGGTGCGAATTATATGTTAGGTCATTTCAAAGAAGCCGCTGATGGTTTTGCAAAAACCTTAAAATTGAATCCAGCAAAAAAAGAGGCGGAGATGGGCTTAATGGCCGCATCACAAAAAGCCGGGATTCCTCTAAAGTAATTTGGTCATCACGCGGTGGGGTATCCCCACTTCTAGAAACTCTTCACCTACAACGGTGTAATTGCTTTTTTGATAGAAAGGAATCGCATAGGAACGTGCATGCATAGTAATTTCTATACCCGAATGCGATTTAACCCAAGTTTCGATTGAAGACAACAAAACGGTTCCCCAATTTTTTTGTTGAAAATCAGGATGCACCGCCATTTGACGCAAGCGATAAATTGGATGCAAATCCTCCAGACAACAACAAGCTATCAAAGCTTCACTATCCTTTTCCCGTAGCGCAAACAAATTAAAGCCTTTATCCTTTAATAAATCCGACTCATAATAAGTCAAGCCTAATGGCTTTCTTAAAACTAAAAAACGGAGCTGTACCATTTCTTGATACAACTCCGTTCCATATTCAATTTGAATAAACCTATAATTAGTTTGCATTCTTAGGATAAACCTTTGCGCTTACTTCAGCAGAGATCATTGACTTCTCAATCGTAATTACTGTATTGTTCGCAATTTCAATATCAAAAGTTGATTCATCAGCTTTTACGATTTTACCATGAATACCGCTCATAGTAATTACTTTATCACCTTTAGACAATTCGTCTTGAAACTTCTTTTGTTCTTTTGCTTTCTTTTGTTGCGGACGAATGGTCGTAAAATAAAATACGCCAAACAAACCTGCCATCAACAATAACATAGGGATGTTGCTACTAGCTTGAGGCTGAGCTGCTAAAATTGTAATGAATTGCATTGTTATAATTTTTTGTAAAGATATCTAAACTCTAGAACATTATCTACCGAAGATTCCTTGAATTTCATGTATAAAAACTAAGGCCTGATACGGTTCGAAAATTATCGGAAATAACAAGCCAAATAAAGCACCCCAAAAGTGTGCGTCGTGATTTACCATATCATTATTTCTTCTTCCTAAGTACCATTCCAAAGCCAAATACAATATCCCAAAAACAACAGCTTTCATAGGGATTCCATAAGGATAAATTGTAGCAGAAGGAAAAAACAATATAACAGTAAAAATACAGGCCGCCACTGCCCCACTTGCACCAATCGATCTAAAATAATAATTGTCCTTATGCTTTAGGTATGACCCAATATGTGAAACTGCAATTGACAAGAAATAATAAACTACGAATACAATACCTCCCGCTTTCCCAAAATGTAATTGAAAGACCTTTTCTACGATATGACCGAAATTATACAGAACGAACATATTTAGTCCTAGATGCAACCAACCCGCATGTAAAAATCCTCCAGAAACAAAACGGTACCATTCCCCATTCCTTTTTATCACATAAGGATGAAAGGCTTGCTTTTGCAGAAAAGTCTCATTATTGAAGGCAAGTAATGAGATCAAAACGGTACTAATCAGAATTAAAATTGTCATGATAAACAAATATGCACTTAATTTGTTAAAGAATGATGCAACAAAACCCTGTTTATTTTTGGTTCAGACGAGATTTACGCTTGCAGGATAATCATGGTCTTTATCAAGCGCTACAGTCAGGACATCCCGTAAAGTGTGTCTTTATTTTTGATTCTGAAATCTTGGATCGATTAGAAGATAAAGCGGATGCAAGGGTTAATTTTATACATCAACAAATTTCTGCTATACATCATGAATTAGAAAATCATGGTAGTGGATTAGAAGTTTATCATGGAAAGCCTTTAGAAATCTGGAAATCGATTTTATCCAAAAATTCTGTTGCAGGCATTTACAACAACCGCGACTATGAACCGCAAGCAATTGCACGAGATGAGGCCATTGAAAAGTTGGCTATAGAATATAATTGTAGCTTTCAAACCTTTAAGGACCAAGTCATTTTTGAAAAGAATGAAGTTTTGAAAGATGATGGAAAGCCTTATACCGTTTTCACTCCTTATTCAAGAAAATGGAAGACTATTTTCGCCTCTCAAAACATCGAATTCTATCCTTCTGAAAGTAATTTAGACAAACTTTTTAAAAGTGAAAAGAAATCCATTTTAACATTAGCAGAAATCGGGTTTACAGAAAGTAAAATTTCCTTTCCATCACAAAGTATCAATAGCGATATTATCAAGACCTACAACGAAACACGTGATTATCCTGCACAGTCCGGAACCACGAGATTAGGGTTGCATCTACGTTTTGGAACAATCAGTATTCGAAAGTTGGTGAATGAATATAAACACCTCAACGAAACTTATTTAAACGAATTGATTTGGCGCGAGTTTTACCAGATGATTTTATTTCATTTTCCGCATGTCGTGAAAGGGGCATTCAGAAAGGAATATGATTTAATTCGTTGGGAGAACAATGAAGAACAGTTCGAAAAGTGGTGTAATGGTACAACAGGCTATCCGATCGTAGATGCCGGTATGCGAGAGTTGAATGAGACGGGATATATGCACAACCGTGTACGCATGATTGTGGCCTCTTTTCTAACGAAGCATTTGTTAATCGATTGGAAATGGGGTGAAGCCTATTTCGCTAAAAAACTACTAGACTTCGACTTGTCGGCTAATAATGGAGGATGGCAATGGGCGGCAGGCTGCGGATGCGATGCAGCGCCCTATTTCAGAGTGTTTAACCCCACCCTACAAACAGAAAAGTTTGATCCCAAATTCGAGTATATCGAAAAATGGGTACCAGAATTTAGGGAGCTGAATTATACACGTCCAATTATCGAACATAGTTTCGCGAGAAACAGAGCGATTGCTCGATATAAAGAAGCTTTAAAACCTTGATTAGTACTGATTGGTTGCTAACAAAACCAATGTACATGCGATTTCACATTCAATCCCTTGGCTAGTGGCTTTTTGGACAAAATCCGGATTTTCAGTGCCTGGATTAAAGATGATTCTACGAGGCTTTAATTGAATAATCTTATCAATATATTCGTCTTGATTTTGTGGTCCGACATATAAAGTAACGGTATCAATGATTTCATCTTTTGGCCATTCCGTATGAATTTCTACATCTGCTACTTTACCCGTTTTTAGTCCGTGCGCAACAACTTCATGTGCGTGCGATCTTAAGCTGGTAATTGCCTTAAAGGAATATCTTTCTGGATTGGTGCTCGAGCCTATTACTAATGTTTTCATAATAAAAAAAGGCCGGTATTACCCGGCCTATATGCAATTAAAGATTTAACAATTGTTCTGTGATACCTGTATTGGAGTATCCTCCATCGTGATAAAGATTTTGCATCGTTACCATCTTCGTTAGATCTGAGAATAATGCCACACAGAATTGTGCACAATCATCGGCAGGAGCATTTCCTAACGGAGACATTTTATCAGCAAACTGGAAGAATTTATCAAAGCCAGAAATACCGCTACCGGCAGTTGTTGGTGTTGGAGATTGAGATACAGAGTTTACACGCACTTTATTTTTAACCCCATAATGATAACCAAAGCTACGCACGATACTTTCCAACATTGCTTTTGCATCAGCCATATCAGAATAGAAAGAATAAGCACGTTGAGCTGCGATATAACTTAATGTTACAACAGAACCCCCTTCAGAGATTGCATCCAATTTATACGCTGTTTGCAAGGTCTTGTGTAAAGAGATAGCAGATACGTCTAAGGTCTTATTTAAATAGTCATAATTCAACTCCGTATAAGGAACACCTTTACGAACGTTAACAGACATACCAATTGAATGAAGAACAAAATCAATTTTACCACCCAATTTTTCTTGAGCAGTGATAAATAATTTTTCTAAATCTTCCATTGAAGTTGCATCTGCTGCAATTACTTCTGTTTGACATTTTTCAGCCAATTTATTGATCTCTCCCATACGCATTGCGATCGGAGCATTCGTCAAAATAATTTTAGCACCTTGCTCATGACAACGTTCTGCAACTTTCCAAGCAATACTCGATTCATTCAAGGCACCGAAGATAATGCCGCGTTTACCGGCTAATAGATTGTTCATTTTTTAAGATTTTGATTTACAAATATACTAAATTGCTTAACAGAATAAAAGTATCGAAGCATCTAAAGTCGATTATCTTTATAGTATGAAAAATATTCAAAATATTGCAGTTTTAACTAGTGGTGGAGATTCTCCCGGAATGAACGCAGCCATTAGAGCCGTTGTCAGAACAGCTTGCCATTTTAATTTGAATGTATTTGGTATAAAACACGGATATGAAGGACTGATTGACGGAGAAATTACGCCCATGAATGAATCTGATGTGAGTAATATTATTCAAACTGGAGGCACGATATTAAGAACGGCCAGAAGCGCAAGATTTCGTACCGAAGAAGGTTTGCAGCTAGCTATAGAAAACTTGAAAAAATTCAATATCGAAGGCTTAGTGATTATTGGCGGAGATGGATCTTACAAAGGAGCAGCTGCATTGGCCGAAAAATTCCCTATCCAAGTTATTGGTATTCCTGGAACCATTGATAAAGATCTGAGCGGCACTGATACTACACTCGGCTTCGATACAGCGGTAAATACCGCCATGTATGCCATTGACAAAATTAGAGATACTGCCGAAGCGCATGATCGAATTTTCTTTGTAGAAGTAATGGGAAGAGATGCTGGTTATATTGCATTAAATGCAGGATTAGCAACCGGCTCCGAAGCAATCTTGATTCCAGAAACGAAAACCTATATCGACCATTTAGTGGCACTTTTAGAAAAAGGCTGGAGAAGAAAAAAGAAAAGTCATATTATCATCGTATCTGAAGGTGATGATGCGGGCGGAGCAATCCAAGTAAGCGATGCCGTAAAAGCGAAATTCAATTCCATCGAATCAAGAGTAACTATTCTAGGTCATTTACAAAGAGGGGGCTCTCCTTCTATGGCCGATCGTTTGTTAGGAACAAGATGGGGCTTTGCAGCAGTTGAAAAACTAATGGAAGGAAAATCAGGAATCGCGCTAGGAGTTAAAAATGGAGAGATTAATGAAACTCCTTTAACAGTGGTCAATAAGGAACATCCAGTACTTTCTGAAGAAATGCTAAGAATGCTGTATATCCTTTCGAATTAAGCGGTTAAAATTTGACTTAATTTCTCTTTAATAAGCAATTCATCTAGATTCAACAAGCAAGGAGATTCATCTCCGAGTTTACAAACATTTTTCACACATGGTTCGCATGGCAATTTACCATAACGCAAGCCGTGAACATATGCTTTGTTGTATGCTTCGGTATTATTCTCGTCATCGGCACCATGCATTACCACCGTTTGCAATCTAAGCGCATTGGCTAAATGACTAGGTCCTGAATCAACTGTTAGTAAGGCCTTTGCATTTGACATCAAAGCAGCCAATTGGGCTAAATTTGTTTGCCCAGCAATACTGATAATATGGCTCTCGTTAGTACCTCGAATGATGAATTCATTGAATGCAATATCTTTGGGACCACCGATTAAAATTATTTGTTTAAAAGGCAAGTCCTTAATCGTGTTTAATATTGAAATAGCCTTTCCAATAGGCATTCTACGGGATTTTGCCTCCGAATTAAAACTAACCAATAAGGTATCTAAGGCATCGAATTCTTTCCAAGCCTCTTGTGATTGAAGTCTTACTTCATTAAAAGTTGCGTCCGTAAATTTAAATGCACTTTTTACCAATTGAAAGTATTGCTCTACACGATGCAATCCTTTATCCCATTTTGGCTTATCCGTCAATAGAAGACCTCTAAATTCATTCGCATACCCTATCCTATTTCCAGCGCCACTCGCATAAGCCATTAACGCAGATGAAATGCTATTTGGGAAACAAACAAAGCAATCTTCTTTCGATAATGACAATTGCTTACCAAAACGCCAAATGCCAGCGAGTCCTTTGAATTCAGATTTATTAAAACTTATTATTTCAAATTCTCCTTCAAAGGTTTTCAAAACATCTTCTAAGCCTTTTTTACAAATGAGTGTAAACTTACTTTGCGGAAAGCTTTGCCTTAATAATTGAACAGCCGGTGCGGCCATAACCATATCACCGAGCCAATTTGGCATTCTAATTACAATATTTTTTGGATGCTGATTCAATCTTATGCAATTTCGAAACATTTTTCCTTATTTTAAAGCATAATTAAGAATAGATGAATCCTTATCGTTTTGAATTTCGTTTTAGAATGGTCTTGCTGATTTGTGCATTACTCATCATTTCTGCTACTTTATGGTATTCAAATTTGCTAGCAAAGAAGTTGGCTTTTGAAGAGCGTAAACGAATGCAATTATTGGCAAACACCTATGAACGTTTGAATAATGTAGAAGATGGTTCCGACTATACTTTTCTTTTAGATATTATTCAGGACAATAAAACCGTTCCACTCATACTTACAGATAAAGAATTTAATATCGCAGGAAGTAGAAATTTCGATTCCATTAAAAGCTTGGATAGCTCGTATATGAAAAGGGAACTTCGTTTTATGCTTGCTAAAGGTGATACCATTGGGATAAAATATCAAGGAAAGACTATTCAATATATTTGCTACAAAGACTCTACCCTATTAAGTGAGTTGAAATACTATCCCTATGTTCAATTACTCATTATCTGTATTTTTTTAGCGGTAGCTTATTTCGCTTTCTTTTCTTCTCAGAGATCGATTCAGAACCAATTATGGGTGGGCATGGCTAAAGAAACTGCTCATCAGATAGCAACGCCATTATCTTCGCTTGGAGGATGGGTCGACTATTTGGCGGAAAAAGAGATTCCCGCAACGATAAAAGAAAAGGTGCTACCAGAAATGAATCATGATTTGGAGCGCTTATCAATCATTACCGATCGTTTCTCTAAAATAGGCTCCCAACCTGAATTAGTGATAAAACCTATTTCAGAAAGCGTAAGTGATGCTGTAAATTATATGAAACGAAGAGCTCCATCCAAGGTTCAAATTGAATTAAAGGATGAAACAAATATGAATGTGCTAATTGCACACAATCCTTCTTTGATGAATTGGGTATTTGAAAACCTAATTAGAAATGCTTTAGATGCAATGAGCGAAAGTGGAACAATTAATGTCCGAATCCAACGTGAAAATAAAGCCGTTATAATTGATGTTCAAGATAGCGGTAAAGGTATGGAAACCAAAGATTTTAAGAACGTATTCAAACCTGGTTTTAGCACCAAAAAACGTGGCTGGGGAATCGGACTCGCGTTATGTAAACGAATTGTTGAAGACTATCACAAGGGTTCTATCGAAGTTTTGAATTCCGAAATTGGTAAAGGCACTACGTTTAGAATCCAATTACCTGCATAAAAAAAGGCTCCTAATGGAGCCTTTTTTATTTTATTAATCTTAATGATTATTGATGAATCACCAACTCATTGATTAGGTTATTTGCATGACCTAATTTCTCAATACACCACAATACATAACGGATATCCACGCAAATAGTACGCTTTTGATCTCCACTAAAATCAATATCACCACTCATCGCTTCCCAGTTACCGTCAAATGCAATACCGATTTGTTCGCCATCTGCATTGATTACCGGAGAACCACTATTACCTCCAGTGATATCATTAGTTGTCAAGAAACATACTTGCAAAGTTCCTGTCTTAGGATCTGCATAACGACCGTAATCTTTAGCCATTAATAGATTGTGCTCTTCTTGAGGTACTTTGAATTCAGGATTCGTATTGTCTTCTTTTTCCAAAATCCCTTCAGCAGTTGTATAATGACGGAAACGAACCGCATCCAAACCATCATACTCCTTTACATTACCATAAGTCAAACGCAATGTAGAGTTTGCATCTGGATAGAAAGCCTTTGAAGGATTCATTTCCAACATCGCTTTTGCAAAATCACGTTTCAATGAAATCAATTGATTGCTTAATTGAGTTGTTGTTGAAACTACCGTACGACGATAGTGGCCATAAATCATATCAATTAATTTGAACATTGGTTCATTACGAACTTGTTTGCTATCTAAACCAGCCAAGAAAGCCTTGAAACTTGCTTCGTTAGTCAATTTCGATTTCTTAATCAAAGTTGCAACATATTTATCAGCAGTTGCTTTTAAATCTTTGCTCTTTGCGAAAATAGCTTTGAATTCAGCAGACTGTTGATCAACAGGGATATCATTGTGCATCATTACCAAAAGCTGAGAAAGAATTTTCTTTTCAGTAGCTAAATTGAAATCTTTGTAGAATTCATCAGCTCCTTCAGCAAACATTTCTACTGCTTTTTTCAATTCTTCAGGCTTAGTTTCAGCCTTGCCTGCAGCATCCCAAGTACTCATGTAAACACCAATTAGGTATGAAACCAATTGATCGCGGGTAAATCCATAACGGATTACGCTTTTATGTGCATCATAAACTTTTAGTCCATCATATACTTTATCTACGTTTTCATAAAGAGAACCATATAATTCTTTACGGCTCGCGTCAGCAGCAATCCATTGCTTCATAACAGCTTCCTTACTACGAAGATTTTCAACCGTACGTAAACGCTTTAATTGAGCTGTTTGACCAATTGAATACTTATAGTAGTTCATTTTTTGTGCATAGACAGCGGCTAATTGAAGATCAACAGCAGGACTAGCATCCATGTCAGACTTCATAGTCTCAGTCATCATTTTCCAATACTTAATCCAAATAGGATTCGCAACATTTTGTACTACATCAATTTCACGACTGAATTCATAACGTTGTGTACGACCAGGGAATCCCATAATCATAGCGTAATCGTTATTTTGAACACCTTTCAAAGAAATAGGTAAAAACTTCTTTGGCGTATACGGTTTGTTATCTCCAGAATGAGCTGCCGGCTTATTATCAGCACCAGCATAAATACGCATGATACTGAAATCACCTGTATGACGAGGCCACATCCAGTTATCTGTATCTCCACCGAATTTACCAACTGATTCAGCAGGAGCTCCTACTAAACGTACGTCAGTATATTTATCATAAACAAACAAGAAATATTGATTGCCATTAAAGAATTCAGCAACCGTTACCATTTGGTATTTCTCTTTCTTTTCTGCTTTCGACAATGAATCAGTTATTTTCTTAACGATCATACGACGATCCTGCTCATTTTTACCAGCAACTGCAGGTAATACACTAGAAGTGATATCTGTGATATGATCCAAGATAGCAGCATAGGCTGTAGTTGTTAACTCCTGCTTTTTATCCAAAGCCCAAAAACCATTTTCTAGGTAATTAGTACCTGTTGTAGATTGAGATTGAATGGCATTAAAAGCACAATGGTGGTTGGTGAATAATAAGCCTTCATTACTTACTAATTCAGCAGTACAAAAACCACCTAAAGAAACGACAGCATCCTTTAAAGAAGAATGGTTAATGTCATAAACATCTTGCGCAGATAAACGCAAACCTGCCCTTTGCATGTCATTGTAGTTTTTACCAATTAAGGAAGGAATCCACATACCTTCGTCTGCAAGGGCAACAGAGATAAAATTGAATAGCACAACGGCTATCAACAGTAACTTTTTAAACATTTTGGATAGATTTTAGGCCGTAAAGGTACAAAAAAGCCTTAAAGACCTAAAATGACTTGCTAATGAAAATTTAATTTTAAAGAAACCTCTAATAGTAAATCAACCTGCATTTTAACAATCTATTCGTTAAAGCGGTATTGATATTATAGATTTTTGGCGTAACTTTAAATTATTAACTCAAAAGATAAATTAATATGAATTACACAATTCTAGAAGAAGAAAAAACAAATGCCAATGGCCTAACTAGATTGATGGGGCGTGTGTATGGATGGATGGGTGCTGCATTGTTAATTTCTGCATTGAGCTCCTTATTATTTTTAAGCTCAGAAACGGCGCAGCAATTAGTTTTTGGAAACAGAATCGGATTTTGGGTATTGATTATTGTAGAATTTTTACTTGTCATTGGAATCAGTGGAGCGATTAATAGAATCAGTGCCAGTACAGCTACTGCCCTTTTCATACTTTATGCAATCTTGAATGGTATTACGTTATCTCCTATCTTATTAATTTATACAGGAGCAAGTGTAGCAGCTACCTTTTTCATTACTGCTGCAACTTTTGGTGTAATGTCAATAGCAGGTTACGTAACGAAGAAGGATCTATCTACGATGGGTTCCTATTTAATGATGGGACTTATTGGTGTAATCATCGCTTCGGTAGTTAATATGTTCTTACATTCAGAAACAATGGATTACATTATCAGTTATTTAGGGGTATTCATATTCATCGGACTTACCGCTTATGACACCCAAAAAATCAAAACACTTGGTCAAGAGGCAATTAACAATGGTGCATCCATGCAAAAAATTGCAATTTTAGGAGCCCTTACTTTATACCTCGACTTCGTTAACTTATTCTTATACCTACTTCGCTTGTTTGGCAGAAGAAAGTAACAAATAACATTCCATTAAAAATTAAAGCCTTGAAAAAACATTCAAGGCTTTTTTATTGTTGTAATTTTAACCTATGAAGAAGTATCTCCCTCTTTTTGCCTTTCTAAGCATTCTTACACTCAGCTTTAGCGCATGTGAGAAAGACTTTAATATTACAATCCCTGCCTCAACAAAGAAAGTAGTCGTAGAAGGTTATATTGAAAACAACCTCCCACCTTACGTTTTCTTAAGCTATACCTTAGATATTTTCGGTCCACTAAACGTTGCAAGTATTAGTTCCTCTTTTATTCACAACGCAAAAATCACCATAAGCGACGGAACAAACAGCTTTGATCTAAAAGAATATACAATCGATCTTGGTGCGAATAAATTTTATATTTATACCATTAAGGGATTTGATTTTAGCGGTACAAGTGCCAATCAACAGTTTGTTCCAGGTATTGGTTTAGTTGGCATTGATTTAAACAATCCTCCTGATTTTACACAAGTAGGTAAGCTAAATAAAACATACAAACTCAGTATTCAGTTGGAAGGTGAAACAAGTCCGAGCATCACTTCAACAACAGAAATTAAATACGCACAAAAAATAGATTCTTTGTGGGTTGAACCGCGTCCGGGCAAACCAGCAACAGATGAATTCGTTTCACTTTTTGCAAAAATTAGTGAGAAAGGTCCGGAGAGAAATTACTTTAGATACTTCACGAAGCGTAATAACGAAGGCTTTCTTCCAGGTTATAACTCCATCTATGACGACAATTTTGTAAACGGTACTACTTACAACGTACGTGTTCTTCGCGGTATTGACAAAACCCTTCCGGATTCAGTGGCCTTCAAAAACTACGGCTTATTTAGAAAGGGAGATACCATCACCGTGAAAATTGTTCAAATAGACAAGAATGTCTACGACTTTTGGAAGACCTTAGATTATGCAAATCAAAATACAGGCAATCCCTACGCGTCTCCAGGTAATGTAAAAACGAATATCGTTGGCGGCTTAGGCGTTTGGTGTGGCTATGCGAGTTATAATTCTCCAGCCTACCAGACTTTAATTGTCCCTAAATAATATTAGCAGTTAACTAAGAGCACTTTTTTAGTCTCGAAAAATTCCTGCTTATAAAAAGTAGACATTTTGCATTCAAAAACTGGATAATTCGCTTCGGAAATTTCCTCTTCCAAATCACCGCCTTTTATACATACGATACCTCTATATAAAGGAGTCACTTTATTCCAAGTGCCCATTATCTTCGTTTTATTCTGTTTTAACTTAGGCAAAGAGAATTGCATAAGCGCCCCTAAGCGGGTAACGGCACGCGACACGGTAAAATCGAAGTTTTCATGAATATCCTCTACTCTGCTATGTATCGCTCGTACATTGGTTAAACCAATTGCTGTGGCCACTTCCTCTACCACTTTAATCTTTTTACCGATACTGTCTGCTAAAACAAACTGTACATTCGGAAATAAAATAGCTAATGGAATTCCAGGAAAGCCTCCTCCTGTTCCAATATCTAAGACCTTCGCTCCATCTTCAAATTTCATACATACAGCTAAGCCTAGAGAATGTAATAGGTGATGTTCATTGAAGGAATCTGTATCCTTTCTACTAATGACATTAATTTTGGCATTCCACTCTAAATACAAATCTTTAAGTGCCAAGAATTGCTGCATTTGCTTATCTGTCACATCTGGGAAATGCTGACGTATCAACACTTCAATAGTATCATCCATTGGGGTTCTTTTTATATAAGGCTAGAAGAAAATCTTTAGCACGGAAAAGTTGCGCCTTAACCGTCCCTAAAGGAATATTTAATTGTTCAGCGATTTCCTCATAACTCAGCTCTTGGAAATAGCGCATTTCGATTAACTGCTTGTACTTCGGAGCTAGTTTTGATAAGGTCTCTTGCATATGCTCCACTCTTTGCTGCTTAATTAAAACTTCTTCCGGAGTCATTGCTTCAGAAGCTATTTTAAAACTACGATCTAATTTGTCTCCCTTTTCATTCGTACGTGACTCATCAATAGAAGTAGTTTCTAAACGCTTCTTGCGTAAAAAATCAATCGCGTGATTGGTCGCACTTTTATACAACCAAGTGCTAAAGGCCCACTGCGAATTATAATGAGAAATATTGGTAAAAATCTTCTCAAAAACCTCCATGGTAAGATCCTCAGAGTCTTCTCGATTATTAACCATCTTCAGGATTAAATAATAAACAGAATCCTTGTATTTAATTAACAGACGCTCAAATGCACGAGGATTTGTTCCATTGATTGCACTTTGCACCAATTGAAAATCATCTTTCGAACGTTCTGAGAAATTAGGATTTATTTCCATTTATTTGAAGGCTTTTTAATCACAGCAGGTAACATAACTATATTATAAACGATAAGCAAAAGATCGAATAAAGGGAACAACCAAAGCAAGTCTAATTCTTTCAGTTTATACATAGCCACTGAAAAATCAATCAACTGAATTAGGAAACGAACTCCGTAAGCTATTAAAACCCATTGCCAATTAAAACCAGTAGCCAAAAGCGCAATTAATAGCACGTAAAACAAAGTATGTGTTAATGACTGTGCTCCTAACAAAAACTTATGAATACCCCGATACAATTTACCTGTACTCAAATGACGACGTTTTTGCCACATCCAGTCGTTCCAAGTTCTCTTCGGATTTGAATACATAAAAGTTTTAGAATCAATTTCAACACTCGTTATGCTACCCTTGGCAATTTTATTCACGAATAAATCATCATCGCCAGAAATTACATTTGGTTGTTGAATGTACCCTTTATTATCAAAGAACAGCTGTTTACGATAGGCCATATTCCTACCAACACCCATATATGGGATACCACTCATTGCAAAATTTAGATACTGAAAAGCCGTCCAAAATGTTTCAAAACGGATGCATTTATTTAAAAATCCACCTGCTTTATAATGAGGCGCATAACCTAAAACAAGCCCTTTATTTGAATGAAAATTGCGTTGCATGGTAAATAACCAAGAAGGACTAGTAGGCGCACAATCAGCATCGGTAAAAACACACCATTCATAACTAGCCGCCTTTAAAGCTAAGGACAAGGCCAAACGCTTTCCCTTAAAGGTTCTCGACTCCTGACGTATATGAACAACTTTTAAATGCGGATATTGCATTTTTAAATTTGCCAGAAAATCATCCGTTCCATCTTCAGAATTGTCGTTGGCAACAATCACTTCAAATGTAGGATACTGTTGCTCCAAAACGATACTCAAATTTTTCTGCAAATTATCCAGTTCATTCTTTGCACAAATAATGACGCTCACTGGCGGAGCAGAATTAGGAGACTCTTTACGCTTTGAACTAAAAAAAACGAAGCGACTGAACAATACCAGATAGTAGAATAATTGCACCCCACCAACCCCGATCAATGCATACCACAATATGCTCTGAATTAAATTCAAATTAATTTGCATCATATTACAAAGCTAAAATTCTCTACCTTCGTCACCAATTTATTCCTTATGAAATTTACACGAATTGCTGTTGATAATCTCTCTAAAGCGCGCGCCTCTGTACTAAGTACTGAGCATGGAGATATAGAAACGCCGATATTTATGCCTGTAGGAACGAGGGCTACCGTAAAAACCATCCGCCAGGAAGACCTAAAAGACCCCATAAAAGCACAAATTATTCTTGGGAACACCTATCATCTTTACTTACGTCCTGGGCTAGAAGTATTACAAGGAGCTGGTGGATTGCATAAATTCATGAACTGGAATGGTCCCATTTTAACAGATAGTGGAGGGTATCAAGTGTATTCTTTGTCAAGCACCCGCAAAATCAAAGAAGAAGGCGTACGCTTCCAATCTCATATCGACGGATCGAAACATATGATTAGCCCAGAAGATGCGATGGATATCCAACGTAAAATTGGCGCAGATATTATTATGGCATTCGACGAATGTACACCATGGCCTTGTGATTTTAGATACGCAAAAAAATCGATGGAGATGACACATCGTTGGCTGAAACGCTGTTGCGAACGATTCGACCAGACGACTCCCCTTTATGGCTATGAACAAAATTTATTCCCAATTGTCCAAGGAAGTACCTACCCTGAATTAAGAAAACAATCTGCAGAATTCATCGCAGAACAAGGTCGTGTAGGTAATGCAATTGGAGGTTTGAGTGTTGGTGAGCCAGCGGAAGAGATGTATAAAATGACGGAATTGGTTTGCAATATTCTACCCGAGGACAAACCTCGCTATTTAATGGGTGTTGGAACTCCAATCAATATTCTAGAAAATATCGCTTTAGGAATCGACATGTTTGATTGCGTAATGCCAACAAGAAATGCACGTCATGGACTTTTATTTACCTGGGAAGGCGTTATCAATATTCGCAATAAAAAATGGGCTAATGATTTCAATCCAATAGATGCGAATTCTGAAAGTCCATTGAGTAAAAACCACACAAAAGCCTACTTATATCACCTAAATAAGGAACAAGAAATGTTAGGGGCAAGTATTGCGAGTGTTCATAATCTTACGTTCTATTTAGAATTAGTGAGAGAAGCAAGAAAACATATTATAGCAGGCGATTTTTACCATTGGAAAAATAAAATGGTAGCACAGTTGGGCACCAAATTATAAGCAGTATCTTTGAAAGGTGACTATCCTAGATCGCTACATCATTAAAAAGTTCCTCGGAACCTTTTTCTTCTCGCTTGCACTTTTTTTTACCGTTGCAATCATTATTGATTTGGTAGAAAGAGTGGATGATTTTGTGCGTTCTGCTGCCCCATTGAGTCTGATTATTTCAAATTATTATCTGCCGTTTATCCCATGGATAGGCGCAATCCTATTTCCGCTTTTCGTATTTATAGCAGTATTATTTTTTACCTCCAAATTAGCCGGGCAAAGCGAGATAATTGGAATGCTAGGTAATAGTGTGAGCTATTATAGACTGCTCGTCCCTTACCTAGTCACGTCCATTTTTTTAGCGATACTTTTGTTTTTTGCTAACCACTATGTAGTCCCTTATTCGAACGCCAAAAAATTAGCCTTCGAAAGTACTTATTTCCCGGGCGGATACAAGTCGTCAGATCAAAACATTCACATAAGACTTTCATCTAACGATTTTCTGTTTCTTGAAAATTATAATCATCGTGAAAACGAAGGTTATAAATTCTCTTATGAAAAGTATGCCAATGGAAAATTAATGGAAAAAGTTTCTGCTGACAGAATTGAATGGGACTATGCGGAGAAAGCTTGGAAGCTTTATAATGTACGGATTCGTGATTGGAAGAGAGGGACTGAAAATTTTGTATTCGAAGAAAGTAAGATTGAACATTATCCGATCACGCCTAACGATTTCGAAAGAAAGAAGGAAACAAAAGAGGCCATGAGTACCCCTGAAATCGACCGCTTTATTGCGCAAGAGGAAGCACGTGGTGCCGACAATTTACAATTGTTTTATGTAGAAAAATTCAGAAGAACAGCTGCTTGTTATTCCTTACTAATAATGACTCTTATCGGTGTTGCAGTTGGAGGTAGAAAATCTCGAGGCGGCACAGGAAGTTCGATTGCAATAGGCCTTTTACTGAGTGCAAGTTATGTGCTCTTTATGCAAATGAGTACCACATTTGCTAATCAAGCCGGATTAAATCCAATTTTGGGAACCTGGATACCGAATATTTTGTTTACCCTCATTGCATTGCTCTTACTACAAAGAGCGCAAAAGTAAGCTTATGAAATTTACGATACTCGCTTCCTTGTTTATACTAATAGTCGGCTTTAATCTTAATGCTCAGGATACGACAAATCAACCACTACGAAAGAATCTTGGCGAGCTAAAAATACAGTCTGTTGAGAATGGCACTTCCATTCGTCTAAAATCAACTATTAACGAAGAAAAACTGGGGTTGACAGAATTGAAGAAAAACGCCTGTTGCAATTTGGCAGAGAGCTTTGAAAGTTCTGCTACAGTTGAAGTTGGTTATAGCAATCCAGTTACGGGTACCAAACAAATTCAAATGTTAGGTCTAGCCGGCACCTACGTTCAAATCATGTATGATCAATTGCCTGGCGTTAGAGGATTAAATCAATGGTTTGGACTGGAACAAATACCTGCTACTTTTATTGACGCTATTTATGTAAACAAAGGTCCTGGAAGCGTAGTGAATGGCTTCGAAAGTATGAGCGGTCAAATCGATGTTGAATTGCAAAAGCCAGAAAAAGCAGACAAGCTGATAATAAATGCATATGCCAATTCATTTAATCGCCAAGAAATAAATCTTCATAAGGCATTTAAAGTAAATCAACGTTGGAGTACTTTATTAGAAGCACACGCCAGCAGATTTGAATACCAAAAAGAATTTTACAACAACTTCGTCAGAACACCACAAATCCGTCAGTATAGCCTGATCCATCGCTGGAAATATGATTCTTATCGCAGAGTTGAAACCATGTTTGGTATAAAAGCAAACGGTCAGTTACGTTGGGGCGGACAAAGTACAGCCTACCCTGTATTAAACAAAATCTCAGCAAATGTTTATGCCTTCGGTTTAAGGGCAAACAAAATAGATGGTTTCAACAAAACAAGTATTCGATTGAATGATTGCGGATCGCATGGAATTGGCTTTCAAACACAATACAATTTCCAAAATCAAGAAGGATTTTTCGGCTTTAGATACTATACAGGTATTGATCAATCCTTTTATTTTAACGCCATTCATCAATACGAATTTGAAGGCACAGGCCACAGCTTTAAAGACGGTATAAGTTTTATAAAGCAGGATTATGAAGAGGGATTTACTTCCGCTTCCGAAAACTATAAGCAGGTAGTAAAAGAAACGATTCCAGGAGCTTTCTTAGAGTATAGTTATGTTTCATCAGATGATAAATGGTCCTTGCTCATTGGACAAAGAATGGATCACCAGTCACGCATTAATAAATGGATTTATACGCCACGATTACATCTCCGTTACTCACTTGCGGCCAATCAAAGCATACGACTTTCAGCAGGAAGTGGATTTAAAAGCAAATTTTTATTGGCAGAAAACCCTGGCGTGTTGAATACTACCCGACGCTTGGTGCAGCTCGACCCATTGTTAGCACCAGAACAGTGCGAGAACTACGGTATTAATTATTCGATTAAATGGAAAGGCGACAACCTATTTAGTGTCGATTATTTCTATACCCATTTCACGAATCAAATTGTAGTTGATATGGACTTTTCGCCCTATCAAACATTGGTTTATAATTTGAAAGGAAACTCCTTCAGTAAAGCTTTACAAGTGGAAGCGTTTCTTAAAATCATCGACAACCTTTTCGTGCGTCTTGCCTACAAAAATACCGATGTGCAGTGGATGCAAAGAGGTGTGATGACTCAAGTAATGCTCGTTCCAAAACATAGAGCTTTATTCAATATTGCTTATTCAACTAAAAATCAAAAGTGGAAGTTCGATTTCACTACACAATGGGTGGGGCGCCAACGTCTACCGCATTATGAAGGATTAAGTACTATGCAAAACATCGGTGATTACAGCCCGAATTACTTCAGACATCTAGGTCAAATCACCTATACAGCAAAAGATTGGGAGTATTATGTCGGAGGTGAAAACTTGAGCAATTTCAAGCAAAACAATATCCTATTGTATTTGAATGAACCTACTGGTACCTATTTCGATGCAAACTACAATTGGGGACCCGTAACTGGCAGACTACTTTATGCCGGCTTAAGATGGACTATTCATTAAGCGCACTTACATAAGTCCTCCACTTCGAAATCAATTGGATCATATCTTGCGGTAAGTCCGACTCGAAAAACACTTTTTCCTTTGTATGAGGATGAATGAAGCCCAGCGACTTTGCATGTAAGGCTTGACGATTACAAAGGGAGAAACAATTTTCAACGAACTGTTTGTATTTGCTATAGATGGTCCCTTTGACAATCCTATCTCCACCATAAGTATCGTCTGCAAAAAGCGGATGTCCGATATGCGAGAAATGCACACGAATTTGATGTGTGCGTCCTGTTTCTAACTGACATTCTATTAAAGTAACGTAGCCGAAACGCTCTAACACTTTATAATGCGTTACGGCGTGTTTCCCTTTATCTTCTTCTTGATAAACGCAGAACTTCTGTCTATCGGTAGCACTTCTTCCAATATTTCCACGTATGGTTCCAGAATCATCCTGAAGATTTCCCCATACCAAGGCAATATATTTACGATCAATGGTGTGATGGAAAAACTGATGATTTAACAACTCCATTGCCCTTTCTTCCTTGGCAACCACCAACAAACCAGAAGTCATTTTATCAATGCGATGTACCAAAAAAGGACGAACTCCTTTTAAAATAGCTTTTTCTTCATCTGAAAGCGCTTTAACACCGTCCCAATCTAAACCACGTTTTTGAAAAAGAAAATAATGCAATAACCCATTTACTAAGGTGCCATTAAAATTACCGACACCAGGATGAACGACCATTCCAGCAGGTTTATTAACGATTGCTATATAGTCATCTTCGTAAGCAATATTCAGATCCATTTTCTCTGGTATGAGAAAATAATCAACCGGCTCTTCGCTATAAACTACTGTTATTAAATCGTTTGGCTTTACCTTATAATTATTTCGCGTAGGAAGTCCATTCACTAATACATTACCGGCTTCGATTCCTAATTGAACTTTGTTTCTGCTAATCCCTTCAATTCGGCCCATTAAGAATTTATCAATTCTCAACGGCTCTTGACCGCGATCAATGGTAAATTGTCGATGTACAAATAAATCTTCCTGTTCTAGCTGAACC
>JACCDW012107640.1_pt1 | contig 20727 bp, 13 predicted proteins | sample 7449781 | NCBI WGS metagenome assembly JACCDW01 (sample SAMN15323449, study PRJNA562643) | freshwater metagenome | isolation source: river surface water | place: USA:Blue River Watershed | collected 2017-08-18
AAAGATAAAGCAGTAGCAGAAGGAAACAAAATTATTGCTGATGCTCGTGAAGCTATCCAACAAGAAAAAGCCGCCTTAGTTTCTCAAATGAAGAAAGATATGGCGAGTTTTTCAATTGAGATTGCTGAGAAAGTAATTCGCAGAGAGTTGGCTGATAAATCTTCACAAGAGGCTTTGGTGTCAACATTGATTTCAGACGCAAATCTAAACTAATCTGTCGATTAAACAGAGTAATTTAGTTGAGCTAATGGCTTCATTTGCAAGCATTGCACTATCTTCTAAGATATACAATATTTTGCGAAGTAAATGCAAACAATTGCAAAAATTATTACACAAAACTTGTTTTATTGAAACACTCGGTTGTATTTTTGTATAGAAATATACTATTAAGTACCCGAGAATTCGCTCAAAATACAATGGCAGATTCAATAGTTGCTTATAGATATGCTAAATCTTTATTTGATTTAGCAACCGAACAAAATGTTGTTGATAGTGTAAACAACGACATGTCTTTGTTCAAGAAAATTTGTGATGAAAATCGTCAGTTTTTAGTAGTTTTAGGTAATCCAATTATTCGTCATCATGATAAATTGGAAATTTTGAAAAAAACTTTTAAAAATAGCGTTCATCCTGTGACTTTCTCAATTTTCAACGTCTTAACTAAGAAAAACAGAGAAAATCTGATTTATTCGATAGCTGAAGAGTTTGATAAATTGTATAACCAACAAAAAGGAATTCAAAAAGTGACTGTGACAACTGTTACACCACTCACTGAAGCTCAAAGAGCTGAATTTACAAAGATTGTTGGAGATTCAACTGGCAAGAAAATTGTTTTAGAAGAGAAAGTAAACGAAAACCTTATTGGAGGGTATATCTTAAGTGTAGGTGATACGCAAATTGATACTTCAATTAGAAAGAGATTAAATGAGTTAAAGCTTTCATTAGCATAAACTCTTAGCGAGTAGTTTCGCACATAAAATATTAGTTTTCATGGCTATAAAGTTGAGAAATCCCCCGCCCTTTAGGTGGGGTTTTTTCTTTTATCTACTGTCTATTTAATTATGATATAAAATAGTCTTGCTTTCACAAAAGTCTGAAATAATAAGGTTATTACTTCAAATTATATTTTACTTATGCAACCTTTCCTTAAAATATGCAGGTATCTAAGCAATGCTGATGATAAATGAAAATTATATAATTATTGATGTATGATAGAAGAGATTGTTTTGTTATTTTGCATATATAATTCGTTATCTATCAACTATGTTATCAGAAGAAGAAGTTAATTTTTTAGATACCAATGGATATCTAAATTTAGGACAATTATTAAGTTTAGAACAGGTAAAAACCATTAATAGCCGTCTTGCTGAAATTCAGGCTGAAGAAGGAGAAAATGCTGGTGCTGAATTAGCTGAATCGAAATACATTAGGCATCCAAAAGAGGAGGGAGCTGACCGTTTGGCAGATTTGGTAAACAAAGGGGAGGTATTTGATATTTTTTATACTCACTCTCGTGTATTAGCTGCTATTGAAGCGGTACTGGGGAAAGAATATAAGTTGTCATCATTAAATTATCGAGCAGCAAAACCAAATCAAGGACATCAAAAACTACATGTCGACTATAAAAATGCCGTTGCTAACGGACATTACAAGGTTTGTAATAGTATTTGGCTTTTAGACGATTTTACCGATAGAAATGGTTCTACTCGTATTGTGCCTAAAACTCACAAGTTAGATGTTTTACCTGATGAAGTTATGAATGATACTAATGATAAACATCCTGATGAAATTAGAATTATTGCACCAGCTGGTTCGGTTTTTATTTTTAATTCACATGTTTGGCATGGTGGGACAACTAATTATACCAATCAAGACCGCCGAAGTATTCATAGTTATTTTTGCACAAGAGACCAACCACAGCAAATTGACCAGAAAAAGTATATCAGGCAGGAAACGCTGAATCGGATTGGAGAAAAGGGCAGAATCGTTTTAGATGTGTGATTAATGATTATAAATTATTTGTAAACTCAAATTTTACAAAGTAGAGATTTAGATTGAGAATAATTTAGTGAAGTAGGTTCTTGATGAGATATTAATCAACGGCTTGAAAGTATTTTTAATTGCAACTAAGATACAAGTCAATAAAATAAATTGAAAAGGAGGCAAATACTCAGTAGAAGTTAAATTATCGATGTAAAATGTAACCTTTCTGCCTCCTAAGCCCCATTTAAGCAGATTGTTTCGCTCTGATGGGGCTTGAGAGGGGAAGGTATATATTTTTATTAATGTTAAGCCCCTTTGGGGCAAATCTTAATCATTATTCCTCTTAGATAACTGCCTTAAATAACCTTAAATTTAGAGTATTTGAAAACGTATTAGGATGTAATATTAACTGCTTTTATTTTAAAGCTATTAATTAATCGTCGAGAAATTTTAAAGGGATGTGTTCCAATTTTTAATTCAGCAAATCTTTTTTTAGTATTCAACTGAAAGAAACTTATATACTCAATATTAATAATACAGCTTCTGCTGATACGTATAAACTTTGAGCTATGCAATAACCTTTCTTCAAAAATCACGAGTGTTTCATAAACATATGAAATGGAATTATCTTTAAAATAAATATGTGTTGTACTTCCAATACGTACAATGAATTTTATATTATCGACTTCAATTTTATTAAACTTTATTTTCTTTTTCTCTGAGTTTTGATGGTTCATTTCTGCAACCTCAGCATCTTTTTTATTATTAATTAGTATTTGGTAGGCTAATTTAATAGATGGTAAATACTTTTTAGAAACCATTTTATTAGAAAAAAGCTGTTCCAAACTGTACTTAGATGAATCAAGTAAATAGTTTAGATTGAATATCTTAGACTCATTAATTTTTGAAAATTGGGTGTGTTGTTGTAGGAAGGAATTTATATCCTCCACAAAAGCATATTTTTCCCAATCTGCTTCATTCTCTTTACATAAATACCAATAATCTTGTTTTTTTTGTAAAAACTGAAAATCGTTAATATTTTCTAAATCCTTATAATTTCGTAACATTTTTAATCTTTAAATTTAGTGTTAAAAAAATGAATAAGTTTTATAAATGAATTATGATTTACAAAGTAGCTGAAATTGTATAATACACTGTTGTTGAGTACGTTTGTACGGGTAGTAAGACTGACATACCACTTACTTTATAGCTAATTTGTACAGATAGTCGGTCTTTTACTCCACTGAAAAAAGTTTGTGGGATTAATGTTACTTCTTGATAGGCTGTGGTTCCACTTGGGTATATTGAAGCACCTGAGACAGATGTACTTCCATCATCAGTTTTGTTGACCCAAAGTCTTAGATTTGAATTCCAAATTATAGGTGTATTGGATACTGATAATTGCCAATTTGAGCATCCATTAGAATTCGCAATACTAATCGTAAGATTACCTTGGGTTCTTGATATAGTGAGGTCACTACTTTCGTAATCTAATCCTGTTCGACTGCTCGGTAACGTTGTTAAGGTTTCGGATAATGAAGTTCCCACAAGACTAATCGTAGGAACACACTGAGAAAAAGTATCAATAACGACACTACAAAAAAAACATAAGCATAATAATCGTTTCATTTTTTACTAAGTTATAGTGAATGTGATACTTAGATTAGTATTTCCTGCCCTTAATTGACTGTAATCTGAGATGACTAATTCAAATTTTAGATTATAACCATATCCACTACCTTTACCTGTATATGCTCCACCAATATTGGATATTATGACTTGTGGGCTTGTTGATAAATTTACTGAAGATACATTGCTACCAAGGACTCCTGCTCCTCCAGTTGCTGGACTTATAGTTAATTTTAGTGCCATTCCGCTCGGTATGCTTCCTGAAGTGATTTGAGCAGAAATTGTTCGGGTTAATAAAGACGGTACAGCCGATGTGAAGTTAATCCATTTGGTTGTATTATTAACAACTAAAACCGTTTCCCCTGCAATTGAGGGAGAAGTTGCGACTAAATTAAAAACTGAATTGTCTGGTGCAAGCGAAACATAAGCTACTCCTGTTGCGGTTGCAGATATAGTTGCTGATTGCCCAAAACAGGCTATTTGAATAAAAAAAAATATTATTGATTTAATAAACTTCATGTCTTTATAAGAATTATTTAGCTCAGCTATTCAAGCTTACAATTGGACAAATACTGTAAAATGTACTATTACCATCAAATGGTCCGATTGAAATCGTCAATTATTTATTAATCTATAATTTGTTTTTTTCTTTGAACTCTGACTTTGAGTTGATTTTTTGGTTTGCTTTACATTTTTTACATTTGATTTAGGTTTCTCTGTTTCAGCAGATTTACTATTCTTTTTATAAGATGAATTAATTGTAGATAACTCTTTCTTATTATCTTTCTTCTCAATCAAATTAAATGTAGTAGGGGTAAACTCTATTGTACGTTTATAGTTTTCGATTGTGAAATCGACTTCGACACGATCATCCTCAACGACTTCAACTGATTGAGTAGCATCAGTTATTGAATAGTCTTCCTGATTTCCTCCAATTACGCTTGCTGTTATTAGCCATTTACCTGGTTTAACTTGCTTACACGAAAACTCATCATCTTTATTAACTTTGGTATAGAATGTTTCTTCGTCGTTTGATACTTTGATTAGAACTGATGGTTTTGCTTTCCTTTCATCGTTTTCAACATCTACGAAGAATATTTTGCCTATAATTGAGCCTGTCTTGGTCAGAGATAGGTTTATTTGTTTGGTGCTATCTCCTTTTAAGTCCACTTCTAAAGGAAGTCTGAGGTTTGCGATTACGCCTTGAGGTACGCTCGTTCTGTCAATGTCGATGTAGTATTTGTCTGAAATCAAATGCTTAAAGTAAAACTTCCCATCTTTATCAGAAACATATTTTCTATCTCCCAGAGTTATAACAATTCCCTCTTTCTTTAGTCCATCAGATTTGAGAGATATTTGTCCTTGTATGTTACCTAAGTTTTTTACTCTTGAAATAGGAGCATTCAATCGATAAGAGTATTTTAAAACAAAATACAACGTATTTTGCATTGTCGAACTAAATGTAGGAATAAGAGTTTTACCACCTAATAATTGGAAAGTATGTTTTTTTAGGTTTAAATTAACGGTTGTGTATAAAAGGCTTTGTGAATGAGTAAGTTCATCAAGTGCATAATTACTTCTGTAGTTGAAATATGCATTGAGTTTATTATTAATTGGTAATCTGAGTGATGCACCGTAATAAAAATAATCAGTGAGTATGTTTTGAGATGAGAATCTACTCGTACGGTCATGTTGTAAATAAACACCAGCCCAAGCCCATGGTAAAATACGTACTTCGGGCTGTATCACATTAGATATATTTTGTCTGATAATAGAGGGGTCATCTAAAGCCAACAGATTTTTGGCTTTTCCAAATCTTCCTTCATACCAAATATTTATCCTTCGACCATTTAGGTTGTAGGCTAATCGGGCGTATTCTTGTTGATAGAAAAAACGTTTGGGCTCCATTCTATCTTCATTTTTTTGCCAGTTATAGCTTAGATTTATGCTACTATTTTGGTTAATATTATAACCAGCATAGCCCATGAAATTTGTATTAAAAGGAGAAGTGCTAAAATTAATTGCATCCATGCTCGGGTTTAGTCGCATGATATTGGCATTCACACCCAAGGTTACTTTTTTACTTACATTTACAGAAACACTGTTTGATAATAAATAGCTATTTCTGAAATATCCGTAAAACTCTTTACCAGAATAAATAAAATTACCTCCGTAATTAAGTTTTCCGATATTAAATCCAATTTTTGCTAAGGCAGCAAAATCATATTTTTTGCTGTACATACTACCAGTAAGCTCTGATTCGAAATTAAATCTTTCGGTTCTGTAATTCGCCGCAACTCCCACTAAATTTACCCATACAAAACGTTTGATTTGAGTATATTTTGAAGAATAGTCGATTGAGAGACGTAATTTGGGATTAGGTATAAAATATAAACTCCCTCCGAATGTGGTTTTTTGTTCATTGAAAAACCTCGGCTGGGTATAAAAAGCATAAATACCTACTTTATTGTAGCGGGTTTCAAAGTTGGCTCCCCTACCAAATCGCCCGTTTTCCATCAATTGATTTAGCTGTAGAGTAAAATCGCCAAGTTGAATGCTTGACATAAACTTATTTTTGCTGTATTTATACCTTAGAGTATAAATATCATAACTACCTAAAAATGGGATATTGAAGTTGGTAGGACCATGTATGAAGAAATTTAATAAGTGCCTATTAGACTTATCTAAATACCCATTTCCATTAATATCTGCCTGAACACCATAAGTAGCTTTTTTATCAACAAAATAAAGAGTACTCCAAAAACCGACATTTATAGGAAAACGATTGTAGAGTTCAGTCTTTTTTATTTTTTTTGAATAAACTAAAATAGAGTTTGTAAAAGTGATTGGTTTGAGTGAGTCTTTTAGAATTGCTTTAATACCAAAAGTATAATTAAAAGAATTTGTTTCTCCTTCTGGAATCAAAAGTTTAGAAAAAATCCTTGTTGATTCGTTAGGGTTTAATCCGTTTATTTCATTTTTACCATCAATTTTACCACCTAATGCTTCTAATTTGAGGTTGTCTTTAATATTACCTCTATTTTCTACTAAGTATTCAACTTTTAAGCTATCACCTTCTTTTGCTGATTCTGGGAGTAAAACAGGCGAAATAATTATTTTCCTAACTGATGAAACTTGAACCTGAAAAGGCTTCTCTACTTGGTAGCCCGATACGGTATTTATGAGAATCCGAGATGTGATAGTTCCAGGCGGAGTAAACTCAGAAGTATTGACTGAAAATATATATTTTACTTTTTTTTGACCAATGATTGCTTCTGGTTCTTTTTTCGATAATACCTCCCAAGTACCTGGTACTTTTAAGGATACTGTCATTTTTTCTTTGAAAGTAGATGAACTCTCTACATCAAATATTAAATTAAAATATGAACCTGGAGCGATTCTCTTAGGTATATTTACTATACTGACTTTCAGTCCACTTTGTGCAATGCATAAAGTAGAATAAAAAAAGAAAAATAGAATATAACAGCAATTTCTCACACTTTATAGTAGTTTACTCATTAAATAATATAGTGTATTTTAGCTGGTGAATAAATGTGATATACCTGCCAATTGTGATTTTATTATTTGATACTTTACATTAATGTAAGTAAAGACTGAAGAAGTTTACAAAAGCGTGTCAAACCGCAAATAGTATTATTTGTTTGCAATCAGTTATATAAATCAACAGTCAATAGACGACATTTTATAGTAGTTTAAAACATTTTTAATAAATGCTTCACTGTGATTATAATTGTCGGTGTAATAATTTAAACTATCTATCTGATTTACATCAGATGATAGTTTATTAGCTTGATATGCCGAGAAAACTCGGCATATCAAATATGTATTAGAGTTAGAGTTTATTCAATTTTTATACTAATATTTGAGCCAAAAATCTTTTTTCCAGTATCTGATATAATTACGCCATCGTATTTTCCTGGCGGTAAATTCTTGACATCTATATCAAATACATTACATCGAGAAGGGTAAATTCTTTTGCTTTCTGCCTTTACAACCTGAATTTTTGTGCCTTTAGAATCATAAACTTCTAATTGTACTTTTACGGGTACTGCAAAAAAACCAGTGTTTTCTAATTCAACTTTTACTGTTCTACCATTTAAATTATTTTTGGTTAAAGTAACATTTCTATAAACCAATTTTGGGGCTTCAAATGAACCTAAATCAACTATAATCTGAACGGCATATCTTGCTCTATTTTGTACTTTTAATTCTCTATCAGAAGACACAATAGGGTCACCTGGTTCTACCATTGCAGCACCCCAATACGTTCCCGAGGTAGTGTTATCAGGTATATTTATTCTGTATGTTAAATTATATTCTTCTTTTGGATTAAGAGTTTTTTCATCAACATCAAACTCTAACCATTCATTTAAGCTTCTATCGTGGTTCTGAGTATCTGAAAAAAAACCGCCACTTCCGCATACAAACATGATATTGTATTTAGAAGTTGTAAAAGCTTCTTGCTTTTTGCCTATATTCTTTAGTTTTATTTGTCCAATTATTTGACCATTAGGAGAAGATTGGTAAACATGGCTTAATCCGTTTGTGATGACTATTTGTGCGAATGTATTTATAGGAAGAAAAATGCTTAGGAAGTACTTTTTCATTTAATATTTATCAATTTTTTATATATATCCTTAAATACCGAGATGATATTTAAGGATATACAAGTAATTTTAATTAACTCCTTAGTAGTATTAGATTGTATCAGCCAATGTGTAAACAACAGCAACTGTATAAGTATCAGCTCTTAATGCTGCATATTGTGCTGCTGTAATACCTGACATTGTTGTCGAGTAAGTAAGTGCAGCACCTGAAGTTGCTGTAGTACCAGTAAAACCACTTGTAATACCACTAATAAGCTTTGGAGTGCTCGCTACTGGATTACCAGTTGCTACGATTCCAGTTACACCTGAAGTTTGAGGAGTTACGATATTTACTATTCCGCCAGTTGCACCAAGGTTACCATTGCTTGTGATACCTGCGGCATCAACTACTGGTACTGTTGCAACTACTTTTAAAGTAATACCAGCTAAACTTGTCTCTGATGTTGATGCAGTTACGTAAATAGCTCTGTTCGTTGATGCAGCATTCATCATTGATGAATATTGTAAATAGATAGGTGTTGCTGAGCTAACATCGGCCATATTTGCACCAGCGGTTGTTGGAGCTATATAGGTTAAATTCTGAGTACTGTTACCAACGATTGCAATTAAGGTAACTGATGGAATAACAACATTTACAGTTTGAGTAACTTGTGTTTGTGCAAAAGAAGAACCAAATGCAGTAAGTAATGCGATTAATAAAGCAGTTTTTTTCATTTGTTTTTTTTTTAAGTGTAAAAAATATGGAGTTGATTTAAAATTCTAAAAGAGCAAAATATTAAAAAAAGAATAAAATCTATTTTTAATAACCTATCAGTCTTGACTATAACCTTACACTTTTTTTTTCCTAACTATTCGCAAATAACATTGAGCTATAATTTAACTACAAATTATATCGTTAGAAGGACATTAATAATCGGCAAACGGGATTTTTTTTGCTATTATGTTAACGCATAATAACTATTTGAAAGGAGAAAATGTGGTTGATTGTATTTTTGACCATATTGATAGGGAGATGAGTCCCGCTGAGTCAATTATCTGTACTTAATGATTAATAAGATAAGAAAGCAAAGGAATTTGTAAATAGGGCAGAAGATGGGTGTTAAAATGCTGAAATATAAATATGTTATCCGAAATAAAGTTGTTAACCTGTATAGGTATACGTGATTAGCATAATTGAGGCATTGCCATCAAATTACAACTTATCTTATATTTTTCAAGAACAGTCATTATTTCATCCTTAGAATATGGTTTTGCTACTCTGCCATTAAAAAGCTGCTTATATCTCAATAATTCAGTTGTTGTTTCACAAGAGCTTTGTAGAATGATTGGCGTTTTACAATTTAGATTTTCGTTATGTCTAATTTTTTTTGTGGCCTCAATACCATCCATAATGGGCATTTCTATATCCATTAATATTAAATCAAAGTTTTCTTTCAATGAAAGTTCAACTGCATCCTTCCCGTTATCGGTTACTTTATAGTTGTAACCCAGAGAAGATAAAATCATACTTAAATGCTGTTGATTGAATATCGAATCTTCAACTATTAATATCATTGTATTATATTTTATGTGTGTTTACAACTTCATTTAATATTTTGGAGTTAGTAAAACTACGTGGGTAAACCCAAAATCGTTGTAAATGTAACTATTTTAGCTCACTGCTATTTTAAAAGGAGTACTGCTATTCGATGAATTGATATATATAATCTTTGAATGGTTGTTTTGTACTTAGAATTGCTCTTGTAAAAATCATTTTGCCGATATTGATAGGTATTTTTAGTCATTTAAGGGCGTTTTTAAGGAAGCTTTTAGGAATTTCATTGACTTATTATTAATGCACATGGTTGTATAGCTCTCATCCAATGTAATAGTTGATGAGAGAAAGTGAGATTCTTTAATGAATGTGCTTAATTAGTAAGTTTAGTGCTGATTAGCGATTAAAAGTGTCGATTGAACGATTATTTTTTATGAATGACAAACTTCAACTTATGTTTGTATCAACATTTTAATAAGGTGTTCACTCAAATAGCAATTGAATAATAATAGGACGGTAGTATTGCGTCCTATTATTTTATACAAAAAGTTTAGACGGGCTAATTCATTGATATCTACAAATTGGTTTATTGTAGATTACTATATATTGAATTTAAAAATTTAAAAAGTACAAGACTTTACTTTTTAAGTATGGTAAATAATTCACAGCAAATGCAAGTAGATGAGAAAAAATGGACGTTTTGCGTCCATTTTTCTTTTAAATACTATTCAACGATTATTGCTGTTGTTTCAGAAGTTTTTTTTTTGCTCCTATTCTAATTGTTTAATATTTGCAGCTGGTATGTTAAGAATTCACTTGAGTTTGAGTTGATATTCTTTTCATCGTGGCTAATTGAAAAGTAGGATATATAATTTATCCTACTTTTTTAAGTAAACTCTTCTTTTTTAAGTATCTCAATTTGTGTATCAATAATTTTTTCAATTTCAGAAATGTTCCAGTGTTTGGTCAGGTTTTTAATTGTGTCAGTATAACTCGAATTATTAGAAAGTATGAGCTCAATTTCTTGTTCAACTAATGTGAGCCCAACCATTTTAAAAGCTGGTTTGATACTGTGTAGTTTATTCTTGGTTTCAACAAGATTTACTTTATCAACATTTTGGATAATTTCCTTGAATTCTCTCAAATAGTTTTGCTTAAAATATTCAAAAACGCTTAGAGCATATTCTCTATCTTTTTCATAGAACTGTTTTAAGAAAACTGTATCTAAATTCTGGTGAAATGGAATCTCTTTTTTTACTCCTTGAAGATTATCTGACTTGAAATAGAGTTGCATTTTTTCATATAAATCTGAAATAGAAAAAGGTTTTCTAATAATATCATTCATCCCATTTTTTAATATTTCAACCTCAATATTGGATGTTACTACGGCTGTCATTGCAATAATCGTAAATACATCTTCGGTATATATTTTTCTAAGTTGGGCTGCTGTTTCTAAGCCAGATATTCCAGGCAACTGTAAATCCATTAGTATTAAATCATATTTATTTTTTTGAAACTCGGCCAGAGCCTCTTCACCTGATGAAACAATATGGAAATTTACAGACCACTTATTCAAAACTTTGGCTACATATTTTTGATTAAGGTCATTATCTTCCACAACTAAAACTTGTACTGAACTAAATTGGGTATTTGTTGCCAAATTTGATTTTGGAGTATCTATTTGTTGTTTTGATTTACCTTTTTCAAATACCATATCAAAGAAAAAAGTTGAGCCTTTTCCTTTGACACTTTTTACTTCAATTTTGCTATTCTGTAAAGCTAATAATTGCCGAACAATATTTAAACCTAAGCCAGAACCTTGCGATTTGTGGAACTTGGTAGAGGGAAGTTGTTTGAATTTTTCAAAAATAATTTCCTTCATTTCCTCATCAATACCAATACCTGTGTCTGAAACTTTAAAATTTAGTTTAACTGAGTTTGCAGATTCCTCTTGATGAGTTACACTTAAAATGATGCTACCCTCCTGCGTAAATTTCTCGGCATTTGAGAGTAAATTGCTCAAAACTTGTTGTAATATGACCTTATCGGCTATAACATCTAAATTTGGTGTAAAATCAAAATCTATTTTTAATTTTATATTTTTTTTGGATAAGCTATATTCAAATGTATTTACAATCTCTAAGAGAAAATTTAGTAGCCTAAAAGTTGTTTTTTTGATTTCAACATTACCTGATTCAATTTTTGAGATGTCTAAAATATCAGAAACAAGTTTTTGAAGATATCTTGTTGACGTATCAAGAATCTCGACATATTCTTTTTGCTCATTATCAATATTTGTCATTCTGAGCAAATCACTCATGCCAAGTATCGCATTAATTGGTGTTTTTAATTCATGGGTCATACTCGCCAAGAAGAACTTTTCGCTTTCTTCGGCTTTTTTAGCATATAAATTAGCGTATTTAAGAGCTTCCTCCAATACTTTTCGTTCTGTTATATCGTAGAAAAACAAGACACTACCTTGCGGGTATTTCTGTTGATTAAGAATTGGCGAAATATTTACCAGTACCCAATTTCGCTCGTTGTTACTTTTGATTAATTGCATCTCTTGACTCTGTTTCTGGCTATGCGGAAGACTCAAAAGTGTTGAGAGAGTACTTTTCTTGCAATTAGATAAAATAAATGTATCAATAGACTGCCCAATAAGTTGTTGTTCAGTATATTCAATCATTTTACAAAAGTTTGCTGAAGGGTGTATGATTAAACCTGAATTATCAACCTCAACAACGCCAAATTGCAAATTCTCAAATATTCCTCTATACTTTTTTTCACTTTCTTTTATCATATCAAGTGAGTAATAGGTATTGGTTATGTCTTCGTATTGCCAGATACCAAATTCTGCGTCATATCTGTTTTTGAAAGGGAAATAACTTCTTTCTAAGACTCTACCATCTTTCAAATGTAAAATTTCGCCTAATACTTCGATTCTATTATTACATATCGACATTGTCGAGGTTTTGAACTCTTCTGACGAATCAAATAAACTAACAACTATATCCAAAATTTCAAAGCAGTTCTTTCCAATCACTTGTTCTGGAGTAACCGCCAAACCAAAAGTGTTTATTAATGCTTGATTGATTATAACGATATTTGCGTTAGAATCTTCCATTAAAATTCCAACTTTGAGATTCTCAACTAAACTTTTAGAAAAAATATTCTTCTCATCAAAATCTTCAAATATATCTCGTTTTTGACTAACATCTTTTGCAGTGATAGTAACTAAATCTTCATTTTCTACATTCGTTATAAAAAGGTTTAGTCTTATCCAGATATATATATTTTCCGCATTTCTAATCGGGAATTCAATATAAGAAGAGTTTTGTTGTGAAGGATATCTAAAGAGATTTCGGATAAAAGGACCATACATCTCAAAAAAAATTTTTTGTAGTTTAGGATTGACTTCATAACCTAAAATTCTCATGGCTGGGGCAGATATAAACTTTACTTTCCCTCTTTTATTGATTATACACAATAAGTCTGGAATCTTTGATTCTAATTGCTCACATATTTTATCAAAATGAGAATCGGGTAAAAGAAATAAAAAATGTTTTTTTGTTTTACGATAGTAATCTTTTAAAATACATTTCATGGTGAATTAAATTTATATATAATAGCGGATGGGTAATAGTAATGAATAGGCAATACTAATGAATAAAAAATATAGATACGATGAATCGCAATGAAAAGTAATGGAGGTTAAAGAAAAGTCTATGAATGGTACTTTAAAATCGGTAAACGGTATTTTGCCATGTAAATTGGCAATAATAATTTCAAAAAACTAATTTATATTTATTAGTGTAAGTATAAAAAATCAGTCTTAAGTGTGGATTTGTATTCACTCCAATTGCTCAAGAAAAAAAGATTCTGCCTGACTCCAATGAAAATTAATTTATTCTCTAACTCTATTGTTTTTTTTATTTGTTATAAAATACTGATATACAATTAGTTATATAGGTAAAGAATTGATTCGATAGTGGGTATATGGTTGTATTTATGGTTGTATTTACGAAGGAAATACATGAAATTTAAACAAATTAGTATTGAATTTAGTTTTAGAACAAGCTAAATAAATGTAAAATATTCAATACGAATTTTTAGAAAGGAAGAAGTTTGACTGTAAATTTATAACGAAGTAAAATAGAATTATTCATATAAAAAAATAGGGGAATAATAACTCCCCGATTTTTAATTTTATTTAGTCCCAAAATAAAAATGATGAAAAGGTGCTTACTTAAAAGCCCTGCAACTTAATTTTTATTGTACGGATGCAATTAACAATGAAAATATATGTTACACAATTTTAATCGGTGAATGGTTGAAATTTATCTATAAGTGTGTTTTTAACTAAAAATGTTTGCATTTTTGGTTAAACATTTTATATTTACATCATGAAAATAATCCGTATGAAATAAATTTTAGCTACCGATTATTGGTGTGTTTTTAATAATTACTAATCTGCCTATTATTTTTATATTATCAATTCTTTTGGCTGCGATTTCATTGTAACATATCTGCTGTTGAACAATAACGAGCATACTTAATATTTTCATGTAATGAATATTATAGGTTAACTCAATTTATTGTTTGATTATTTAATTGAATTTTAATTCACAATATTTTTAAATAAACTTATTGTTTTAGATATGATATAGTTATCATTATTATATCATACATAATTCAAGGCCTTGGAATTTATAAAAATAAATAGCCATCTTACCGTTTATATAGTGTTGTTTACCGTTTATATAGTGTTGTTTGCAGACAATTTGTGTCGTTTCATAGAATTTGTAAGTCAGTTTTGATAGATTAATTTATTAAAATCCGAACTTAGTGAAATAATTCAGACGCTTTAGACTAATAATTTTATTGGAAATGTGAAACAAACTTATTAGAACACTAAAAATAAGCTTAGTAATCGAAACATTATTTTGGACTTAAATTGATTATGTTGATGTATGTGCTTCTTAGTTAGTGAAAATATGAAGTCTATTACAAACAGAAATAATTAAAGAAATAGTTTTAACTGGTCTGATTAGTGTTAGATATTAACTTTAGCTGCTTTTGCTATAAGATATTGAGTTGAATAAAGATTAAATTATTTTGTTGTGATACATACTATTTTATTAACTAACGTAAGTCAAAACAAGACATTTTTAGTTTTCAAAGTTAGTAATCATAATGCTGTGAACCTTTTTGAAGAGGAGTATTTGAGTTGAAAATTATGTATTAAACTTTAAAAAAATGAATTGTATTATAATTGAGGATGATTTTTTATCACAGCAAACAATAATCAGATATTGCAAAATGTTTGGTGATGAGCTGAACATTTTAGGGGTTTTTGATTCAGTAGAAAGTGCTGAGGCATTCATTAAAAATTGCGAAAAGAAAGTAGATTTAATCTTTGTTGATGTTATTTTACCTGGAAAAAACGGTATTGACTTTATTTCTGATTTGTTTATAATGCCATATATTATAATGACAACTTCATATGACAGTTATGCTGTGAAGGCATTTGAAATGAATGTTGTAGATTATCTTAAAAAACCATTCATATACAGACGTTTTGTTCAATCAATTCAGAAGGTAAAGAAGTTGATAAAAATGGACGAAGATAAGGGGTCTAATGAAACCCTTATATTAAAAAACAAAGGTGCTATAACGCGATTTTTGATTAAGGATATAGATTACATAGAATCATACTCAGATTATATCAAAATATATATAAAGAAAGAAGCTTTTCTGCATCTAATAGCTTTGAGAGATATTTTGAAGAAGCTCCCTTCCGAGAAATTTGTACAAATCCATAGAAGGTTTATTGTTAATATCGAAAAAATATCTTCTATAAATGAAAATAAAATATACTTGGATGGGTACGAAGATTTAGAACTCCCAATAAGTCGAGCCCAAAGGAAGAATTTTTACTCGCTTTTTTTGAAGCAGTAAACATACATAATTATCATTTTCTTCTCTCTATCTCCCCTAAATTTAGGCAATTTGTTAATCAAACGTCTTAATTTAGAGGAGATAGAATAATTGTATACAATTCCAAAATGGTTGGAACAAATCTAACCTTAGTTATCTTCTTCAAAGGTTTACTCAAAAACCAATATTTATTCTTCTTTGCTCGAAGAGATAATAATCACTCATCGAATATGTAATACCATCCGTCGAGTATAATTGTGTAAAATATCTTGAGGTCCTAAATTCGCTGAAATGATATGTTGTAATTGAATAGCTTTGATAATAAATCTGTAGTAAATTCAGATTACCTATCTCACAGTTGGCGTTCTAAAAGAGTAACTCTATGTTTTGGTCAGAAACGTTTTTATATTTTTTTGTATTCGGATTAGGTGTCTTGTTTTTTCTATTTATGGTCAAAAAACTGCGTTATTTTGAATCAACGAAATACCTTTTTAATATTATTTTGTGTTTCTATTTCATTGTATTTATTCATAGTTTACGCATCTTTAAATATAACTTCTTAATTCCTTCCGAACTTAATAATACTTCTTATTTTATCGCATTTTTAGGCGTTTTTGTTAGATTATATTTGATGAAGATGATTTATCCTGTCAAATCATTTTCGTTGAAAAAATTGAAGCATTTTATACTTCCAGCTTTCGTAATATTTACAGAAATATTTGTGAGGAATATCAAAATTAATGAAAGCGTAATACGAATTTTTCAACAGTTTGCTATACCCAAGATTAGTGTAAATCATTTTTCAATTGTTTTATTTATTATCGGCTTTTCATACATCATTTCATCTTTGATTATTATTGTACGATTTATTAATAAAAAATCTGAAATTTTTAAGCGAATAAATGATAAAACCTTAATATGGTTGAAAATAGTAGTGTTCGTTACCACTTGCTTTATGATATTAGAAGCATTGCTTTTTTTTAAGCAAAACTACATACATGACGTATCACTGATTGCTGGACAGCAGTTTTTAATAATCGCTTTAATTTTTTATATTCTTCTTTCGCCTTCAACCGTAAAGAAAATGCGTGGTTGTGTGTATGTGATTCCAGAAACAAACGACGTGAATGTATTGCCACGTGCCTTCAGAGGAACATCCTATGACTATTGGCATTCGATTATCGAAGATTATGTTTCAATTAAAATGCCATACCTAAATACGAACTTTAACGTCAACGAGATGGCGTCAGATTTAAGTATTAGTAAACAAAAACTGCTTACAATACTCAAATATGTGTACAGAATGGATTTTATGGAATTTGTAAATAGGCATCGGGTTTATTATTTTTTGGAACTCTCAAATGATAAAGCGTTTAATTCTTTGCATGTAGAGTATCAGGCTTTAAGAGTTGGCTTCTACAACAAATCTGATTTTTATTATTATTGCCGAAAATACATGAATTCTTTACCTCCTCTAACTGTTAGTCAGGATTAATATCTTATCAAGTGTGAAATGCTTGCAATAAGTCTTTAAAATCAGGTTTTTCTATCTAATTTTTTGTAAAATAGGCTTCAATTAGCTTTTGAAATTTATACTTTTTTTATTTAAAATCCATACAGCGACTATCCTAATCCATTCGCCGAATATTGTTTTTTTAGATGATTCTCGTAGTTATTTTTGAATTACTTAGAAAATCAAAATAAATAAAACTTTATGAAAAAAATACAACTTAAAAATGGTTTAGAAGTTTTAGTTGATGACGAAATTTATGGAGATGTAGTTAACCATAAATGGAATATTTGTAAGGTAAAAGGTAAAAGTTACATTAGAACAACTATATACTTCCCTAAAAAACAAGATATTTATTTGCATCATATTGTTTTAGGAGGATTGGAGAAAGGTCATACTGCTTTATTTATCGATGGTAATTCGCTTAATTGCCAAAAAGAAAACTTAATACAGATACCTTTTCATACCAAATCTCATATCAGACCATGTCATTTCAATAACAAAACCTCTAAATATAGAGGTGTTTATGAAAGCAGAGGGATGTATATATCATCAATCCAAATGGATGGTAAGCTGAATTATTTAGGAAAATTCATTTCCGAAAAAGAAGCTGCTATAAAGTATGATTTGAAAGCGATTGAGCTTTACAAACAATTTGCCATTACAAACATAATTACGAACCCTTATTTTGTACAGTAAGAATGCCCCTTTTTGTGTTTTGTGATTAGTAGTTTTTGATATTGTTAGTTTACATAATTTTAAGTTAGGGTAATGAGATAATTAGTTGTTTTTAAACAACCGTGCTGTTAGAGAAAACCCTAATTTAGCTTATAAACACGAAAAGATGCAGTACATACAGTGCTGCATCTTTTCGTGTTTATAGAGCCTCGAAACTACTTATTTGAGCTTAGATTACCTGATTTTCTAATTCTTTAGCTCGTTTTAAGTCCCAAATTTGACTTTCAATTAACGAACTGATTATTTTAATATCTTTTTTTAGAAAAATATCACTTAGGGCATTACTTTCAATTTCATTGTTTTTGATTACTTCTTCAATCATTAGTTCCACCTTGGTTAAGCCTACCATTTTGAAAGAAGGTTTAATAGTATGAAGTCGTTTTTTTATATCTTCTATTGAAATGTTATTTGAATTTTTAATTAATGATTCAAATTCTTTTAAGTAAACAGTGTGGAATTGAACAAAGACCTCTATTGCATAATCTATATCATCTTTATAGAATTGTGTTAGAAAATCTGTGTCTAATTCACTGTGAAAATGTATTGATGGTTCTGGTATTTTATTCTGTCTTACTGTGTCGAAGCAAATGGATATTTTATCATAAAGTTCATCAGTAGTAAATGGTTTCTTTATAATGTCATCCATTCCATACTTTAATATTTCAACTTCTATTTTGGGAAATACTACGGCTGTCATGGCAATAATAAAGAAAACTCGATTCTGAAAAGTAGTTCTGAGTTTGATTGATAACTCAAAACCATTGATGCCAGGTAGCTGTATATCTACCATTACACAGTCAAAATGCGTGTTTGAGAATTTTTTAATTGCCTCTTCGCCTGAACCTGCTATCTCACAATAAATCGCCCATTTGCGAAATAGCCTTTTTAAGTATTCTTGATTTAATATGTTGTCTTCAACAATAAGAACCCTTAATTCATCTAAGGGAGCATTTAAAAATCGATTCGGTTTTTCGATTTTTTTGAGTATTCCAGGTATTTCGAAACCTTTCTCATAGACGAGGTCAAATGAAAAAATAGAGCCTTTTCCTACAGAACTTGATACATTAATACTACTATTTTGTATTTCAACTAATGATTTTACGATAGATAGCCCCAAGCCCGTTCCTTGCGATTTATGCTGTTTGGTTGCGGGTAGTTGCACAAATTTTTCAAAAATATTATCTTCATTCTCCTTACTAAGGCCTATACCTGTATCTTCAACTGTAAATCGAAGTTTGATATGTTGGTTTGTTTGGTGAACTCTCTCAACAACTAATTTAACAGTACCAACTTCTGTGAATTTTTCGGCGTTTGAGAGTAAGTTTATAATAATTTGCTGAAGGAGTAGGGGGTCGCCTATAACGTATGTATCAAGTTTAAATTTCCACTCAAACTTGAACGTGATATTTTTTTTAGATAAGCTATATTCAAAACTTCGTGTAATTTCAGAAAGCATTTTCTTTAAATCGAACGACTGATTATTAACAACTAAATTACCCGTTTCTATTTTTGAAATGTCGAGAATATCAGAAATTAACTTTTGTAAAAACATAGTAGATGTTTCCATGACATCTAAATAGTCTTTTTGTTCGATATTAAGCTGGGTTAGTTTTAGTAAATCGCCCATACCTAATATGGCATTGATTGGAGTTTTGAGCTCATGGGTCATGCTGGCCAGAAACATCTTTTCTCTTTCAGTTGCTTTATTGGCAATGTCATTTGCATGCTTTAGGTCTTGTTCGAGTTGTTTTCTTTCAGTAATATCATAATGAATGCCAATTGAACCAATTACTTCGTTATTATGATTGAAAATAGGTGTTCCACTAACCAAAAGCCATGCGGTTGTTCCATCTTTTTTAACTAAAGGAATCTCATAAGTACTACTAATACCTTGTTCTCTTTTACTTTGATTGATTGTAAATATTTGTTTATTCTCTGGTTTTAAGAAAGTCTCATTTGCTTTTTTTCCAATTAGTTCTTCTTTGGTATATCCTGTTATTTGGCAAAAATGATTATATACATTTGTTATGGTATCATTATTATCAACTTCTAAAATACCAAGTTGCATATTTTCAATTATTTTTGTGTATTTCTCTTCGCTTTCTTTAACTTTTTCGTTTAAGTTATAATTTTGTGTGACATCTCTGTAATACCAAAAATGGCTGTACTCTCCATTCGGATTAAGAATCATTGTATAATCTCTTTCAAAAGTTTTACCATTTTTTGTCTTCAAGACTTCACATTTAATATTTTTTCTTTGGAGAATGTTTTGTTCTATCCCCTCTGAGAATAAATTTGGATAAATAAATGAATCTTTTAAACGGTCAATAAAAACATTACAATCTTCCCCAATGAACGTTGAAGGTGTCTCGTCGTTCATATCAAAAAATGCTAATAATCCGTCATTCAAAAACAATATTCGACGATTAGAGTCTTCTACCCAAATACCATTACTACTATTCTTAAATATATTGAACCAAATATTAGATTGGTTGGTATGATAAAAATGATTAGACTGAATATTGATATCCTTCATGGTTCCTATAATCAGTAATTCATTATGGATTTTTGTTATCGTTATATTTAATCGAATCCAGATGTATCTTCCATTTTTACCTTTGATGGGGAACTCTACATAGGGATAAGTCCAGTCATTTTTATTAATGGCATCATCAAAGATTTGTTTGAAATAGTCGGTGTAATTTCTGTTAATAAAAATTTTAAAATAGTTTAGTTCGGTTGAGTTAAAAAATACCTGACAAGTT
>JACCDW010655712.1_pt1 | contig 20719 bp, 22 predicted proteins | sample 7449781 | NCBI WGS metagenome assembly JACCDW01 (sample SAMN15323449, study PRJNA562643) | freshwater metagenome | isolation source: river surface water | place: USA:Blue River Watershed | collected 2017-08-18
ACCAACAGCAAAACCAACAACAACAGCAACAGCAACAAAACCAACAACAACAACAACAGCAAAACAAAAACCAAAACCAACAGCAAAACCAACAGCAAAACCAACAACAACAGCAAAACCAAAACCAACAACAACAGAGCCAACAACAACAGAGTCAACAACAACAGAGTCAACAACAGAGTCAACAACAGAGTCAACAACAACAGAGTCAACAACAGAGTCAACAACAGAGTCAACAACAACATGGTTCAAGTTGGGGTGGACAAAACTATAATTGGCAACAAAACAACAATTATCAAAACAGTGATGTCGGGAATAGTCAAATGTCCGATGAAAACCAATTTGACAATGAAGAATCTGATAATGAAAATGATTCACAGGATTCAAATGGTGATTCATCATCTGGATTTGAAATGAGTCAAATAGATGAGTCTCTGACAATTGATGAAAAAGAAAGACGATTCAATGAGTTGGCAGAGAAATATCTACAACAACATAAAAAAGAATATCTGGAAAATGCTTTTAGGTCTCTCGACTTTCAATTAGACAATGCTGGGAAATTAACAGAGCTAAAAGCATTAAACAAAGTGGCTGATATTTCTGTTGTTCCTCCAGAGATTAAAGATATGTTATGGAAAGTTCCAAGCTTGTTAGGTGCTTTCAATTCAGTAATGCACGCTGCAAAACGTGGGCGAGGCGATTCTACACTATTACATAATGTAGAACTAACAAAGGGTAAGTTATCTAGAGTTCGTTGGGGTAAGTTAGCAAGTGACTATGAAACTAATCCATTACAAACAATGTTGGATATTGTAGAAAACCGAGCTCCAGTTCTTAGATCGAAGTCAGAATCGGGAAACGGGGATTTTATTATTGCTCTAGATGTATCTGGCTCAATGAGTTCTGAGTTCCGAGATAACGCTAGATTCTCTTTCTTTGATCTAGCCAAAACTATTGCTACAATATTGTATACGGTAAAACCCGCAGACATTGTTACCTGGGGGGACTCTTCCGACGTACTCTCTAGTTTTGAAGATATTACATCAATACATCCAGTCCAACGAAGCACGGACATTTCCACATTGCTTACATCATTACAAAAACTATTTAGACAAAAAACAATCAAAAAGAATACTGATCTTATTGTGATTACAGATGGCGTCCCCGATGGTACAAACCCAACTGATGCTTATAAAATAAAATCAATGATACAAGAAAACGGTGGGATAGTATGGTTGATAGATTTGATTGGGCGTCGTAGATCTAATACTCAAGGATTGTCAGTAGCTTGGACAGCGTTCAAAGACTCACATATCCCAGTCTCTGAATTAAAAGATCTTGAGAAAATGCCTTTGATTATTCGTAAAAGTATCCAGAAAAATAAACTTACATCTCTCAAGAGACGCTAATACCTAATATAGATCAAACTATTATATAGCTTGGTTATTAAAATAAAAACGATATATTTTTTGTTTCATAAACAAATAAATGTATAATACTCTCTCACTCAAATGATTCATTTGAGTACAACTCAAACAAGCCAGAGGGTCGTAAATGAAAATAGAACCTTTAAACCTTTTCATTAAAATTATTGCGGATTGTATTAGTAATAAATACAAAAACATTGATCCTAATGAATATAGACATTGGAACATTGATGTAGTCAATGAAAACAATGATATGTTCATTCTTAGTAGTCATAATTATGATATGAATTTATTTACACCAGATAGCGTTAAAGATCCATCTGGTTGTAATTGGTATTGTTTCCTAGACGTGCTTGAAAGATCCAGACATGTTATGGTAAAAAGTATATTACAAGGTCATTTGATTGATTTCATATCCCCTTTAGAGATGTTGAGGTACTCATCAATCAAAAACGAAAGTATTGAGGGTTTTTTAGATTTCCTTGTTTCAAAGAAAATCTCAAAAAGAAACCTTGCGACAATAAAACAACTCATCTTGAACAATAAGACAACAATCGTATATCTAGCCTATTTGAAAAAAGGTAACCCAGTGTTCGAGATTATGTTCGACAATAACACTAAGCTAATTGAAAAAATCTTGGCTCTCTTTAAAGAGTGGATCAATTCTAAAAACATTTTCTCTTATTCCATAGATCAAGTGTCTAAAGATGAATATCCCAGTAGGGTTGAAAATGTTTCTGCATTTAATGATATATTTGATATTAGCCTGCCAGACTTTGTTGATTATATTGTGAGTAGTGACCCTGAGGGGGCAAAGGGTTTATTGATTGATTTGGTTGGTATCCCTGAATATGATCTAAATATTCCAGATTTCGTAAAAGATAGCTTGCCAAACATGCTTGTTGTCAAGGGTGTTATTTAATCAGTAAAAAAACTGGCTTGTGATATAAGGCGAACTTTTTACTTGAGTTTAATTGAAAATAATATATAGTGCCTAGCTTAGGTATTACAAAAAAACATGAAGGTTTTGAAAAAATGGAAATCAAAAATAATCTCTATTATGAAAATGTAGATGACGAGTCTCTCATCCAATCTAAAATTAAAAACCACTCACTCGTTCCCGTTTGGGAAGATGTAGCTAAATTCTTAAAGACTGGCCACCAACAATCTAATATATTACAAGTTGAATGCGGACTAGGTTATTTAGTGTATTACCTAATGAACCAACATCAATTCAATAATGTTCATGGTATTGATATGCGTAGTGATCTTATTGAGAACTTTCAAAAGAACACAACAACATATAAATCAAATGTAAGGAACTATAATTTCTTCCGTTTATCCGAAAAAGACTTGAATTCTTATGATGTCTTTATTTTTTCCAAGATATTAGAGTATTGTGAAAATGATATGGCTTATATCAGGAGAATACCAAAAGATAAAATGGTTGTGCTGATGTACCCATCACAAGATGATGGTTTGTGTCTACATCATTTTGATAGTCTATCTCAATTTGAGCGTTATACAAGTCACCTGCTTAGTACTGTTTTTTTAGAGCAAGTTGAGATATTCAAGAATACTGAATACATGGTAGACAGCAAAATGAATCTCTTGGTGGGTATAAAGAAATAAAAAAATATTTAATTCAATTTGTCTAGCATATTACTTTGCAAACATAAAAACATTAATGTTTAATTACTTTTGACAACATTTTTTTATCAAAGGAATTAATTATGGCAAATGAAATCATAACTCCGATGGGGCAAAAAGCATTACTCATGGTTCAAGAGATGCAAAATTTTGGGCTATCACCAAAAGAAGCTCTGGAATATTGGGCAATTGGAGACAAACTATATCCAAAACAGAATCCAGTTCGAGATCCATCTTTTTACGGAATGACTCTAACGCCTACACAAGCTTCTATCGCAGCTGGTGGGGCAACAAATCAAAGAGGGAACTACCGTTTCTGGAATACAATCGATCCCACTTGTTATTTAAGTACAGCAGCAAACTGTAAGAAGTATAACTACTCTAAGTATTTCTTGAGTAAGTTAAATCAAAAGCTCCAAAAGATGGCTCTACGTATTGCTGGTAGACAAAATGGAAACAAAGACATTGATTCTGGTATGTCTATGAACCGAATAGGTGGTGATCTCATTGCTCTACAAGAAGCTATCAAGAGTGGTAATGTAGATGCTATTGTTGCAGCCACAAAGAGAGTTGTTAAAAACAAAGACTTCAAATCTGCTGGAGAAGCCTTGCTTGTTTTACTACCTGCCGACAAAGTAAATGAATATGCTTCTAAATTTGGTGGCGATGTATTAAAGAAATACAATGTAGATATTGGGGCTGCAATCAAAGACCCTGCTGGGTATCTAAAGAAAAAAGGAATTCAGGTAGCTCAGGACAAAGCCAAAGAAACAGCTATGAATTTTTTTTCTAGTAAAGACTCTAGTACGGAAGTCGCACAAGGTTCTGAGATACCAAGCAAAGAAGAAGAAGGTTTTCTTGAATCCTTTTTTAATGGTTATTCAGATTCTGATCTAGGGTGTTATGGTTGTTATTCGGGACTAGGATCATCAACCCCTACCGCTAGCAGCTCATATCGCCTAACCCCTGGTGAAGAGAAAATAGCAATCAAAATCTATGAGAATACCTACAGATTATTCCAACCAGTTTGGGCTTTGAAGGACAATCCCTCTGCTTTTTGGCCTGCTTTTACAGAAGCTGTAAAACAAACTGAAGCTATATCTGCAGATACCAGACAGATTGATAAAATAACTGACATTAATGTAAAAAACTATGATCCTTCACTTATTGGTGTTTTGAACTCAGATGAACTCAAGAACATATCTAGTTTCATAACCCCCCTAAGTAGAGCGTTTGCAATATCTTCTCTATTTACAAGTAGCAACAGATTTGCCGTTACCGATAAAATGGTTTATTTTAAAGAGTACCTAGCAATCAAAGGTATAATAGCGAGAGAACAAGCAATAGCTGCTAGGTCTGATATTAAAATAGGGTATGATGATGTTGACTTGAATAGAGAAGATCCAAGCGAATACCAAGAGGTTGATTTTGAATCTTTGGCAAGTAAATTAAAAACACCAACTCCAACTCGAACGACTTTCTCTAATACTAAAGCAATGTCTAATATCCAGCCCCAAGCCGACAACAATAAAAGCAACTGGGTTCCTATTACTCTTGGTGTTGTTGCTCTTGGTGGTTTGAGTTATTATTTTTATTCACAAAAGAAAAGATAATAACATTCCAGATAATATAATATTTTTTGATACATCTCTTGATTTATATTACTTCAAAATGTGATACTACATAATAAAAAAAGATCATAAGGTTATTCATTATGCAGTATCCAATTAGAAGAAATCCAAGTGCACCAGTTGCTAGAGAAATAAAAATCGACAATGGGCGTCACATTGTTGTCATGCCCCCATTTATCCCTGATCAAGCTGTAGGTATTCCAAGAATTATACAAAATAACCAAGAGATGAGAATTCCTAACGAGAGTGATCTTGTGACAATGAATGATAATAATTCACACAAGATACTTCCTTTTGTGAATGAAATTGTTTCCAGAGTTCAAAAGGATATGGAGAACTATGGATTTGTGAACTCTGGTAGAGCTTCATATGACTCTATTCCTAAAATGCAATCTGGTTTCAGATCTGTGGCAACTCAACAAAGATTGTTCAATGAAGCTTTAAGAGAGGCAGGTGGAAATAGAGCGGCAGCTAGGCAAAATGTTGCAGATCCCGCCGACGGACCTACGCCACACATGACTGGTAGGGCAGTAGACTTTTATCTCCTGCTACCAGGTGTTAGCGAAATCAAGACAAAACCTTTGTCGAATCGTATTGCAATGTGGAATACTAGAAAATGGAAAGTATTTAATTTCTTACTTACTAATAAATATAAAGCTTTCAATTACGAAAGAGAACCTTGGCACTATGAGTTTGGTGATATAAGTAAAAAAAACCTAGATGCTATTAAGCGTTTAGAATCACAAGGTAAAATCATAGGTAATCCAAAAATGCCTGATTACTTGAATGAAGAAACACCAGGTTTTGACATGGAAGCAGCTAGAAAGTATAATAATTCAAAACAGACGCCTAGTCCATATAACCCAGAATTTGATGTTGGATCTAGTGATTTTGCTCATTATATTGCGTACAAACAAAAGAAATTGGGGTTATCAGTAGATGGCAAAATGGGGCCAAATACCTATGCTGCACTTGTTCAAGACAAGAATAGGGGCGGTGATGTTCCTCCTTTGATCTCGGATTTACGAAATCTACCACCAACTCCGTTTGATATAGATAATGCATTTGACTTCGGTGTTAAACAAGAGCCACAACCAAGCACACCTATACCTTACAGAGAAGAACCTAAACAAGAAACATCTGCCGAACAACGACGGGTTGAAGAGGAAATTAGACGAAGAGAAGCAGAGATTCGAGCTCAAGAAGAAGCACAAAGAAATGCTGCCAGAGCAAAGGCTGATGCAGAAGCTAAAGCTAGAGCTGAAGCAAAAGCTAGAGCTGATGCAGAAGCTAAAGCTAGAGCTGAGGCCAAAGCAAAGGCTGATGCCAAAGCAAAAGCTGATGCCAAAGCAAAAGCTGAAAAAGCTGCTAGAGAAAAAGCAAAAGATACAAATCAAAATCAACAAGTAAAATCAATTACAACCCAATCTAGTGAAACCAATTATACAACAATGTTAATACTAGGAAGCTTATGTGCTATTGGCGGGGCTGTTCTATATAAGAGAATTAAGAACAAGAAAAAAAGACCACAACCATCATCATCTATCCGACGTAGATAAATTTATTATTTTTTATTGTGTATCCGCTTATAATCTGCTAAAGTTTCGTGCAAAAACTGATCTCAATCCTTTTTAATGATGAGGCTTTATGCTTGGTAAAATAATGAATCATATTAATACCCATGTGAACAAAAATGGAACACCTCATATCGAAATTATCAAAAGCAGTGAAAAGCAACAAAACAAAACATTGAATATATTTGTACATGGTTATTCTGCTCTAAAGGATGAGAATGATAGACACAAAATACTATCTAAGTTATCTGTTAATACTTTAGATGATAACTGGCTTTTTAGTTGGCCGTCAGGTTTTTTTGTTCATCCTATACTACAAAATATTAGTTTCACTGATGTTCTCGTAGTGATAAAAGGATCAGCATTTGCAAAAGGACTAGCAATATTGCAGGCCCAAAAAGCAATGTTTGCTCACTTCAAAAAATACCTAGCAGAAGCTGAGAATATCGGTAAAACTCAATTCATAGACACTATTCTACAAGAGCTAAACAAGAATAATTGTTCCTATGATCAAATCAACATTATAGGACATTCTCTTGGTGCAAGATTAGTTTGTTTTGGTTTGTTACATACAGATAGGGATAAAATATCAAAGTTGAGAGTGCATCACTTATATCTACTCGCAGGTGCTACACCTATCGATATGGACTGGTTGTCTTTATCTACAAGACTCGATGGGAATATTTATAACTTCTACTCTAGTAAAGATTTTGTTCTGATCCTTAAGCCCGATAAAGAAAAATGTATTGGGCGTTATCCAGTCTGTGATCCAGATGTATCTAAAGATAGATTAATTAATATTGAAACAAACATTGCTCACTGGCGTTACTGGGATGAAATATCTAAGGTATTTGAGCTATCCAAATAATTTGACTTCTCTTATTTGTTGTGTTATCCATATTTTATAAAATATATTTTTATAAAGGTTGGTTTATGATAAAGAGATACAATCATTTGAGCAAGGAAGATAAGTTAAGTGTAATGAAGTTCCTAAAAAATGGGGATGGGGATTTTATTGAAAACTTAAAATCAAGACACTCTCATGCAGACCTAATATCTATTTTGTACCCTATGGCTTTTGAGAACCCGATAACAGAACATGAATGTGAATTGGTAACGTTGAATGTATCAAAAGGAATGATGTTTGGTTACTATATGGAACAGAATCAAGCTATGCTTGTATTTATGCCAATGATAGAAGAACAAAGATTAGATGTTGGATTAGTCTTTCCAAAAGACGATACTATTCAAAAAACAACCTTAGATTTCCCAATGTACTGGACAACAGATTTATGGATAGATACATTATTATTACAAAGTATCTTAAAGCACAGAAAAGAAACTGTGATTAATATGATTAAGCTTATTGATTTTGATATGGAAAATAGCTTACCTAATTAGTGATATGTTCTTATTGTATATCTAATAATTTTATCATTTGATCGATATGACTTCTTATATTAATTTTTAAAGTATTGCTTATATCTACTATATTTTTATTGTTATCAATTGTTACATTATTGTTATCGGCAATGATGGGTTTTCCTAGTATAATTGCATTTGTTTCTGTAACAAGCGAACGACTGATAGATTCAAATGCAAACAAACTCATCATTGAATCTGCCCCTCCCACAAACATACATATCTGGTACTCACTGGGATTATTATGATTAATTACCCTATTTAGAAATCCAATCAAAACTTCACTTACATTCCAGTTATAGATAGGACTTCCTAATATCAGAGCGTCACTAGAACGAATATGATTAATAATTTCTCTTGCTTTGGGTGAAGTGAAAGATGGATCATTTACATACAAATCATATATATCAAAACACTGGGCGTCCACAGTATCATTCTTTTGACGCAAGCAATTGGATATATATTGTATTGTATAGAATACAGCAGCCTTAGATTTAGAACGAGTTTTGTTTGGAGATGATGTGATTGCTACAATTTTCTTAGAGCTCATACTGATGTCCTTACTTACATAGATTTACTTTGATTCTGACTTATGAAGTATTATAGCTGATTTTGAGATAGAAGGTTAGTTCTATTTAGCTTTCTGTGAAGAGTATCTTAATTTCATTTTTTTGATGTTTATTATGTATATAATTCGTCATAAATAAATACTAAAAAAACACAAATCAACTACTTATACTTTTTTAATACAAACTGACTTGTTTAACGCAAAAAAAGGCATTTTTTCTCTTAATAAGTCAATGTGAAAAATTTGGTGAAAAAGCCAAAAATCATCTTTTTTTTGCATTTTTACCCAAAAAAGTGATCAGACCAGGTGCAGACCAGGTGCAGACCAGGTGCAGACCAGGTAAAAAAATGGACTTTTTTTACTCTAAAAAAGCTTCAATAAGTAAATCTAAACAAAAAATAAAGTCAAAGTTCAAAATTCAAAATCAATAAGTAAAAGACAAAAAATAATATATTATTTGATTTCTTTGTCGTTTTTTGTAAAAAATCACCCAAAAAAACCGAGCTCTTGGACTGACTAATTAACTCTAGAAAAAATGGATATTAAGCAAAAAAAGAAGAACAACAAGTGATTGAACGTCCGATGATAACTTGTAAATGCCTTTGTAAATAAGTAAAGTCGGTAGTTAAGAAATATATTTTAAAAATGCTTTTACTTACTGTTTTTTTATATCAAAAAAGTCGGACCAGGTGCGGACCAGGTGCGGACCAGGTGGTTTTTGCTATCTGCCTGGTCCGACTTTTTTATCTTGAAAAATAGTATTGTACTTACGATGATAATATGCAGTTTGTTGTTTTGAATAATTATAGTATATTATCATGGACCAGGCAGACCAGGCATTTTCCAAAGAAGATTAGGAATTAAAAATAGCCTATAACCTCCTATTAACAAGGCAATGGATATGATAATACATATATATACTGGCATAATACATTATACTACTGTTAATACACTATAAGTATACGCATGGTACTACTACGGGGGCTACACGTAGCCAAATTTAAAGGATTTTCGTAGAAAAGTCTTTTCAGCTTTTTGCTTGGTCCACCTGGTCCTCGTTTAATTAGTATAATAAAAAACAAGGTAAAAACGCTATTATCATCGGCATTTCAAGGTACCTCAAAAAACGGTTTTAAGAAAAAAGGATTTTGACTTGCCAATTTTAAGATTTTATCCTTATATTTCAATAGTTTATGTTGATTTTTTTTCTCGGACCAGGTGACCAGGTGGTTTGAATTCCTTTGTTTTGGGATTTACTTGTTAAGTGCCAAAAAAGCCCTAATAAGTAAAATTAAACACAAAGCTTTATAAAATGACTTATCTTAGTTCTTTTGACATACATATTTACTTATTGACAAAAATCAACTATCATTTTCAGTATAATTGTTTAGGTATTCTTGTTGGGTATTTTTATAAAATATTCTGTATAATTACATTCAAGGCAAAAACACACGTCATGCTCTCGCATCAAAAAAAATAGCTTAGTTCGTTAACTTTTTTTAAAATCATACGAACAAGTTTAATTTCTAAATCATGAGCAAAAAAGAGGAAAAACAATGACAATTACCTTTACCAACGCACCTACATTTACAACTACAATTACTGCGAACGAGATACTGATATCGCCAATTGGTGGTGGGGCTTCTACAATCGCAACAACACCAGTGAATCGTTTGGGCTATACAACAGAATTCGGTAATACAGCTACATGGCAAAACCCTATTTGGTTTAGATTCTATGAACCAACAACTTCTAATGTTGCCCTGGGTATTTTAAGGAATTTTCAGGCAGTAGATATAGAAACTGCGTACGGTGCGTCTTTTACATCAGACGATGTAAATAAAATGTTATCAATTATGTTTGCAAATTATTATAATACATCAGCAGGATTAAAAGCAGACATTCTAACATCTGTGCCTTTGATAACAAATATATTTGAGCGTTTGAATGGAGATACACCTACAACCACTTGGCAGACAGCATGTCCTCCTATAAACACATCTTTTGCAATCAAAGCTATTGCCTTGTTTCAAGATTATGGAATAGGATTTACTCCCAGTTACAATTTGAATTATGCAGGTGAGACAAGTATTGGAACTATATACAAAGAGGTTCATTTAACTGCGATTGATCCTTTGGCTGACCCAAATTTATTTCCTGCAAAGTATCGTTATTTGATGTCAACTGAAGAGCAGATACTGTCTAAAGCTGGTAGTCGTCGAAAAGGATTGTTGATATATACAAATCTATTCAACGAAGCTTTTTCGAGTGCGGGGATGCTACACTATTTCCAGTTTCTTGCAATCTGGCCAATGGTTGCCAGAATAATACAACAGATACAAGACTTTAGCACAAACTATACACCAATTGCATATATCAATTCTCTTATGGACTCTACGATTCTTCAAAAAGGTCTAGGATATTTTGATCGAAGTGTCAGAATTAACACAACAAACGGATGGTTTGGAAATCCTCTATTTTCTTTCTGTAATAGTTTCAGACTAACTGGGGCAACAAGCTCAACGCTCAATACAATCGTGGCACCTTTTATTGGATATAGTGAATATGGTATCATGAAAAACATGGAAGCTACATTTGCAACAACTGATGCTTTACCGTTTTCAGATGCTACACCTTGTATCTGGTCGGGTGAGAACCCAGCTGGAAATTTTGCACAAAACAGTGCTAAAGCGTATGTTCGTTTGATTATGTATTTCACAGCCTGTATTGAAAGGGTTGGAAGTACAACAGCAAAACCAACAGTCATTGACCCTACCGAAGCAAATATCGTTTCTGCGTATAGTCTAACAAATGTATCAGAGTACTACCAAGGCTGTGCAAATCAATTAGCAGTGGGAGAATATGCCCATTTCTTCAGATATGCCCAAACTGTTGTGTATGAAGGATCGACAGTATTTGATACTTTCATTGCTCCATACATATCTTCATGGTCTGCATCTATAAGTTCTTTGCAACTAATTGCTCTTGATAATTATTCTGCTAACCTAGCATCAACTTTGCTATCACCCATATCAAACTTATCCACTTACTATGCAAACAGTATAGCAGGTCCCTACCGAACAGCCATGGATGCTTCTGAAGAGAATACTTTAACACTCTACACTTACCCATAGAAACAAATTGCCTATAATATATCTAAAATGGGGTTATTTTTCATTCTAACACCCAAACCCATATCTAGACCTACAAACTATTCAAAGTACCCTTTAAATCGTTTGTTAATTCAAAATGTCTATCTTTGGGTATTGGGCGATTAATAGTGTCCAGTTGGTGGATCCTAATTCTTCTCTCTTTTGCTGCCTGTTCTAATTGAGCTTGGTATTCTGCTGAGAAATCACTGTAATCACTGATAAAAATAACATCTCTATCGGGGTTATTGTCTGTTTTCAAAGCTTCATGTAGTTTATCCTCACCATTACCATGAGCTATCCAAAGAGATGCGTTTGGAAGGGGTTCATTGAAGCTGCCATCATCAAAAACAACAGAGTAACCTCGTATATCTAGCACCTCAATTATACGATTGTAGAAATCATCAGCTAGCTTCTTTTGTCTACCTTCTGTGAATTGCGGGGATTCTTTGATAATCACTGCGATATAGGGGTTTCTATTCCACTTATTATACCTAAGACCAGACAATTCATTAAAATATATTTTTGGATTATGTACAAAACCAGCTTTACCGAATACTTGATGGGCAACGGAATCATTTACATCAAGATGAACTTCTGCCGCTTCCCGATTGGCAAAGAACAGGATAAGGGCTTGAGATGCAATATCTTTATCTCGGAACTCTGGATCAACATATATTGCATCAATTGTCCACTTATCATGATCAACTTCTCTAGGAATAATGAAACCTACAATTTGTTTATCTATACCATTTACAGAGTAATATATCCCACAGCGTTTTAAACTAGAGCGTTTGTGTTTTGCCATACCTAATATAAAATCGCTCTCATCAGCGTCCATGAGCATATCTTTGGGTATTTTGGCAGGGAATTTTATAGAAACCTTACCGAGAGCCACATTATATAACTCCTTTGGGTTTTTACGTAATGTATTATCTCTTTTATCTTTAGGGTGTAAATACCGATAGGATCCATAAGCTCCAACCAACCCGAGCCCAATTAATGTGGCATATTTTATCCAACTGTTGTTATCATCCGACATATCTCTATCCTTGATTGAAAAAGTTACTAGCGACATCCATATCTTATCAATTTATCGTATTTAATGTAATCGATTTGAGAAGTTTTTGATATTGTGATATGTAGATATAGGTTTTTTTAGATAGGAAAATTTATCAGATCACAGGAGTTACCATGTCAAATGAAGTTGAAAATCCTCACCAATCGTCAGAATCGCTCAATGTTTTTTTGAACAACAAATTAACAGAAGAAGAGCTCAACGCAATCGTATCATTAGATGATATCCAGAAACTAACAAGCCGTATCAATTCTGGTGTTGACGGTGGGTTTGATCCTGATATGATCGAACTACTAGGTAAAAAGATTAGCAAGTTTGAGGTGCATTCACCACTGCCACAGTTATATATCGCTGCAAATGTGCACCTTCGTAAGCACTTAAATCCTTATGTTCATGCGTCTGCAGATGAATATGATTGTATTATCAAGTTAAAAAGGCAACTTGCGATGCGTTTGATTGCAAAGAACACAACCAATGTATTTCGTAAAGTCAAAGGATTACCAAATCCATCTGCAAGTGACCAATTGAAGGTCTTACAAGAAGTGATTGGTGAAGTTAATTCATTTGAGTTTGATATGTTAGACATGGCAACAGCAGGTGTTGATATATTGAGAGAGCTGGACTTCAAGCGTAGAGCCAATAATTTCGCTGACCATTTCAACGATATTCAAGCAAGATTGATTCAAACAATAGGAAATCATATTTTATCACTAGCGAATTGTTGTCCAGCGGACTATGATCATGAAAATAAGTTATTGCCCCTGGAAGCATTTTTTAATTTTTAAGGCCAGTTTCTTCTTCTGCGAACCGTGAGATATGAAATTGCTGTTGGGATACCGAAGATAATCAAAGCAGCCCATGGGAATGAGTAAACAAACCACAAAAAGAATATGTTGATTGCAAGGATAAATAGAATAAATAAGTAATCGTCTGTGCTTTTCATTTTTTTGTTCCTGTTTATAGGTAGATAAAGTAATCAATATACTTTGTTCGTTTTTTGCGATCATACTTTAAGTTTATAAAAAATCAATTAAAATTTAATATAGTATAACAAAAACTACTTCAAACACTTTAATACATTATTCATTCTATCTATCTCCATAGCTTGTTTATAGATGATATCTAGTAGATCAATAGCAAGACAAGGTAATATATCTTTCTTAGATATGCTTGGATTTGTATCAATGGAGTAAAATGAATCCTTGATCATCTCACAGGTCTCTAATACCTTTTCATTTGTGGGATATTGATTGTTCTTGATTGATTGGGTTTCTGTAGCGAGCCAATTCTCAATTTGTTGTTTGATGATGGGTAATCCACCTGCAGTCCAGTACTGGTTCTGGTCTATGATTTGTTGTAGAGCACTGGTTCTCGTGATATCTAGTGGTGGGATTTTATAAGTATATGATTCCATTTCAGCTTGTTTTCTTATCTTGGGGCTTGTTGTAAAAGGCATAGGTTCTCTCTTTGTTAAGAATTGTCTTAGCTTAGGGTATGGTATCAAAAAAAAAAGAAGTGGACAAGCGTAATCAAATTGTGGTAATTTATTTTGTATTTGAAGCAAGCATTGAAAATAATGAACGAGTAACAAGAATCAAATGTACCCAATAGCATTTTTATTTAGTCTATCAAACTCAGTATACGAAGCTCAGAGACATACCAGTCTATTATCATCTCCGTTAGTATCTCCTAGTGATATTAGCAAGGGTTGTTTACAAGGAAACTGTGTTCCAATGTATTTGGGACAAAGAGAAAACTTGAGACGAGCACTTATTTTATTTTGTGCGAGAGGTTTGAGTCAGCATAATTGGATCAGCGATCAGGACAGATTTATTGGCGAACAATGATAATGGCAAATGAAGTTGCATAAGCAAAATACTTAACATTTTTTTTAAAAAAACAAAAAAATACATTGACAATTCATCTCATAAACAGTAAAAAGTTTCATAGCTCAGATATGAGCTGTTCAACACACAATAAGAAGGAGTCAAAAATGACTATTCAAAAAATCAAGTTAGCAATCATAAGCACATTGCTAATCACAATTGGATTAATGTCCAATGCATTTGCTCAATACAAAGTACCTAAGGGTAAGGATTGTGAAAACTATTTCAGTAAAAATGCTGGTGCAGATGCTGTCAAAGAAGAGATGTATATTTCTCCAAAGAGAGTTGGTTTCTTAGCTAAGAATCAAGAATATGGTGCTGTGCTCCAAGTTGTGTACACTGGTGGCGAAGTGACTGTTATTTTGAAAGTCACAAAAGATGAAGCGATGTGTGCGAAGGAAAATGCTCCACTGGGTATCAAGTTTATCAATGATACTACCGCGTATGTAGAAAGAGGGCATAACAAAGAAAATTGTATTCCTGGGCGTTTGGTCAATAAAGATAAGTTCGCAATGACAATCCACAGGGTTCCAATCAATAGTCTAATGTTCAAGCGTTTATTGACCGAATCAATTGAGATTATCGCTACAGAAACTACTGAAGATATGATCATCATGGCTCCTTTGAATGCTGAACATCAAAACAATGTAAAAAACATTTTTCGCTGTGTATATGAATCAGTGGGCAATTCTGTGAACTTGACAAATGATTCTCTGCTAATTCAAAATGCTAAATCTTCTGATTAACATCCATGATATGTTGGTTGAATTCGGCTGGTAATGATATACAACATGCCAAACAAGACCTGTTTTTACAACAGGGGATATATGTGACAAAAAATACTGGTAATCATGGTTTTTTATTACAGCCATCTTGTTTCAGGCGAGGTATCGCCTTATATTCTTCCAAGACACTGATAAAAAACAATTGGATAAATTCTAACAATGTGTTTATATCAGAACAGAAATAAACTTATTAACAACAAAGGACTAGGACATGACTCAGATTTTATACCGATTGACCTTGAAAAAAGATGATTTTGCGTATTCTTTTCATTTCAGAGAAAACGATTACACAGAAGACAGAAAGTTAAAACTTGAAACTTATATGGAGATGTTAGATTATTTCAAAGATAAGATTGGCATCACTCCAAACGCAGTGCCTCGTTATGATATATCCATAACAGAGTTAGCAGGGTTACTAGAACCTACATACGACAATGATCTATCTACATTCAGTTGTGAAGGTTTTGCAGAACCATCCGTTGAAGAGGGGTTTGTTTTAGATGCTAGGACAACTGAGATGCCAAAAAATGAATTTGAGTCTTTTTTTGCGAAATTGAAAGCAGATGAAAAAGAACGTGATAAAAAAGAAAAAGAAGCTTTCATCCGTTCAATTCTACGAGATGCGGAGACTGAAGAAGAAAGTTGGATGTCTTTTATTTAACTTTGATTAGAAACGCACAAATATAACTTGTGGTTACAGTTAAATTATGATAAATAAGAATTTACATTTCTTGATAGGGAAAGCTAAATGACAGACCACAATATAGGGTATTTCTTTTGTGTAGGTAATGACATGTACCATGGGGTATTTCAGCGTCAAACTTGTTTTTTGCCATCTGTATTCTCTGCTCCAAGTCTTGCTTTCCCTTTGGTATCAAATCAAGAGAGTATAAGACGAGCAGTCGCTTTCTTTGTTGCTAGATCTCTGCCTCGTGGGCTGCATAATTGGACAAATGACTGTGATAGGTTTTTTACGCCCAATGATTGTAACATGGAGAGCTAGAATACAGATAGACGTCCTAAGGTAGCAATATATAATTATGGGCACGAAGTTTTTGGGATTCAATCATTCAAAAAACCATGACTTGTATCAAGGTTATGATCATAACGAGTAGACTGGTTCTGGGTTGGTGTTAGAAATACATCATCGTGATTATTCCAATGATCAATAACCAATCGTTTCATGGAAAACATAGTGATCGCTTGTCTAAAATTAATTGTATTTACACAAAAACCAGCGTGCCTGCTGGAGTAGTTAGACATTAGGAATACAAATTGCGGAACACACATCACAGTGTTGATGTCGTTTTCAAACCAAAACAGCATATTTAATCTCTTTTCTCTAAATTGGGTACAATGTAACAGTCATCATGATTCTGCCAAAATTTTTTAATTAACCTTCTGGAGCAAAAACAGACAATGTGTATTCGCATAGAACCAGGATAAGATGGGATTCCCTCATTATCCTTGATCAAGGAAGACAAGATGAATGTATTCTGCTCTGAATACTGGACATTATTACCATGTAGGCTGAAATAGCATATCATTCATTATCTCTATCAATGTGTTGTGGTTTAAAATATACATCTGCTTGGTTCAACCAATTTGATTTTATGATCACTCTCGAATTGAACATTGCTATATTACAACGCCACCCATCGTGTGGAACTCTGTGGCTGGAACCTCTAGAGCTATAACCACTTAATATATAACAAAAGGAATCATTGTTCTTTATGTTATTACCGCTGTTATTATCAAAGAAAAATAAAGTCATAAGATTGTTTTTTCTTGTTCAAGATTTGGATGTAGAAAACGATCTTGGTCATTAACCCAAGTATGTTTGGGCATAACTCTAGCACAGAATAAAGATACAGAAGATCGTAGGTTTTGCTCATATACAACCAAACCACTTTGTCTAGATGAAATAGTAGACAATAAGTATACAAAGTTCTGTACCTCTTGTACATTATTACAACTGTTTTCAAACCAATATATCATAGTGCAATAATCTCTTTAATCTTTGATTCAAGTGTAAAAATGGAATCATATTTATTATTCTGTGCGAAATCATGATCTAAATCCCAATACAACTTTGGGTCTAGGTCTTGATCTTGATACCCTGCTTTACTCCAGTGCCAACGAGATATTGTAAAGACTTTGAACTCTTTATCATCCCAAGATATATGAAAAACATATTTAGTATTATCATTGACAAGTATTTCTAGGATCCTCAAATAAACATCAACTTTAATACAGTGATAGAAGTTATCAATAGCAATTTTGTTATTATTCAAGCCTAGCAGAGACTCTACCGCTAATAACTTATAGCTCTCAGTTACTAGTAATTGATCGGTTGGCAATGAACTTTGGATACTGAAATATTGATAAATGATATTATCGATCTCTTTTTTACTGAACATAACCTCTCCTTATATTGAATAGAGATTTTGTTTATCATCTTTTATAAGATTAATCAATAAATTGTTAGTTATCGAACAATGTTTTTTTACAATATCATGGTGATGGTTCAAAATAAGAATCATCGTGATGTAACCAATAGTTTGACGGAACGATTTTATTTGATTTCGCAGTAAAGTTTGCGACAAACCGACGAAAATTCCTTTTATTTACTGAAGTTGATCTTGTTAAACTAGAATACATCACAAATACAAATCATGTTAAAGCCTTATTTTATGTATTGCTTATTAAAGGTTTGGAATAACGATCTTGGTCATTGATCCAAGTGTGCTTTGGTAAAGACCTAGATGCGAATAGACCTATGGAATCTCTGTAATTACAATCCCTTACAAAGAAACCGTTTTCATGAGAACTCTTTGCACTGAGTAAAAAAGTGAAGTTATGATTCCTAAATACATTGTTCCCACTATTTTCAAACCAATAAATCATGTTATTCATTCCTTTGATCTGTAGGCTGTAGAAAGATGTCTGCATTGGATACCCAAGTTGTTTTTGTGATTGATCTCGCATAATAGCGTGATAGAGCTAGCCGAATTGATTTATCACTTACAAAAAAAACAGATGGGCTGTTATCGTTCTTTGCACTGTGAATATAAGCATCTGTGACGTTCTTTTGAATACAATTACTGTTGCTATGGTTCCAAGCTATCATCAACAATCCTTTCGTGTGGGATTTAATAATACTTTATATGCGATACAAGTCAATCTTAATTTATTCTAGATGAAACATATTTACATTTGAAAACATTATTTCAAAAACCTAAGATAACATAAAAAAGAAAAATATATCATCAGAGGATGAAATCAATGTCTAAATTAAACCTAAAAAAAGAAGATGTAGTATCAAGCCCTGCTCGTACTAATCCAGCAGCAGTGAACATAAGTTTAGCGTCTAGATACAACAGTCGCTATCCTAATGGTGTAGCGAAAGTGGAGCTAGGCAGCGTGTGGACTTTAGCTAGACCAACCAATGAATCTGCATCTAAGTTTCCTACTGCACTAAAGAGCACAGTCATACACAAACCCAATCGACCTTATGTCGTTTTAACAGATGAGGTTCACAATAGAACAACAGGGTTAGTAACTGTGGTGCCATCTACCACATTTTCGGGTCGTGGAGACAAAGCTCCCCTAGCTCAGAGAGAAAAGTTTACTGTGGAATATGATGTTCCTATAAGTAAACAATCTATGGAGTTAGTTGCAAAATACCCGAGTCTTGATATTTACACGAAGAGTTATATTTCATGTTATGGCATGTTCACGGTGTCAATAGACAGGTTTCTCGACTACCTACATTCAATATCCCCAGAGAATTTACAGAATATCAGGGAAGTAGTTAAAGACATGCTGAGTGTTGGCGATCAAAACTCATTTCAAAAATTCTTCCCTGGTTACCCTGTTCCTGGCAAAAAATAATAATAGAATGGATAAAAACTAAATGAAAGAACTATTAACAAACGCAAATGATATTTTGAATAGCTACAGTTTGATTGAGATATTTGATCTAGAGAATCAATTTGACTATCAGTACTCAATGGGTTCTGGGCAGGTTGAAATACGAGCTTATGACAATCGGAATACAAGTACAGATAAATTAGGTAAGATAATGATACCTTTTGAATCATTAGGAAATGACAATGATAATCTATATGTTTGTTCTGATATTATATTAGAAGTTCTTAGGTTCATGTCAGATATATGTTCTCATGATAACAATATATGGTATGTAACTGAGGTGCTTAGGGTTTTTTTGAACAACCCAGATATCAATGAAGATAACATACATGAATGGTTATGTTTTATTTTTGAAGGCGAGTACTCGGACATAGTTAGTGGGCAAGATCGACAATGGATCAGGGCAATCTCTACAACATTACTTGCTTATGTACTAGATGGGATAACTCTAGATACTGAATCAGTGTTGAATGCTAGATTGAAGTTTAAAAACACGATTGACCATCACCAAGTGAGAAAAAATCCAGTGGAGAAGAAACAACAGTTTCTGCCAAACCTACTAGGTCCAAACAAGAATATATTCAAGTATGAGATATTGCAATTCAATGTATCTCAATATCAACAGCCCCCTAGTACCCCACCTTTGAAAATGGGCAAAGAAAGTTCTGTATCTGTGGATACTGACTATGTATCCATAACAAACAGTTTAATTGTTAAGTACCTAGGACGAATAATGTGTGTACCAATCGTATTTGAGAATGAATTGAGGGACTTAGACAATCAGATCAGAGTACCTAAAATAGCCTTGAATAATTATTATGTAAACTCAAATGGAAATTCGGTATCGGGCTTTTTGGATGTTAGACAGATAATTAACATTGGAGTAGATTCTTTCAAGCAGAAGGTTCAAGATACTGCAGCGAATAAAGATATGGCTATACCCAGGACCCTACGTGACCAAGTTGACAAATATATTGATGACATGTTGTGTTTAGACAAAAAGAAGTCGAAGATAGTTGAGTTCAAGGCAAATTTGATCAATTCTGGAGATAGATGTGTAGATCAATTTATGATCAATGGTAAGCAATTTGATCTAAAATCTGTATATCTTGCGTATGGTGTGTTTGAGCGTCCTGTAGTAGATGCATCTGGAGAGGAAGACTATCAAACGATAGCGATCAATCGAGATTTGATGATGTTAGAAACAAAAGTATCTCAAGACTTATATATGGCGGTAATCAATTCAAGCAAACCTGACACAAAGACACAATATAGAAATGATATTGCTATCACAGGCATAAGCTGGTTGGAAGCGGCTAACTTCTGCAATCAATTATCTTTACTTGTGGGGCTAGATCCTGCTTATGTATTTATAACACAAGACGCAAAAACAGGTGAACAGACAAACCATGATTTGATTACTCCAAAAATGCAAGGACAAAAAATAGCTACACGATCTATTTCTGCTAACACATCTGGATATCGAATACCAACAGAAGCTGAGTGGGAGTTTGCAGCACTTGGCGGAATGGATAGTTACTATGAATTAGGAGTGGAATTATCAGATGAACAAGATGCTTCTAGGTTTGTGGACATTCCAAGTCAGAGACGCAAAC
>JACCDW010043495.1_pt1 | contig 20714 bp, 19 predicted proteins | sample 7449781 | NCBI WGS metagenome assembly JACCDW01 (sample SAMN15323449, study PRJNA562643) | freshwater metagenome | isolation source: river surface water | place: USA:Blue River Watershed | collected 2017-08-18
AAGACCAACTTCGCCATGCTCATCCCGCCGGCCGGCTTCGAAGGCTGGAAGGTGACGACCATTGGCGACGACATCGCCTGGATCAAGCCCGGCCCGGACGGCCGCCTGCGCGCCATCAACCCCGAAGCCGGTTACTTCGGCGTGGCCCCCGGCACCAACATGAAAACCAACCCGAACTGCATGCTGAGCCTGCACAAGGACGTGATCTTCACCAACGTGGCCCTGACCGACGACGGCGACGTCTGGTGGGAAGGCATGGAAAAGGACAGCGGCAAACTGCCCGAGCACCTGATCGACTGGCAGGGCAATGACTGGACGCCCGCGATCGCCAAGGAAAAGGGCACGAAGGCAGCGCACCCGAACGCCCGCTTCACGATCGCCGCCACCAACAACCCCGCGCTCGATGCGCAATGGGACGACGCCAACGGCGTGGCGATCGACGCCATGCTGTTCGGTGGCCGCCGCTCGAGCACCGTGCCGCTGGTGACCGAGGCGCGCAGCTGGACCGAAGGCGTCTACATGGCCGCCACCATGGGTTCGGAAACCACCGCCGCCGCCTTTGGCGCGCAAGGCGTGGTGCGCCGCGACCCGTTCGCGATGCTGCCCTTCTGTGGCTACAACATGAGCAACTACTTCCAGCACTGGCTGGACATCGGCGCCAAGCAAGAGGCCGCTGGCCACCAGCTGCCCGCCCTGTACTGCGTCAACTGGTTCCGCAAGGACGAAAGCGGCTCGTTTGTGTGGCCGGGCTATGGCGACAACATGCGCGTGCTCAAGTGGGTCATCGACCGCCTTGAAGGCAAGGCCCAGGGCCAGCAAACCATGTTTGGCATTGCGCCGCAATACGCCGAAATCAACTGGAGTGGCCTGGCGTTCAGCGCCGAGCAGTTCGCCAAGGTCACCAGCATCGACAAGGCCGCCTGGGCCGAGGAATTCAAGCTGCACGACGAGCACTTTGCCAAGCTGGCCCAGGGCCTGCCCAAGGCCCTGCTGGACACCCGCGCCGAACTCGAAAAGCGCCTGGCCGCCTGATCGTCCTGCCGGTCGTCCTCGGGCTTGACCCGAGGACCCACATCGCTCGTCCTGGATTCCCGCTTTCGCGGGAATGACAAATGGCACGTCCCCCAGGTGCTGCGCCGCACCCGGCGCCGATCCTTGCAACCGCCCCGGCCACAAACCGGGGCGGTTTTTTCATGGCTGCGCCTGAGCCTCAGCGCAGGTGGTGCACCGCCGCCTGGCCGTAGACCGGGGTGTCGAGCCCCTCGTAGCGCGCCTTCAATTGGAGCGACAGGAACTGCGAGTAATGGCGGCTTTGGTGCAGGTTGCCACCGTGGATCCACAACTGCTTCTGGTTGGTGGGCTTCCACATGTTGCGCAACTCACCCTCCCAGGGCCCCGGGTCTTTGGTGGTGGCCGAGCCCAGGCCCCAGACCTTGCCCACGCGGTCGGCGACCTCGGGCGAAACCAGATCGGCCAGCCAGTGGTTCATCGAGCCATAACCCGTGGCGTAAACCACCAGGTCGGCCGGCAGTTCGGTGCCGTCGCTGAGCGTCACGCTTTTCGGGTTGATGCGGTCGATGTTGACGCCACTCTTGAGCTTGATGCTGCCATTGGCGACCAGCTCGCTCGCGCCCACGTCGATGTAGTAACCCGAGCCACGGCGCAGGTACTTCATGAACAGGCCTGAGCCGTCGTCACCGAAGTCGAGCAGGAAGCCCGCTTTTTCCAGGCGACTGTACAGATCGGCGTCGCGCTTTTTCATCTCCTCGTACACAGGGATGTGGAAGGTGTGCATGATCTTGTAAGGCACGCTGGCGAAGATCAGGTCGGCCTTGTGGTGGTCGATGCCGTTCTTGACCGCCTCTTCGCTGTAGAGCCCGCCCAGGGCAAGTTCCATCAGCGAGTCTGACGGCGCGATGTGCGTGCTGCTGCGCTGGACCATGGTGACATCGGCGCCGTGCTCCCACAAAGCCGCGCAGATGTCGTGCGCCGAGTTGTTGGAGCCCAGCACCACGCACTTTTTGCCCGCGTACTGCTCGGGGCCAGGGTGCTTGCTCGAATGGTGCTGGTCGCCGGCAAAGGTCTCGGCACCGGCGATCTTGGGCACGTTCGGGTAGCCCGACACACCCAGCGCAAACACCAGCTGCTTGGGCCGCAGGGTGACCTCTTCGCCGTTGCGGTCCACGACCACGGTCCACTCGCCCTTGGCCTCGTCGAAGGTGGCCTTTTTGGCGGTGGTCGATCCCCAGTAGTTGATCTCCATGACCTTGGTGTACATCTCCAGCCAGTCACCCACCTTGTCCTTGGGCGCGAACACCGGCCAATCGTCGGGGAAAGGCAGATAGGGCAGGTGGTCGTACCAGACCGGGTCGTGCAGGCACAGGCTCTTGTAGCGCTTGCGCCAGCTGTCACCGGGACGCTCGTTCTTCTCGACCACGATGGTCGGCACACCCAGGCGGCGCAAGCGCGCGGCCAGCATGATGCCGCCTTGTCCACCGCCGATGATCAGCACATAGGGCTGCTCGCTGTAGCCCAGGCGGGCCTGCTCGTCCTGGCGCAGCTCCAGCCAGCTCTTGCGGCCCTTGTGGACGCCGTGCTCGGCGCCCTTGATGCGGCGCGGGCCTTTCTTTTCCTCAAAGCCCTTGAGCTCAACCATGGTGGTCAGCAGCGTCCAGGCCTTGTCGCCTTTCAGGCGAAGGTGGCCGCGCCCGCGCGCCACGCGGGTCTCGAAGGTGAACCACGCGTCCAGTACGCCGTCGGCTTCGGTCGCGTCGCCTTCGAGCTGAAAATTGGACGCGGCCGTGTCGGCTTGGCGCGCAGCCAGCATGTCGCGGATGGCGGCGTGGCCCTCCTGCGTGCGGATGTTCCAGGTGAAGGCCACGAGGTCGCGCCAGTAGCAGTCGGCGTCAAACAGCGGCAGCACCGCGTCGGCTTGGCCACTGGCCAATGCAGCGGCGAACTGGTCGAGCCAGGCTTGGGCCCGGCGTGAGGGCTGGGTCTCGGTCATATTGCTTGTCTCCTTGAGGAGCCGGCCCCGGAGTGGGCCGGCTCCTGGTCTGCAATCAAGACCCGTGCCAGCCGGCAAACACGCGCAAGTGCTTGATTTTCAAAGGCCTCGGACGGGGCAGTCGGTGTCACACCCCCGAGCAACTGTCACCGCCTGGTGTGACAGCTGTCACAGCCTACCGCCCTCAGTGCAGGCGGTTGGGCGGCACGATGCCCGAGCGCTTCATGCGCCGGTACAAGGTCATGCGCGAAAGGCCCATGCCACGCGCCACCGCGCTCACATTCCACTGCGCGGCGCGCAGGGCCTGCAGCAGGGCCTGTGGGTCGTCGTCGGGCGCGGTGTTGGACACGTCGCTCAAGGGCATGGCGCCCATGTCGAGGTCGGGCAAATCGTCGAGGTCAATCGGCCCGTGCGCGCACAGGCTACTCGCGTAATCCAGCACATTGCGCAGCTCGCGCAGATTGCCCGGCCAGCGGTGCGCGCGCAGCCGCTGCAAGGCCACGGGGGTGATGGCACGTCCGCCCAGCAGCCGCGTGATCATCGCCACCAGATCGCTGCGCTCGCGCAGGGGCGGCAGCTCGATGTGCGCGCCCTTGAGGCGGTAGTAAAGGTCGTCGCGAAAGCGCCCCGCGCGCACCCATTGCTCCAGCGGCGCATGGGTAGCCGCGATCACACGGATGTTGACCGGCACCGGCTTGGTGGCCCCCACGGGCAGCACCTCGCGCTCAGAAAGCACGCGCAAAAGCCGCGCCTGCAGCGCCAAGGGCATGTCGCCGATTTCATCGAGGAACAAGGTGCCGCCATCGGCTTCGACCACCAGGCCGCGCTTGCCCTTGGGGGCCGCCCCCGAGAAGCTGCCGGGCAAGTGGCCAAAAAGCTCGCTCTCGATCAAGTGTTCAGGAATGGCCGCACAGTTGACCGGCACAAAAGGCTGCGCACGGCGCTCGCTGGCCGCGTGCACCGCCTTGGCAAAGTACTCTTTGCCCGAACCGGTTTCGCCGGTGATCAGCAGGCTGATGGGCGTGTTGACCAGGCGCGCCACGCGCTCGACCTGCCGGTCCAGCGCGGCATCGCCCGCCGACAAGGCCGCCAAGGGCGCCGGCACCGCCCGTTCGCGCGGGACACTGGCCACCGCTTTGGTGGGCGGCGGCACGGCCGAGAGGAACAGCAGCTGCTTGCCGTCTGCCAGCATGACCGCGCGCTGGTCCGAGGGCTGGGTCATGACGAAGCGGCCAATCTGGCTGAAGGGCTGGTCAAACAGCTGCTCAAAACGCCGGCCCCGCAAGGGCTGCGCACCGGCCAGCGCCAGTTGTGCGCGGCGGTTGTGGCCGACCACCTGGCCGTTGGTGTCCAGGGCCAGCAGGTACTCCGGCTGCACATCGAGGAACTGCGGGGCCTGGGACAGGCGCAAGATCCAGTCATGCCGGTGACGGTGGAGGAAGGCGGCGTTCTCGATGTCGTGCGCATACATCTTCACGAGCTGCAGCGCCAGGTGCTGGCTGTCCTTGGGCTGGTTGGAACTCAGCTGGGAAATGTCCAGCACCGCGCTGAGTTGGCCGGCGCTGTCGTAGACCGGCGCGCTGGTGCAGGTCAGCGGGATGTGGGTCGCATCGAAATGGTCGTCCAGGTGCACCGTGAGGGCCTGGCCGGTGCTGATGCAGGTGCCCACACCGCAGGTGCCCGCGTGGTGCTCGCTCCAGTCGGCGCCCAGGTAAAGTCCGGCTTTGCGCAAGCTGGGCTCAAACACCAGGTCGCCCAAAAAATCCACCGTCACGCCACGTGCGTCGGTCAGCAACACCACATAGCCCAGGCCCGCGACCTTGGTGTAGAGCGACTCCAGCCCATGGCGCGCGATGTGCAGCAGCGCCTCCATCTGGTCCTGGTGCTCGCGCAGGCGCGCCTGCGGCAAGATGATGGCCTCTTGCATGCGCGTGGGATCCAGCCGGTGCTGTTGCACGCAGCGCCACCACGAGTCGCGGATCACCTGCTCGTGGCGCGCGGCGGCTTGTGCGCCCACGCCATCGACCGCCACCTGCATGACGGTGGCAATGTGTTGGTGTGGGCTGGTGTGCATGGCGGGCTCCCTGGTCCAAAGTCAGCCCGACACGATCCGGCACCGCGAGAAGGCTGTCAACCACGGGTTTTCACCGTCGTCCCTGATGCGCATGACCGCTGTTTGCGCCATGAAAAAAGCCTCCCGAAGGAGGCTCTGGCGTCGGGCGCGGGGCCCTTCAGATGTGGTACAGGCGATTGCGCACGATGCGTTGGGCGCGGCGCTGGCTCAGTGCCAGCAGGTCTTTGGCCGGGCCATCTTCGTCACGGTCGAGCGCGCAGCGCAGGTCGCTCATCATGCGCGGATCGTCTTGGGCCATGGTCCACAGGCGGCGGTCGGCGCGGCGCTGGGCCACGCGGGCCGACCAGGCGTCCAGGCCCAGCATGGTCTGGCGGGCCAGGGCGCGCGTGGCGCCACGCAGCACCACGATGGCGGCCACGGCGATGGCCCACAGGGCCAGCCAGGCGGCGATCACGTGGCGCTCGGCCCAGGACTCCATGAGGTGGTCGGCCACCACCACCAAAGTGGCCACGCCGGCCGCCAGCAGCAGGCTGGCCAGCGCGCGCGAGGAGCTGTGCTCGCTTTGGCCGCTGGCGTGCAGCTTGGCCGGTGTTTGCATCGGTGCGTTCATCGTTTTCTTCCCTTCTTGCTTGGCGGTCGGGTGTTGCCGCCAGATCAAACCATGGGGCACATATTAGGGTTAATACGGGTGCTGTTCAACTTTATATTGATGATGGATATCATTCATATCTGTAATGAATAAGCCCCCCCGCCCCATACCGGTCTTTCGCACGCTGGACTTGAACCTGCTGCGCGTGTTCGACGAGGTCATGGCCGAACGCAGCCTGACCCGCGCCGCGCAGCGCCTGTCCCTGACCCAGCCGGCCGTGAGCAACGCCCTGCGCCGGCTGCGCCAGGCGCTGGGCGATGAGCTGGTGCGCCGTGCCGGCCAGGGCATCGAGCCAACGCCGCACGCGCTGGCGCTGTGGCCCCATGTGCGCGAGGCCCTGCGCCAGCTGCAAAGCGCCATCGTGCCCAGCCACTTCACGCCGGCCGAAGCCAGCAGCACCTTTGTGCTGGCCATGGCCGACGCCACCGCCGCCGAGCTCATGGGCGAGATGGCCAGGCGATTGGAGCAACAGGCCCCGGGCGTGTCGGTGCGCGTGGTGCCGCTGACCACGCGCGACCCGCGCCGCATGCTGACCGATGGCTTGGCCGATCTGGCGCTGGGCTACTTTCCGGCCGTCCTGACCGACCTGACGGCGCGCGCCCAGACCGGCGAGCCCGTCAACTTTGTGCACCAGCGCCTGTATGCCGGCGAATACGTGTGCGTGATGCGGCGCGGCCACCCGCTGGCCAAGGCCCCGCTCACGCTGCAGACCTATTGCGATGCGCGGCACCTGCTGGTGAGCTTTTCAGGCCGGCCTTACGGCTATGTGGACGAGGCGCTGGCCTCGATCGGGCGCCAGCGCCGCGTGGTGCTCACCGTCAACCAGTTCTTCACCGCCGGGCGGGTGGTCGTCAACTCGGACTTGCTGACGGTGCTGCCGCTGCACTTCGTGCCCACCACCGGCATGGGCCAAGAGCTGGTGGTGCGCGAGCTCCCGCTCGATGTGCCGCCCGTGCATGTGGAAGCCCTCTGGCACGAGCGCCACCAGCACAACCCCGCGCACCAGTGGCTGCGCCAGCAACTGCTGGAGGTGGCGCAGGCCGCCTTCGCCACCGAACGGGCTGTGCCATGAAGTTGCAGCTGCTGTCTGACCTGCACCTCGAGAGCCACCCGGGCTTTGTGCCCGAGCCCGCGCCCGACGCCGAGGTGCTGGTGCTGGCTGGCGACATCGGCTCCTACCAAAACGGCTCGGCGCTGACCGAGCTGGGCGACCCCGACTTCGGCCTGGGCCGTTTCTCGCCGCTGCGCGGCTGGCCGGTGCCGGTGCTGTTCGTGCCGGGCAACCACGAATACGACGGCCTGGACTTTGACGCAACCCACGCGCGCCTGCGCGAAACCTGCGCACGCCTGGGCATCACCTGGCTCGAGCGCGAGACCGTGGTGTTGCAAGGCGTGCGCTTTGTCGGCACCACGCTGTGGAGCGATTTCGATGCGCTCGGGCCATTGGCCGGCGGCCCGATGCCCGACGCGGCGCCTGCGCACGCCCCGCCCTCGGGCTACACCGCCCAGCTCAAGGCGCGCGAGAAAGCCTTTCGCGCCGCGAACTTCTATTTGCGCAAAACCGGCACCACGCGGCGCGGCGAGCCCTGGCTGGCCGAGGCCGTGCGAGAGCAGGCCCTGGCCTGCCAGGACTGGCTGCGCGCGGCGCTGGACACGGCCCACGCCGGCCCCACGGTGGTGGTCACGCATTTCGCGCCCAGTTTGCGCAGCGCCGACCCGCGCTACGGCCTGACGCCAGGCACCGCCGGTTTTTGCAACGCGCTCGATGCCCTGTTACCGAAGGCTCAGCTGTGGCTGCATGGCCATCTGCATTGCCCCAGCGACTATGTGCACGCGGGCTGCCGTGTGGTGGCCAACCCTTTGGGCTATGCGGGCAAGGGTGAACAGGCGCGCTTCGTGGCCCAGTGCACGGTCGCTGTGCCCGAGCCGGGCATGCCCCCACCGAATTGACGTTCATCAAGCGATTCATGGCCGATGTGCACTACAGTCGGGCCATGCCCCATTTGAAGGAGACCCCATGAAAATCTTGCTCGCCGTGGACGGAAGCGCGTACACCAAAAAAATGCTGGCCTACCTGGTCACGCACGAGGAATTGTTCTCGAACAAGAACAGCTTCACGCTGCTGACCGTGCAAGCACAACTGCCCCCCCGTGCACGCGCGGCGGTGGGCAAAGAAGCCACCGACAACTATTACCGCGAGGAATCCGAACGCGTGCTCGGCCCGGCCACGCAATTCCTGCTGCGTCACGGCATCGACGCCAAGACAGTGGCCAAGGTGGGCCACGCAGGTGACGTGATCTGCAAAACCGCCACCAGCGGTAAATACGATTTGCTGGTCATGGGCTCGCACGGCCATGGCCTGTTTGGCAACCTGGTGATGGGCTCGGTGGCCACCCAGGTGCTCTCGCACAGCAAGGTGCCGGTGCTGCTGGTGCGCTGATCACACCCGAAGACAACAGGGCCCGGCGCCGCCTCTGCGGCCCGGGCCCTGGGTGTTCATGCGCGGTGCACGCCCGCACGGCCGGCCTGCACCAGACAACGCGCCTGCTCGCGCAGCACGCTGTCGCTTTTGGCCGGGAAGGGCGTGGCACGGAAGCTGGCCTGCACGCCCTCGGGGCGCAGCTCCAGCAGCGCATAACCGCGCTCGTCCGAGCGCGCATGCAGGATGTCCGGGTTGTTCTCGCGGATGCTGGCCAGCAGCGCCTCGCCCATGCCGCGCGAGGTGACCGAGGTGCAGACGATCTCGCTGGCCACGATGGGCGAGCGCTCGTCGTTGGGGCGCACGCGCAGCTGCGCAGCCACGTTCATGTGCACATCGCCGCCGAGCACCAGCACGTCCTGCAAGCCCGCCTCGGCAATGCCCGAGAGCAATCGCTCGCGGGCGCGCGGGTAGCCGTCCCAGGCGTCGTTGAAGCTGCTGCGGCCCAGGGGCGTGGCCACGCCCGATGAACTCATTTGCGTGGACTGCGCGAGGATCTTCCAGCGCCGCGTGCTGCCCACCAGGCCCGGCATCAGCCAAGCCTCTTGCTCGGCGCCCAGCATGCTGCGGCTGGGGTCCTGCAACGCGTCGCACCCCACCACCACGCGTGCACCACCGCGGTTGGGGTCGGGGCAGGCCTGGTGGCTGCGGTACTGGCGGCAGTCCAGCGTCCACAGCTCGGCCAGTTGCCCCCAGGCCATGCGGTCGTGGATGCGCATGCGCTGCGGCTGCGCCGCATCGGGCCCCAGGCGCAGCGGCATGTGCTCAAAGTAGGCCTGGTAGGCGGCGGCGCGGCGGCGCAAGAAAACCTGCGGGTCGCTGTAGCGGTTGTCCTGGTCATTGGCGTAGTCGTTGACCACCTCGTGGTCGTCCCAGGTCATGACCCAGGGGTGGGCCGCATGGCAGGCGCGCAGGTCGGCGTCACCCTTGTACTGCGCATGGCGCGCGCGGTACTCGTCCAGCGTTTGCGGCACGCCGCCCAGGTGCGGGCGAAGCCGGTATTTGGGGTTGCTGCTTTCGTAGATGTAGTCGCCCAGAAACAGCACAAAGTCCAGCTCGCGCTGCGCCATCTCGCGGTGCGCCACGTACCAGCCTTGCTCGAAATGCTGGCACGAGGCCTGGGCCAGGCGCAAGAGCGCCACCTTGTCGCCCTCGCGCGGGCTGGTGCGGGTGCGGCCCACGGGGCTTGTCGCACTGCCACAGACAAAGCGGTACCAATAAAAGCTGGACGGCTGCAGACCGCTGGCGATCACATGCACGCTGTGGCCGCGCCGCGCATCGGTCTCCACCTGCCACTGGCGCACCGGCTGGCGCAGCGCCTCGTCGGCAAACACTTCGCAGACCACGGTTTGCGTCTGGCTTTGCTGCGCGGCGTCGGCCTCGGCGATCAGCAAGCGCGTCCACAGCACCACGCTGTCGGCGCGCGGCTGCCCGCTGGCCACACCGAGTGCGAACGGGTCGGCCTGCCACTGCGGCCCTGCGCCCGGCCGGCGCCCGGCCGCCTGCGCTGGCGCCGCCACGGCCCAGGCCGAGAGCGCCCAGGCCAGGGCCAGGCGGTGCAGTTCGCGTCTTTGCATGGTGTGGTTTCCCTGTGGCTTGTTCTGGCGTGTCAATGCAAATGCAGGCGCTGGGGCTCGCGCAAAAAGTCGAGCACCAGTTCGTCAAAGGCGTCGGGCGCTTCGAGGTTTTGCCAATGGCCAATGCCCGGCATCTGCACCCAGCGGCTGCCCTGGATTTTGCCCGCCATGCGCGCGATCGCCTCGCCGCTGGCGCGGCGGTCGTATTGCCCCGCCACGAGCAGCGTGGGCACATGGATCTGGGCCAGCGCCGCGTCGCGGTCAAAGCCGGCCTGGGCCTGCAAGGCCAGGCGGTAGGTCACGGGCGAGACCTGCGCCATGCAGTGGCGCGCCAGCGCCACCCCCTCGGCCAGCGCCAGCGGACCGGTCTGGCCGGGCAGCACGGCTTCGGCCAGTTGTCGCATGTCGTTGCGGGCCGAGGCGCCCAGCTGCGCCAGCTGGGCCTGCGCGTCTTCGGCCCAACCCGAATCGGGCCCGCTGGTGCTGCCCGTGAGCACCAGGCGGCCCACCAGATCGGGGCGGCGCATCACCACCTCTTGCGCCACCATGCCGCCCAGGCCATGGCCGATCAGGGCCACCGCGCGCTCGGCGGGCGCGGCATCGGGCGCCTGCAAAGCCTCGATCAGCTGGATGCAGCTGTGCGCCAGGCCGCGCACGCCATAGGGCTCGACGGGCGCCGACAGGCCGTAGCCCGGCATGTCCCAGGCCACGGCGCGAAAGCCCGCCCGGGCGTAACGCTCGACCTGCGGGGCAAAGCTGCGGTAGCCAGCGGCAGCGCCATGCAGCATCAGCACCGTGGGGCCAGCGCCGAGGGCAGAAAAGTGGGGCAACAACATGCGGCCATGTTAACGGCGCGGGGCGCGCGCGTGCCCGGCGCGCAGACGACAGCAGGGCCGTGCCTTTGCCGCCACAATGCCGGCATGAACCGCCACGCCCAACGCCGCGATCACCTGGACGCCCTGGCCATCGGCATCTTGCTGGTGTGCTGCATGTTCTGGGGTTTTCAGCAAGTCCTGGTCAAGCTCACGCTGCCCGAACTGCCCCCCATGATGCAGGCGGCCATCCGCTGCATCGGCGCATCCTTGCTGCTCTTGCTGTGGTGCCGCTGGCGCGGCATCGCCTTGTTCGAGCGCGATGGCAGCCTGCGCGCGGGCCTGCTCACCGGTAGCCTGTTTGCGGCCGAGTTCGCCTGCATCTACCTGGGTCTGCAGCACACGGCCGCCTCGCGCCTGACGGTGTTCCTCTACACCTCGCCGTTCTGGGTGGCGGCGCTGCTGCCCTTGTTTGTGAAATCCGAGCGCCTGCGGCCCATGCAGTGGCTGGGCCTGGCCTGCGCCTTCATCGCGGTGGTGTTTGCGCTGCGCGAAGGCCTGGGCGGTGGCAGCGGGCATGGCGACTTACTCGGCCTCTTGGCAGGTGCCCTGTGGGGCCTGACCACGGTGTCCATCCGCGCCACCGGACTCACGCGCATCTCGCCCGAGAAGCTGCTGTTCTACCAGGTGGCCTTCACGGGGGTGGCGCTCAGCGTGGTGTCGCTGGCCATGGGCGAGGTCTGGACATGGGCCTGGAGCCCCTTTGCCTGGCTGTCGGTGGCGGTGCAAACCGGCGTGGGCGCTTTTGCCAGTTACCTGGCCTGGATGTGGATGCTGGGCCACTACCCGGCGACCAAGATTTCCGTCTTCGTCTTCCTCACGCCGCTGTTTGCGCTGCTGTTTGGCAGCCTGATGCTGGGCGAAGCCGTCACCGCCACGCTGCTGATGTCCATGGCCCTGGTGGCCGGCGGCATCGTGCTGGTCAACCGCAAACCGGGCTGAAGCCCCCAGCTGGAGAACACATGACTTACCAAGCCCTGCAGATTCAGAAAGACGAGGCCGGCTACCGCTGCACGCTGCAATCGCTGGACGAGAGCGCCCTGCCCGAAGGCGATGTGGCGGTCGCGGTCGATTACTCGACCATCAACTACAAGGACGGCCTGGCGATCACCGGCAAGAGCCCGGTGGTGCGCCAGTTCCCGCTCACGCCGGGCATCGACCTGGCCGGCAGCGTGACCGAGAGCCAGCACCCGCTGTTCAAGACGGGCGACGCGGTGGTGCTCAATGGCTGGGGCGTGGGCGAGAGCCACAGCGGCGGCCTGGCGCAAAAGGCGCGCCTCAAGGGCGACTGGCTGATCCACCGGCCTGCGGCATTCACCGCGCGCCAGGCCATGGCGATCGGCACCGCCGGCTACACCGCCATGCTGTGCGTGATGGCGCTGGAAAAACACGGCGTGCGCCCCGAGCAAGGCGAGGTGCTGGTGACCGGCGCAGGCGGCGGTGTGGGCAGCGTGGCGATCGCACTGCTGGCCAAGCTCGGCTTTCGCGTGGTCGCCTCCACCGGCCGAATGCAAGAAACCGAGTACCTGCGCGCGCTCGGCGCGGCCGAGGTGATCGACCGCGCCACGCTCTCGGCGCCGGGCAAGCCGCTGGCCAAGGAACGCTGGGCCGGCGTGGTCGACAGCGTGGGCAGCCACACCCTGGCCAATGCCTGCGCGGCGACGAAATACGGCGGCACCGTGGCCGCCTGCGGCCTGGCGCAAGGCATGGACCTGCCGGCCTCGGTGGCGCCCTTCATCCTGCGCGGCGTGACGCTGGCGGGCATCGACAGCGTGATGGCGCCGCGCGCGCTGCGCGAAGCGGCCTGGGCGCGCCTCGCACGCGATCTGGACGTGGCCAAGCTGGAGGCGATGACACAAGAGGTGGGCCTGGCCGAGGCGATCGGCCTGGGCGCGCAAATCCTTGCGGGGCAGGTGCGTGGGCGGGTGGTGGTGGATGTGAATCGCTGAGCTTTTCGGCTCGCCGATAATCCCGGATTTCGCATTCGCTACGGAGATACAAACATGAGCACCCTCGTCACCACCGGCGCCCGCGCCATTGGCCTGGCCACGCTGGCCGCCGACGGCACCGTTTTGGACACCTGGTTCCCGGCCCCCGAACTGGCCGACGGCATTGGCGCCAGCGGCAGCACGCGCCTGTCTGAAGCCGACGCCGTGGCGGCCCTGGGCGCCGACGTGGCCAAGGCCCTGGGGGCTTGCGCCGTGCGGGGCACCACCGTGGTGGCCGTGCGCACCGAGATCAAATCGCTGGCGGATGCGCCCGCCGACACGCACGACGCCTACCTGCGCCTGCACCTGCTGAGCCACCGCCTGGTTCGTCCGCACGGCGCCAATGTGAGTGGCATCTTCGGCCTCTTGGCCAATGTGGCCTGGACCAACTTTGGCCCCTGCGCCATCGCCGACGTGCCCGCCGCGCGACTGAAGGCACGCGCCAGCGGCCGCGTGCTGGAAATCAAAGGCGTGGACAAGTTCCCGCAGATGACGGACTACGTGATCCCCAGCGGCGTGCGGATTGCCAACGCCGACCGCGTGCGCCTGGGCGCGCACCTGGCCAGCGGCACCACCGTCATGCACGAAGGCTTTTGCAACTTCAACGCCGGCACGCTGGGCGCGAGCATGGTCGAAGGCCGCATCAGCGCCGGCGTGGTGGTCGATGACGCCAGCGACATCGGCGGTGGCGCCTCCATCATGGGCACGCTGTCCGGTGGCGGCAAAGAAGTCATCCAGGTCGGCAAGCGCTGCCTGCTGGGCGCCAACGCTGGCATCGGCATCTCGCTGGGCGACGACTGCGTGGTCGAGGCCGGCTGCTACATCACCGGCGGCAGCCGCGTGCAACTGCCCGATGGCAGCACCGTGAAAGCCAAGGAACTCTCGGGCAAGAACGGCATCCTGTTCCGTCGTGACTCGCAAAGCGGCGCGCTGCACGCGATCCCGCGCAACAAGAGCTGGGGCGAGCTCAACGCCGAGCTGCACAAAAACTGAGGTTCGCCATGGCCATGCCTTCAAGCCTTGGGGTCAAAATCGGCGCTGCCAGCGCCTTGTGGCTGATCGCCGCGCCGGTGGCGGGCCATGTGCTGTGGGCGGGCACGCCCTGGATCGTGGTCGTGCTGCTGGCCGCCATGGCCGAGTTGATTGTGTTGATCCTGCTGCTGCTGGGCAGCACGCTGCACGACCCGGTCAAACGCTGGGAACTGCCGCCCAACCCGGCGGGCGCAGAGCAAGGTTGGCGTGGCCAGCTCGCGCGTGTGCGCAGTGCGGCGGCCATGGCGGGTGGCGCTCTGCGACAAAAACTGCTGCGCCGCTCGGCCAAGACCTGATCAAGCCCGGTCCATCGCCCTGACCTTGTCCCCACCCGCCACCGAGTAGCGCATCGGCACCTTGCGCGTGGCCAGGAACTGCTCGATCGTCTCGCCCCGGAAAGCGGCGTAGACCTCGGGATTCGAGACACCCAGCACGGCGGCCATTTTTTCGAGCACAAAGAAGATCACGCCACGGCGGATCATCTCGATCCACTTGCGGCCTCGGATCAGGTCTTTCTCTTCTTCGCTGAGGCCATGCTCACTCGCCAGGGCCTCGAAGTCGCTCACAAAACGCGCGCGGTGCTCGGGGCGGACCAGCGCATGCAAAAAGCTGTTGATGCGCAGGTTGGCGTGGCTGCGCGCATGCGACCGACTACGTGATCCCGAGCGGCGTGCGCATTGCCAACGCCGACCGCGTGCGCTTGGGCGCGCACCTGGCCAGCGACATCGGCGGCGGCGCCTCGATCATGGGCACGCTGTCGAAACCCCGCAGCCGTCGATTTAAATACTATAGATAACGCTTCAGCCAGTTCCTGAGCTTGCCTAGCCTCGTATCTCCCCCACCAGCTTAGGGCTGGCAATGTCCTCTAGTGTCCGAAACGCGCCCGCCAGTTGGTCCAGCAGCAAGCCACTGGCCCCGTAAGCCTCAAAGGTGGTTTTCCACTCCCGCACTTCGCCCCACATACGCCGGATGATCTCGAGCGCCCGTGCGCGTGACGGTGTGAATGCCGCAAAGCGGCTGAGTGCGTTGTCCAGCGTGGCGAGCTTGCCTTGCTCGCCCACTTAATGATCAAGCCACCAAACCAGCCAAATATTCATCCGCCCGCGCCAGTCGAATTTCGCCCAGCGTGTAGCTGTGTCGCAGGTTGCGCACCACCTGCACCGCATCCACCGGCGCCTGCTCGCGCGCAAAGCGCTGCAAGGCGCGGTGCGGTTTGTCGTCTGAGAGTTTGCATTCGACCAGTTGCGTCAGGCGGCCTTTTTCGCTGAGGGCAAAGTCCACCTCGGCGCCGTCCTTGGTGCGGATGTAGTGCAGCCCGACTTCTTTGCCCTGCACGTCGTGCTGCCATTGCACCTGCTTGAGCAGGGCGGTGGCCACCAGGTTTTCAAAGCGCAGGCCTTCGTCGCCTTCGACCAGGCCGGTGTCGTAAAAATAGACCTTGGGACTTTGCAGCGTGGCGCGGGCGATGTTGTCGTGGAAGGGGCGCACCACGAACACGATGTACAGCGCCTCCAGAATGTCGAGGTATTTTTTGAGCGTGGCCGGTGACACGGCCAGGTCGCGGGCGATGCTGGCCAGCGACAGCGGCGAGCCCACACGCGAGCGCAGCAGCTGGGCAAACAGGCGGATGGCGTTGACTTCCTGAAGGCGCGAGAACTCCAGCACATCGTTGCGCACGAGGCCGTCAAAGTACTGCCGGCGCCAGCGCTCGGCCTGTTCGTTGTCGGCGGCCAGGCAAGGCTCCGGAAAACCGCCACGCTCGAGCAGATGGGTCAGTGCAGCATCGGGTGTGGCGCCAGTTTGCTCGCACCATTCGCGCACCGAGATCGGGTGCAGCCGCAGGCCAAAAAAGCGCCCGGCCAGCGATTCGCCGCTTTGCCGGAAGGTGTCCATGCGGGCGCTGCCTGTGACCAGCAATTGCTGTACCGTGTGTTTGCCGTCGACCACGCCTTTGAGCCAGGCTTTCCAGTCGGGCATTTTGTGGATTTCATCGAGCACCAACAGCGGTGCTTGCGGGCTCCAGCGCTGGTTCAGAATCAGCGCCCGGTCGGCAGGCACGTCGTAGTTCAGATATTGCCCGCCTTGCTGGGCGATCAACTGGCGGCTGAGCGTGGTTTTGCCGACCTGGCGCGGGCCGGTTAAAAACACCATTTTCTGGGCCAGGTCCGCCCTCACGCGGTCATCAAGGTAGCGCTTCATGGCGCCATTTTGCGACTTTTTTGCAGAACTTTGCAATTTAGTCGCGACTTTTATTCAACAAAATGCAAAGAAGTCGCAACTTGGCCCAAAAGGCCTCCTAGGAAGCTCAGGCCTTGTCCATCGCCCTGACCTTGTCCCCGCCCGCCACCGAGTAGCGCATCGGCACCTTGCGCGTGGCCAGGAACTGCTCGATCGTCTCGCCCCGGAAAGCGGCGTAGACCTCGGGATTCGAGACACCCAGCACGGCGGCCATTTTTTCGAGCACGAAGAAGATCACGCCACGGCGGATCATCTCGATCCACTTGCGGCCTCGGATCAGGTCTTTTTCTTCTTCGCTCAGGCCGTGCTCGGTCGCCAGGGCCTCGAAATCGCTCACAAAGCGCGCGCGGTGCTCGGGGCGGACCAGCGCATGCAAAAAGCGGTTGATGCGCAGGTTGGTGTGGCTGCGCACGTGCGTGAAGGGGTAGGTGCCGGTGAGCGCCCCCGCGCCTTCGAGTTCGTGGCCCATGTGCGCGCGGTGGGCCTGCGCGGCGGCCGCATCGGGTTCGCCACCGAGGTCGTCGAACACCAGCGTCGCGATATTGGTCACCGAAGGCGCATAGGTCTGCTTGTGCACCAGCTGCACCTGCTCCGACAGCGCGCCGCGCATGATCAGCCACATGATGACCTCGGCGCCTTCCATGCCGCCCTTGGCCGCGTACTCGGCGAGGCGCATGTTGACGAGTTGCTCGGGCGTTTTTTCCAGCAGTTCCAAGAATTCAGCGTCCCAGGCTTCGTTGAGGAAACCCGCGCGCTCGCCGTGCACCTGGTGCGAGAGGCCACCCGTGGCCATGATGGCGACGTTGAGGTCTTCGGGGTAGCTCTCGATCGCACGGCGCAAGGCTTTGCCGAGCTTCCACATGCGTTTGGCACTCGGCACGGGGAGTTGCAGCACCCCCACTTGCAACGGCACCACCTGGCCCGGCCAGGGGCCGCGCTCGTCGCCCAGCATGGACAGCGGTGAGAGAAAGCCGTGGTCCACCGGTTTGCCCTGGAAGAAGGCCATGTCGAACTCGTCGGCGACGAGTGACATGCCGATGTGCTGCGACAGGCCCAGGTGGCCCATGGTCGGCGCCACGTCGCGCGGGCCGCCGCCCTCGTCGGCAGGCTCGTAGCGGTCGTCGATGCCCAGCACGTAGGCGGAGTAGTGGTCAAAAAAGAAGGACGTGATGTGGTCGTTGTAGATCATGAAGATCACGTCGACCTTCTTGGCGTGCACCCAGGCGCGGATCGCATCGAAGCCGTCAAAGATCGGCTTCCAGGCCGGGTCGTGCTGTTTGCCCGTGTCCTTGGCGAAGCCGATGGTGGGGGAGTGCGAGGCGCCGATGCCGCCAACGATGCGTGCCATGGGGTGTCTTTCCTTTAAAGCTCAGTCGAGCGCGGCCTTGGCCTTGACGATCACGGCCGCCTGCTTGGCCGATTCGGCCGCGATGTACTGGTTGAACTGCTCGCGCGTGGGCGTGAAGGGCTCGTAACCAAAGGAAACGAATTTCTCGCGCACATCGGGCTCGGCCAGCGCCTTGGCGATGTCCGCGTTGATCTTGTCGGCCACGGCCTTGGGCAGGCCCTTGGGTGCGGCGATCGCGGTCCAGCCGCTCACTTCAAAGTCTTTCGGGCCACCGGCTTCGACCACGGTGGGCACGTCCTTGAAGGCCGGCAGGCGCTTGGGCGCGGCAATGGCCAGGAACTTGAGCTTGCCCGCACGGTAGAGCGGGCCGGCAGTGGCGCTGGTGCCCAAGGCAAAGGCCAGTTCGCCCGTGGACACACCCGTGTAGAGCTGCGTGGTCTCTTTGTAGATGACGTGTTGCATCTCGGTGCCGGTCACCGTTTCAAACAGCGCCGAGCCCAGGTGCACCGGGTTGCCCACCGACCAGGATCCGTAGTTGAGCTTGCCCGGGTTGGCTTTGGCGTCCGCCACGATGTCGGCCACGTTCTTGTACTTGCTGTCGGTCGCGGCCGTGAAGAAAAAGTAGGTCTTGAACAGCGGCAGCAGCACATCGAAGTCGGCGGCGGCGTTGTAGGGCAGCCTCTTGAACAGGTGCGGGTAGGCCGTGAGGTGCACGTTGTCGAGCTGGATCAGGTCGTGGCCGTCGGTGGCGCCGCGCTTGAAGGCGTCGATGGCGATGAAGCCGTTGCCGCCCGGGCGGTTTTCCACAGTGACGGGCTGGCCCCAGTTCTTGGAGAGCTTGTCGGCCACCAGGCGCGCCACGCCCTCGGGGCCGCTGCCCACCGGGAAGGGCGTGATGATGCGCACGGGTTTGCTGGGAAAGGTCTGGGCCTGGGCGGCCAGGGCAAGGCCCAGGGCGAGGGTGCTGAGAACGCGTTTGAACATGGGGGTCTCCTGAAATCTTGAGGGGCGTCAATTCGCGGGGGGCGAATGGGGCGCGATTGTGAAAACACCGCCGCCCGCTGCAAAGATGCCAAAATCCAAGCCGCGATCACGATTTGTTATCACCAACCTCGATTTGCGCCATGAAACTCACCGCCCTGCAGGCCCTGGTGGCCGCCATCGAAGAAGGCAGCCTGCGCGGTGCCGCGCGCCGCCTCGGCGTCTCGCAGCCGGCGCTGAGCAAGCTGGTGCGCGAGCTCGAAGTGGAATTGGCAGCGCCGCTCTTGCAGCGCCATTCGCAAGGCGTGCAGCCCACGCCGCAAGGCCAGGTGCTGTTCGAGCACGCCGTCAAGGTGGCGCGCGAGTTGGCGGCGGCGACCGACCAGATCCAGCAGCTGGGCGGGCAGATGCGTGGCGAGCTCAAGGTCGCCGCCGTGCCGGTGGCCATGATGCTCTTGATCCCCGAGACGCTGCGCACCTTCAGCCGCGCCTACCCGGACATCCAGCTGCGCGTGAGCGAGGAGCTGTTCGTCGAGCAGCTGCAAAAGCTGCGCAGCGGCCAGGTCGATCTGGTGGTGGGCGGCATTCCCGAAGGGCTGCCCAGCGGCGAGTTCCTGAGCGAACGGCTGATGGACACGCGCATGGTGGTGGTGGCGCGGCGCGGCAGCCGCCATGCGCGCGCGCGGCGCCTGGCCGATCTGGCCGAGGCGCTCTGGGTCTACACCGGCAGCTCGGCGCAAACCGGCTACGCGAGCCGCTTGTTTGAAGCGCATGGCCTGCCTGCGCCGCCCGTGGGTGCGATGGTCAACTCGACGCTGGCGCTGCTGGCGCTGATCGGCTCGGGCGATTTGCTGGGCCTCATGCCCGAGCAAATCATCGCGCAACCGCTGGCGGGCCAGGACATCGTGGCGCTGCCGCTCCAAGAGCCGGGGCTGCCGCTCACCGTGGGTGTGATCGTGCGCAGCGGCTCGGTGGTGTCACCAGCGATTCGCCAGTTCATCGCCCACCTGCACCGCGCCGCGCACCAGCTGTGAGACGGCGGCCTAGAATCGCCACACCGCGCTCAGAAGACGCCATGTCCAGCCACCCCAGCACCTGCATCACCCGCCGCCAGGCCGCGCACTGGCTGGCCACCGGCGCGCTTGCGGGCACCGGCCTGGCCCTGGCGCAAACACCTTCGGAGGCCACCCTGGAGGCCCGGGCGCCCGCGATGCCGGCCCTGGGCACGCGGCTGCAGGTGCCCGACATCGCGCTGCTCGACGGTACGCCGTTTCAAGCCAAGGCTGGCCAACCCTTGCTGATTTACTGGTGGTCCAGCACCTGCCCGTTTTGCGCGCAGCAAAGCCCGGCGATGCAGGCGCTGTGGCAGGCACAGCAGCCGCGCGGTCTGCAAATGCTGGCCCTGTCCATCGACAAGAGCGCCGAAGACGCGCGCGTCTACCTGCGCCGCAAGGGCTACACCTTCCCGGCCGCCTGGGCCAGCGCGCCATGGCGGCGGCGTTTTCCCAAGCCCAAGGGCTTGCCGATCACGCTGCTGCTCGATGGTCGGCAGCAGCTGGTGCTGGCCGAAAAAGGCCAGATGTTTGACGAAGACGTGCAGGCGATCGCGCGTCTGCTCTGAGCATCAGGCGCTGCGCGCCAGGTGCTCGCGCGCGAGGTTCACATACCAGTCGAGGCAGCCCGGGTTGGCCATGGCCTCTTTGTTGACGACTTTCTCGAGCGGGTGGCCGAGCATGAGTTTCTTGATCGGCAACTCCTGCTTCTTGCCCGAGAGCGTGCGCGGGATCTCGGCCACCTGAAAAATCGCGTTGGGGATGAAGCGCGGGCTCAGGGCCGTCTTGATGGCCTCGTGGATGCGCTTTTGCAGCGCCTCGTCGAGCGTGGTGCCCGCGCGCAGCACCACAAAGAGCGGCATATAGCTTTCTTTGCCCAGGTACTCGAGGTCGACCACCATCGAGTCCAGAACTTCGGGCAGGGCTTCGACCGCGCTGTAGAGCTCGCTCGTGCCCATGCGCAGGCCGTGGCGGTTGATGGTGGCGTCGCTGCGGCCAAAGATCACGCAGCCTTCACCTTGTCCCTGGGCATCGCCAATGCGCAGCCAGTCGCCGTGGCGCCAGACGCCGCCCATCTCGGGCGGGCCATCGCCGCCACCGGGCTTGCGGCCGTGGCCCGCGGGGTACATCTCGAAATAGCTGGCCAGGTAGCGCGCGTTGCCCGGGTCGTTCCAGAAATACAGCGGCATCGAGGGCAGCGGCTGCGTGCACACCAGCTCACCGACTTCGCCCACCACTGGCTCACCGGCTTCGTTCCAGGCCTCGACGGCGCAGCCGAGTTCGCGGCACTGCATGACGCCGGGCTCGAGCGGTAGCTCGCGGTGGCCACCGACGAAGGCGCCCGCGAAATCGGTGCCGCCCGAGATGTTGCACCACCAGATGTCGCCCCCACGTTCGCCCACTTCGTGTGGCTCTC